>Ga0193717_1002181_pt1 | contig 11447 bp, 6 predicted proteins | sample U2c2metaG_FD_145900 | JGI IMG/M metagenome (GOLD analysis project Ga0193717, IMG submission 145900) | Soil microbial communities from a riparian zone of the East river system, Colorado, United States - U2c2 | ecosystem: Environmental > Terrestrial > Soil > Riparian zone | place: USA: East River...
CCACCATCGCAGCCGCGAAAGCTATCGATCCCACCCATCCCGATCATCTTTTCGATAATTATAAACACGGGTATAAGACCGGCCACTCCCTACGCAACAGCCTGAATTTTTCGGGCGGTACAGATAAGGCTATTGTCAGTGCCTCCCTCTCGGAGTTTAATCAAGGTGGCATCATGCCTTTTACTAATTACAGGAATTATTCCGGCAAGGTGAGCGGCGAGTTCAAGTTCTCCGATAAATTCCGGTTCGGGGCCTCCGTCAATTATATCAATTCCGGCGGAAGACACGGGGATGCGGACCGCTATAACGAAGAAATGACCTATTTTTCCCCGCGCTGGGATATGTGGAATTATATGCTGCCCGACGGCACCCAGAAGACGATCATCGGATCCACCAATGACAATCCTATCTATGTGCTCTGGGGTAAGAAATATGAGGATGATGTGGACAGGGTCATTGGCAATATGCATTTCACCTGGTCACCCGTGAAATGGCTCGACATCAACTACCGGGCCGGTGTAGACCGTTATACCGACTCTCGCACACAAACGACCCCCGGCCCCCTCGGTCTCACGGACGAGATCTACCCCGCCGGCGACTTCTACTACGGACGAATATTCCAGTACAACATCAAGAACACGGTGCTGAACTCTACCCTTATGCTGAATTTCAAGAACGATATAGGAAGACACCTGAATTCTTCGTTCAAGATCGGGCATGACCTTTTCCAGACACGTCGCACAACGGTCTATACGGAAGGAGATACCCTCACCGTGCCCACTTTCTATTCCTTCGACAATGCCAAAAAAGTCATCGCCACCAGCACCCAGCGGGATTACCGGATCATTGGCCTTTTCGGTGACTGGACCCTCGGCTGGGACAACTTCCTGTACCTCGATGTCACGGGCCGTAATGACTGGACGTCCACCCTCCCCCAACAAAACCGGTCCTTCTTCTACCCCTCCGCCAGCTTGAGCTGGATCTTTTCGGAGAATTTCCACCTGCCGGTCTGGACCTCTTACGGCAAGCTGCGTTTCTCCGCCGCCAAGGTCGGGAAGGATGCGGCGCCTTATGCCACCTCGACGGGTTATATGATCGACGCGGCTTTGTCTCCCATCCCTGCACAACGCTTCGAGCGGTCCAACCAGGAGGGCGATGCCAACCTGCGGCCGGAATTCACCACCTCCTACGAAGGAGGCGTGGAACTGAAATTCCTCCGCAACCGGATAGGATTGGATTTCACCTATTACAACAATACCAGCAAGGACCTCGTCATCCCCGTGAAAGTACCCGTCACTACCGGCGACGACCAGATTTATCTCAACGCCGGTAGTATCCGCAACCAGGGTGTCGAGATCAGCCTCACCGGGACACCGGTGCAGACAAAAGATTTCCGCTGGGATATACGGGTGAATTATACAAGCAACCACAATAAGGTGCTGTCGATCTATCCCGGGCTGACAGAGATCCCCATCAGTTCCCAGTTCGGTTATCTCAGCGCGGACGTCACGCAGAAATTCGTACCCGGAATGCCCGTCGGCGCACTCTACGGCCGCACCTATCAACGGTATTTTGGCTCGGCCCATGAAGATCCGGCAGTACTGGACAGAAGCAAGCCCATGCTTATCGGACCTGATGGATTTCCTGTCCTGAATGCAGCCTCCAAACAGCAGTATCTGGCCAATTCTCAGCCGACCTGGATAGGAAATTTGAGCACCACGGTCCGTTATAAGAGTCTCAGCCTCTACCTTCTGTTCGATACCCAGCAGGGAGTGCATAAGTACAACCAGTTGGCCAACTTCATGTCGGCCTTCGGCCTGCAGAAAGGTTCCCTGAACCGAAATGACGTCACGGTCTTCAAAGGCGTCCTCGCAGACGGCACGCCCAATACGAAAGCCGTATGGCTGGGACAAGGCGTAGGCCCCGATGGAGTTAACTATGGCAACGGTTATTACCGGAACGTCTACAGAGGCGGTTCGGAAACCTTTGTCGAAGACGCTTCGTGGTTCCGCCTCCGCACCGCCAGCCTCGCTTATACCTTCCCGGACAAGTGGATGTCGAAAACGACCTTCCTCTCCGGCGCCACCCTCTCCTTTTCCGGAAACAATCTCTGGATCCATACCAAATGGAGCGGTTTCGATCCGGAATCCAGCTCTAACGGCTCAGGTAATGTAGCAGATGGCTTTAATGGGTTCTCCTACCCTGCGGTCCGCAGTTATATCCTTTCCTTAAATCTCAACTTTTAAACCCGGCACAACATGAAAAAGCTATTATATATATTTTTAGCCGCCATCCTTACAGGAGGCCTTACCGGGTGCAAGAAGTACCTGGACAAATTGGACAATCCCAATCTGGTGACCGATCCGCCGCTGAACGGACTTCTGGCGCAAGGCACGTACCGTACCGGCTACAGCGTTTTCGAAATGGGCGACATCACCTCCTATTATGTACAATACCTCGCGGGCAACACAAAAGGCAGTGACGCGGACGTCTACAACCCCGTCGATTATTCCTCGACCTGGTCCGATTCCTATGCCTCCATGATGAATATCAAGCAGATGATCCTCAAGGCGCAGACCGACCGCGCCTGGCTGCACCTTGGTGTAGGACAGGTGCTGATGGCCCTGAACCTAAACATGCTGATTAATACTTTCGGGGATGTGCCCTACAGCAACGCCCTGGAAGGGAAGAACAATATCATCCCTACCTTCGACAAACAGCAAGCCCTGCACGACACCTGCCAGGCCTTGCTCGATGCCGCTATCACCAACTTGCAAAGAACTGATGCCAGCCTGAAACTGGACGCTGGCAGCGACGTCATCCACACAGGAGACGCCGCAGCCTGGCTGAAGTCGGCCTATGCCCTGAAGGCTAGGTTCCTCAACCAATGGTCCAAAACCAGCAGCTACAACGCCACCGGTATTCTTACGGCTCTCGGTAATGCCTATACGTCTAATGCCGATGATGCCGCACTCCTGTCATTCAACGGCAGAAGTCCGTGGAACGGAGTAGCCTATAACAATACCCAGCTGGATCTGGACGGGTGGCTAAGTACCCAGATCGTCAACGCCATGAATGGCACCAACTACCCGCTCAAAGACCCCAGGCTGCCCCGCATCGCCTCCATCACAAAATACGGAGACTACCGGGGCACGCAGAATGGCGCAGGACGGATAGGTACCGGCACCAACCAGGAAGAATCTTATCTGTCGGTAACCGGTTTTTATTCCGCCACCAATGCGCCCCTGCTGATCGTCACCTACGCAGAGACGAAGTTCATCGAGGCGGAAGCCGCCCTGCGCTCGGGCGACCCCGGCCGGGCTTATGATGCCTACCTCGACGGCATCAGGGCCAATATGGACAAGGTCGGAGTTGCTGCTGCCGACAGGGACGCCTATGTCAACGATCCCGGCATCAGCGTAGGCAAGGCTAATATTTCCTTCGACCTGATCTTTAAGGAGAAATATTTGGCGATGCTGCTGAATCCCGCAGCCTGGGTGGACGCCCGCCGCTACGATTACAAGTACAAGAACTTCAGTCTGCCGGTAGGAGCCGCAATACCTACATTCATCAGGCGACTGAACTATCCTACGATCGAGATCAGCCGTAACGCCTCCAACATACCACCGGTCAAGGGCCTTGACGAAAAGCTGGTGTGGGATCAATAGATAAACCCGGAACCTATTATTCATTCAACGCATGAGACAAAACTTTTTCTCTTTACACCTTCGCCATAGCGTATATACTATGGGGCTATTTTTTCTGACGCTGTCCACCACCGGGCAAAAAAAACACCCGCCCGCACGCGAAAATATTCCTCCCGACCTTGACACCTATATCAACAGGGTGCTGTCCACCTTTGAAGTACCGGGAATCAGCATTTCCATCGTGCAAAATGGGAAAGTGCTGATGACAAAAGGATATGGAGTACGCAAATTAGGCGACACGACGCGCGTAGACGCCCATACGCTTTTCCTCATCGCTTCCAACAGCAAGGCATTTACAGCCACCGCACTTGCCATCCTGGTGGAGGAAGGCAAACTAACCTGGGATGATCCCGTCATCGATCATCTTCCCTGGTTCCGCATGTCCGACCCATATGTGACGACCCATATGACCGTCCGCGACCTGCTGGTGCACCATAGCGGTTTACCGGCCTACGCCGGTGATCTCATGATCTTCCCTCCTTCTACTTATTCGAGGAAAGAATTGGTGGGCAAGCTCGCTAAGATCCCCCTGGCCAACGGCTTCCGCACTACATATGCCTATGATAATATCCTCTACCTCGCAGCAGGCGAAGTGATAAAGGCCATCTCAGGTATGGAATGGGAAGATTTCGTCCGGACAAGGATCTTCGACCGGCTGGAAATGAAGGAGAGCATTTGTAAATTTTCCACACTGAAGAACCAGCCCAACCTGGCGATGGCGCATGCACGGATAGATGGCATCGTTAAGACACTCGACTATTACCAGGACCAGGACATCGGGGATGCAGGCGACCCCGCCGGCGGTATTTGTAGCAACGCCAACGACATGTCCAAATGGCTGATCACCCAGCTGGATTCGGGGATGGCTCCGAATAAGACCCGTATATTCAATCCCACCGCGACAAAACAGCTGTGGAAAATTGTAACCCCAATGCCGGTAGACAAAATGCCCGACGAGCTGAAACCAGCGCAAATGGATTTTCGGGGATATGCTCTGGGATTCAGGGCCTTCAACTACGGCAGCGACAAAGTGATCTGCCATGGAGGGATGCTCTCGGGTTTCGTGTCACAGATAGCCCTGGTCCCCAGGCTCAGCCTGGGCATATCCGTTTTCACCAACCAGGAGTCGACAGGAGCCTATTGGTCGATCATTTATCACGTGCTTGACTATTACATGCACAATCCCTCTTTCGACTGGATCGGCGGATACAAGAAACAGCAGGATACGGCACTGGCAGAAGAAAAAAAGACCCGCGCCGAAAAAAAGGTCATTCCTCAGCCTGATGCAAAAACTTCGCTGCCCGTGGAAAAATATGCAGGCAGATACCGCCATGCCTTATACGGAGATTTCCTTATCACCAGGGAAGCTTCCGGTCTGGCGCTGCGATACACGAAGAGCACGCAGCTCGTGGCCGACCTGGAACATTTTCAATTCGACACTTTCCTGGCGCACTATCGTCATCGTCCTTCGCATTCGGATGACTATGTCAGCTTTGCGCTGGATCCGCAGGGTAATGTCGACCACATGAAGATAAAAGACGTAAATAAAGATGACGATCTGAGCGATGAAGACCTGCTTTTGACAAAGGTCAGGCATCCAACCGGAGGCATCGATACGGCAGGCCTTCGGGACGAGATCACGACCGAATTTGCCAAACACCCCGAAGGCGTTTTTGCCGTGGCCTTTAAGGACTAGCTACAGGGCGGCAGTTCCTGATGAATGAGCACGATAATTTCCATGCAGCCAGCACCATGAAAACACCAGTCCTGATCGAAGCTTTCCGGCAGGTGGCCGCGCACAAATTCTCACTGACAGATTCGGTCACTATCCATACGAATTTTATGAGCATCGTAGACAGCAGTAGCTACAGCCTGGACTCAACCGCGGACAGCGAAACCGATCTCTATCGGCGCGTAGGAACAAAAATGACGATCCGGGACCTCCTGTATCGTATGATCACCCGGAGCAGCAACCTGGCTACCAATACGATCATCGGGATCGTGGGAGCCCCCAACGTAAACGCCACAATGCGAAGCCTCGGGGCCAATGATATCCAGGTATTACGGGGAGTGGAAGACACCAAAGCATTTAAAAAGGGTTTGAACAATACCACTACCGCCTATGACCTGATGCTTATCATGGAGCACATCGTCCGAAAAGACGTGGTAAGCGAAGCCGCCTGTGACGATATGATCAGGATCTTGCTCGATCAGTACTTTAAGGGCGTTATCGCAGGGAAACTACCACCCGATGTAAAAGTCGCCAGCAAGAGTGGATCGATCGACGGCATCCACCATGATTCCGGTATCGTCTTTCTTCGGGATGGACGGAAGTATGTAGTTGTCCTGCTGTCCAGGGGCATCGCCAGCCAGGAAGCTTCCATCGAAACGCTTGCGAATGTTTCCAGGATCATTTACGACCATGTAGAAAGCAACTAACCGTTCTGCTCCTGCTCAACGGCCTGGTGAGAATAGGATGATAGGGCTACCAGTTATCGGTCCTGAATGGCGCCACCGGCAGGCCTTCAGTATTATACAGCTCACCCTTCACCCAGTCCTTATAAGCATACCGCACCGCCACTGGCGCCTTTACACTGTCGGACAGCAGCGCGACACCCCTCGAAACAATACGTGCCCTGGCAGGAAAAAATCGCTTATCCTCTCCCGATAGTTCAAATGCGTCTATCGGATTTCCAAAAGAAGTCAACCCGTTTGGCGCATTGTCCAGGCTGACGGTGACCGTGTCTTTCGATATCTTCATCCCTTTGAAGACCGGGCTTGCATACGGGAGGCCTTTCCACTCATAAATATTGGCAAGCGCCCAACAAGCCAGCCGCTGGCTAATGACGGTCTTGTTAGCCGGGTGTATCGACTTCTCTTCACCGGCATCCATGCTGACTACCATACCCGAATGGGTTATCTGCGACAGAGCCTTTTGCTGCGCCTCCCGCAGAGGAGCGGCCGGCCCCAACTTATCATTATAGCCATAAGGGGAGATCTGTACATAATAAAAAGGCCATTCCCCACATTTCCATATTTCTCTCCACTCTTTCACCAAACCGGCCATCAGCCGGTCATAGATCTGTGGGTTAACCCTGTTCTGCTCCCCCTGGTACCAGATCATCCCTTTTATCCCGTATCCCACCAGGGGATTGATCATGGCATTGAATAGGACGGTAGGTTCGTTCTTATTTATTTTCGCCGTATCCGTCTCCGCGAGGATCTTTATATCCGGAAAACCCTCCAGGCTGTGTCTGTTCATCCATGCTTCGATGACGGTTCCTCCCCAGGTGGTCATGATCATTCCCACGGGTACCTTCAATTTCTCCTGTAGTATTTTTGCATACTGGTAGCCTACGGCACTAAATTCTTTCACGCTCATAGGGCCGGCTTCTTCCCAGGACACAGCCTTGCAATTGCTCTCGGGCTTTCTCGACAAGGCCCGCTCCAAACGAAAAAGACGTATCTGTGGGTTGCGGGAGTCCATCAGTATCTCGCCGGAATGAAGCACCGGCTGATTGACAAACCCTTTTACCGGCATTTCCATATTGGATTGACCGGAACAGATCCACACTTCCCCGATGAGAACATCTTTTAGCACCTTCTTTTTCCCATCGTCAAAGGAAATGGTGTAGGGTCCCCCGGCTACGGGTGTAGCGACCTGTACTCTCCAACTTCCGTCTGCACCAGAGACAGTGCTATACGGCTTATTACTCCATGAAGGAATAACGGTGATCTTCGAATGGCTCTTTGCCCTTCCCCATAATGCCACTTCAGCTTTTTGCTGAAGAACCATACTATCAGCAATGACGGCAGGTAATTCGACTTCTGCCCATGCTGATAAAGAGCATACAGACATCACCGCAAAGAACAACCAAACTCTATTTTTCATTTCTAAAATTTTTAAAAGAAATCCGGCAAAAGCCTTTTTGCCACGATCCGCGCCGCAGGCACTTCCTCCTCAGCTATCCATTTATAGGGCCAGCGCAGCCGGGTACCGACACTGCCCCACCCTCCTATTGCCGCCAGAAATTTGTCCAGCGCAGGGTTACAATATCCCGCATTTTTATAGGGTACGATACAGGTGGCAAAGAACTGTAAGATATTCTCCTGTACCTGCACGGCCTTATCCAGATCGTTCTGCATTAATTGCCACCAGGCCTGTGATCCCTTAGGGCTGAGACAGGCCACATTGGAGTATGCGCCTGACGCCACTTTCTCCCGGATCCCTGTTGCCAATAAATGTCCCGGTACAAAAATGGACAGTGCCGGCGCCTGCAAGCGCATTTCCTTGTACCAATCTGCATCGCCTGATGCGAGCTTGACACCAATAAGCTGGGGTATCGCCTGGCCGATCTTTAGCAATCTGGCCGGAGACAATACAAGCTTGGCATGTGGAGGATTGTAAAGGACCAGAGGAATAGTACCGGCGGCCTCCGCCATTTTGGAAAGGAAAGCAATTTGTTCGTCGTCCGTGACAGTTACCCAATCGGGCAGGATCACCTGGAAAGCGTCAGGCCGGAGAGCCACAGTCCGTTGTAACCGTTCCAATGAAATGATCGGGCTTGGGTGACTTATTCCGATCTGGAAGGGCATTCCGGCTGCCTGGCATTTTTCAGCCATTACCTGCTGTACCATGTCAAATTCGACCTCGGTCTGATTGTGAAATTCTCCGGCTGTTCCATTCGAATAGACACCGTCCAGGCCGGCGTCAATGAGCCGGTCGATCTCTTCCGAAAGCCGTAGATAATCAATACTGTCGTCTGAATTGATGGGCAACAATAAAGTGCCCCAGTTCCCTTTCAGGTTCTTGGATGTAAGCAATGGGCTTGTTATTTCAAATTATCGATAACTATTTCTTCCAGCTCGATCCCTTCATAGGGCCGCAGATATCCCGCCTCATAAAGACAGGCGAGATTGCCGTTCGGCAGCACCGTCAAACAGGAATAGGCGGAAGGGCCTTCATAAAGCAATTTTGAAAAAGGCCATGTCCTGCCGTCATCATAGCTGATCTTAACCGTAATCCCTACCCTGGCTGTCGCACTGGAAGGGTTGGAGAAGACGAGACAATCCTTCTTCCCTGGAAACGTATACCGGATGAGATTACCTTCACAAACAGGTTCAACCAACGCCGTATCCGGGTCCCTGGCCGACCATTTCTTACCGGCGTTTTTGCTGATAGCTATCTGCCGGTATCTGCTATGGCCAGTATTGCGCATATTCAACAAAAGATTACCATTGGAAAGCTCCGCCAGGGTCGCCTCATTGGTGCTGTCCTGCGCAATACCGCCCAGTTTCCAGCTTACTCCATGATCATCGGAGTAAATGACATGGGATAAATTGTTCATGGTCCCGGCCTCTACATGATTACAAGGAATGACAAGACGGCCTTTATGCCTTCCTTTACTGATCTGTATGCCTCTTCCGGGGCCGGTGGCATACCAGGTCCAAGCGCCCGGTTTAATGCCGCTGGTGATCTCCCTGGCCGAAGACCAGTTGCGGCCATCGTCTGTCGAGGACAATACGAACACGCGGCGGGAATCCTTTGCCGTCCGGTCCTTGATCTGTTTTTCCTTATCGGTTCCGATGTTCCAGGTCGACAGCAACACGATCGCTCCGGTCTTTTCATCGACGACCGGCGTGGGATTGCCGCAAGTATTCGTGGAGTCGTTCCAGATCACATGCAGTGCGCCCCAGGTCTTACCACCGTCTTCAGATCGTTTGACGACAAGATCTATGTCCCCTGCGTCTCCGCAATTATTTTTTCTAGCCTCGGCAAATGCAAGGACCGTTCCTTTTTGCGTCGTCACCATCGCTGGTATCCGGAAGCATTTATACCCATCGTCCCCATTTTTATAAACATAGTTAAAAGCCCTCGTCGGATTCTGCGCCAAAACTCTTCCTCCATTCCAACAGCAAAGGACCAGTACCACCCCCACAACCGCTTTCCGGGGCGAAAAACAACTAAAAACATACCCGATAACCAGGCAGCCTGCCACCGCAAATACGGGGTATAAAAAGAAGTTCACCTCGCTGGAGCGCTGTACAAAATAGAGCCCGATACAACTCAGCACAAACCCAACCAGGATTCCATTGCTGTTGATTCGGGGAAAAAAGATGCCGGCAGCAAACATTCCGGCCAGGCAGCCGCCAAAGAGCCCAATGATCTTCAGATATTGATCCCAGATAGAGGCATTGTGCAGGTATACGAGGTACATCGCTATCAGGCTGCCCAGTCCGCCGAGGATCACCGTAGTAATTTTTGCAAACCGGAGGCATTCTTTGTCCGTAGCCGTCTTCATAAAAGGTTTATAGAAGTCGGTGGTCACCACGGTTGCAATAGAGTTCATGCTCGAGCCGATGGTGGACATGGTAGCCGCGAACCGCCGGCAACTCCTGAGAGATAAACCAGGGGAAGACATCGTCTACACGGCCATTGGGGTTCAGACTACCCGCATGATGCAGATAAAAGAACCATAAGGCTGTTCCTACACCAAAAAAAATGATCGTGGCGGGAATCACCATCAGCGCATTGGTATAGATAGAACGACGCGCTTCCCTCTCCGTGGAAGTGGTAAGATAACGCTGTACGACAACCTGATCAGATGTGTACGTCACCAGGTTGGTCATCAGCGTGCCGAGGACTACTACCCATAATACGGGCTGCGACATGCTCCAGCCGAGATTAGCCACCCGGAATTTGTCATTGGCATAGGCCTCGTGCACCAAACCGGAGAGACCGTCGTGGGAATGCGCCGTGATAAAAAAGAAGCTGACAAGGGCGCCACCCAGCAGAACGAATACCTGCATGACTTCCGTCCATACCACGGCCTCGATACCCCCTGCCACGCTATAGGCGGTGGTAATGATCGTTGTGAGTAATATACAGGCGAAAATATTGATACCCGTTACGGTGCTCAGCACCAACGCGGGTAAATACACGACAACACCGAGCCTGCTTAACTGAAAGACAATAAAAGTGAGACTTCCCAAAATCTTAGCCCTTCTGTCGAACCGGATCTGCAAATATTCATAAACGCTGGTGAGTTTGAGCTTTCTGAAATGAGGCAGGTAAAAGAAGGTCACCACAGGTGCGATCGCGAGGACCATAACGTTGTTCATAATATACACCCAGTCCGTCGCATAGGCCTTTGCGGGGATTGCGATAAAAGTCAGCGCGCTGAGCTTGGACCCGAAAATGCTCAGGCCGGCAGCCCACCAGGGGATCTTTTGTCCACCCAGGAAAAAGTCACCGGTCGTAGCACCCATTTTCTTTGACACGAATACACTGATGCCGATGACTACTGCAAAATATAAGGCAATCACCGTCCAGTCAAGGCCGCCAAATTTCCCTGAAGGACGTTGTGGAGCAGCGATAAGCACCCGATTGGTCCTTACCGCGGGCCTGGCTTCACCACCTGCTATGACAATGTTATCACCCCAGACCACCAACGGGGTAGTTACCGGGGCATATACACTGCCATGAGGACGGGTGGCAGCATCCGCCTTTATATTCACCGGAATTTTACCCATGACGGACCAGGCATCCGTCAGGGTATTGTAAGCCAGTATCTCGTTGCTGAAACCCGGATGTTCGTCTCTTAATTCTCCCACCAGTGAGGCTTTTGCACCATCATCGCCACCGAACAATACCAGGTGGCTTTGGCCCGCATTGTAAGCCGGTGAAGGTGCAGCAGCCAGGACATGCGGCAGATCGGAGATCCCACGCCAACCCCTGCC
>Ga0193717_1002182_pt1 | contig 11445 bp, 9 predicted proteins | sample U2c2metaG_FD_145900 | JGI IMG/M metagenome (GOLD analysis project Ga0193717, IMG submission 145900) | Soil microbial communities from a riparian zone of the East river system, Colorado, United States - U2c2 | ecosystem: Environmental > Terrestrial > Soil > Riparian zone | place: USA: East River...
CTGAAACTCAAGGCCGCCGTGGTGCTCAACCTGTCGGCCGACCACATGGACCGCTACGCGACGCTGCGCCATTACGCCGATTCGAAGGCGCGCATCTTCGCCAACAGCGAAATGGCGGTGGTGAACGCGGACGAGCCGGAAGTGGTGCGCATGCCGCGCGCCGGACAGCGCGTGGTCTCGTTCAGCATGACCGGCACCGCGGATTTCTCGCTGATCACGCCGGCATCCGATCAGCAGCCGTGGCTGGCGCGGCGTGGCGCGGCATTGATGCCGGTGGCCGCGCTCAAGATTTCCGGCCGGCACAACGCCGCCAACGCGCTCGCGACGCTGGCGCTCGGTGATGCGTTACGCCTGCCGCTCGCGCCGATGCTCGAAGAGCTGCGCGAGTTCACCGGCCTGCCGCATCGCGCGCAATGGGTCGCGGACATCAAGGGCGTGCGCTACATCAACGATTCCAAGGGAACCAACGTCGGCGCGACGCTGGCCGCGGTCGGCGGTCTCGCCGGCCCGCTGGTGGTGATCGCCGGTGGCGACGGCAAGGGCCAGGATTTCACGCCACTGGCCGAGGCGTTCCGCGGCAAGGTGCGCACCGCCGTGTTGTTAGGCCGTGACGCCGGGCTCATCGAAACCGCGCTCGCCGGCATCTGCCACACGACGCGCGTCGAAACGATGGAAGAGGCGGTCCGCGCGGCCGCGCGATTCGCGAAAGAGGGTGACACGGTGCTGCTGTCGCCGGCGTGTTCGAGCCTCGACATGTTTCGCGACTACGCCCAGCGCGGCAACGTGTTCGCCGCCGCGGTGCAGGAGCTCACATGAGCACACGCACGCGTGGACTGCACATCGACGCGGTGGCGCTCTGCCTGGTCGCCGCCATCGTGCTGCTCGGCCTCATCATGGTGACGTCGGCTTCCATTTCGATCGCCAGCAAGGAATCGGGCAACGCGTTTTCGTACCTCGAGCGCCAGCTCGTGTTGTGCCTGATCGGCTTCGTGCTGGCCGGCGCCGTCTTCTGCGTGCGCACCGAATACCTGGAGAAGATGGCCTGGCCGCTGTTGATAGTGGCCATCGCGCTGCTCTTCATCGTGCTCATCCCCGGCGTCGGACACGTGGTCAACGGCAGCCGCCGCTGGATTCGCCTGCTCGGTTTCAATTTCCAGGCTTCCGAACTGGCGCGCGTGCTGACGCTCATCTTCATCGCGAGCTACGCGGTGCGTCGCGAGGACGAGCTGCGCAACACCGCGATGGGACTCATCAAGCCCCTGGGCCTGCTCGTGTTCATCGCGCTGCTGCTGCTGGCCGAACCGGACTTCGGCGCCGCCTCGGTGTTGTTCATCACCGGATTCGGCATCCTGTTCATCGCCGGCGCGCGATTGCGCTACGTACTGATCGCCGCGACCGCCGGCGCCGCGGCCATGGCGCTGCTGGTGATGCTGGTCCCGTACCGCATGGCGCGTGTCACCTCGTTCCTCAATCCGTGGGCTGACCCGTTCAACAGCGGTTTTCAGCTGACGCAATCGCTGATCGCCATCGGCCGTGGCGAATGGTTCGGCGTCGGTCTCGGCGAGAGCGTGCAGAAGCTCTTCTATCTACCCGAGGCGCATACCGACTTCCTGTTCGCCGTGCTGGCCGAGGAGCTCGGGCTGGTGGGCGTGGCGGCCACGCTCGCGCTGTTCATCGCGCTGGTATGGCGGTCCTTCTGGATCGCGCAGCTGGCGTCGCGCGCGAACCTGCGATTCCAGGCCTATCTCGCCGCCGGCTTCGGCCTGTGGCTCGGCGCCCAGGCGCTGATCAACATCGGCGTGAACATGGGTGTGCTGCCCACCAAGGGCCTGACGCTGCCGCTCATGAGTTATGGCCGCTCGAGCATGATCGTCGCGCTCGCGTGGGTGGGTCTGCTGCTGCGCGTGTACCACGAAGCCATGCAGAACACGCGGGGCATGGCGACCCTTCGCAACTCTGAAGACGAGCGGCCGCGTACCTCGCGTGTGTTCGCATGAGCAACGCTCGCGCACCCATCCTGATCATGGCGGGCGGCACCGGTGGGCACGTCTTTCCGGCGCTGGCGCTCGCGCGCCTGCTGCGCGCCGCGTCGCACGAAGTGGTGTGGCTGGGCACGAAAGCCGGCCTCGAAGCGCGCGTCGTCCCGGCGGAGAACATCGCCATCGAATGGCTTTCGATGAGCGGGCTGCGCGGCAAGGGTGCGGCCACCTTGTTGTTGGCGCCGTTCAAGCTCGCGCAGTCGATCTGGCAGGCGTTGCGGATCATGCATCGCCGCCGTCCTGGCCTCGTGGTGGGTTTCGGCGGCTTCGTGACCGGGCCGGGCGGCGTGGCGGCGTGGCTCACACGCCGGCCGCTGCTGATTCACGAACAGAACGCCATCGCCGGATATTCGAATCGTTGTCTCGCGCATCTCGCGCGCCGCGTGCTCGCCGCCTTCCCGAAGGCGTTCCCCGCAGGCGTCGATGCGCAGGTGGTGGGTAATCCGGTGCGCGCGGAAATTCTCCTGCAGGCGCCACCCGCGGAGCGCTTTGCGCGACGCGACGGCGCGCTGCGCCTGCTCATCGTCGGCGGCAGTCTGGGCGCGTCGCGCCTGAATGCCGTGGTGCCCTTCGCAATCCGTCAGTCCGGCCTCACGCTGCAGGTTCGCCACCAGGCCGGTACGCGCGGCATCGACGCGGCGCTCGCCGCCTACGCGCAGGCGGAGGTGAAGGCGGACGTCTCGCCATTCATCGACGACATGGCCCAGGCGTATGCGGAAGCCGATCTCGTGATCTGCCGATCCGGCGCGCTGACGGTCTCCGAACTCGCGGCCGTGGGCGTGGGTGCCGTGCTGGTGCCGTTCCCGGCGGCCGTGGACGATCACCAGACCTTCAATGCGCAGTACCTGGTGCGCGAGGGCGCCGCGGTGCTGATCGCGGATCGCGACCTCACGGCCGAGCGGCTCGCGGCCGAGCTTACGGTCCTGTGCGCCGGGCGCGGCAAACTACTGGCGATGGCCGAGCGTGCACGCCTGGTGGCGAAGCCGCGTGCCGCCGAAGAACTCGCCGCCGCCTGCCTCGAGCAGTTGGAGGCCGCATGAGCGACCGCATGCGCCGCATTCACCGCATCCACTTCGTCGGCATCGGCGGCAGTGGCATGAGCGGCATCGCCGAAGTGCTGGTGAACCTGGGTTACGAAGTGCAGGGCAGCGACCTCAAGCCGAACCCGGTCACCGAGCGGCTCGAGAAGTTAGGTGCCCGCGTGATGATCGGTCATCGCGCCGAGAACGTCGGCGACGCCGACGTGGTGGTCATCTCGAGCGCGGTATCGCCGGAGAATCCCGAAGTCGCCGGCGCGCTCCAGCGCCGCATCCCGGTCGTGCCGCGTGCCGAAATGCTCGGCGAACTCATGCGCTTCCGTTACGCCATTGCCGTGGCCGGAACACACGGCAAGACCACCACCACGAGCCTGACCTCGTCGATTCTCGCCGAGGGCGGTGAGGATCCGACGTTCGTCATCGGTGGCCGCCTGAAGAGCGCGGGCACCAATGCGCGGCTCGGAGCGGGCAAGTATCTCGTCGCCGAAGCCGACGAGAGTGACGCCTCGTTCCTGCACCTGAATCCGATGATCGCGATCGTCACCAACATCGACAACGATCACCTGGGCACGCACGACGGCGACTTCGACCGGCTCAAACAAAGTTTCGTCGAGTTCCTGCACAACCTGCCGTTCTACGGGCTCGCGGTGCTGTGCGTGGACGATGCGCACGTCCGCAGCATCCTCGGCAAGGTGAATCGTCCGGTCGTGGGTTATGGCTTTTCCGTGGGCGCCGACCTGCGCGCCGAGAATCTGCGTCGCGATGGTCTGCGCACGCACTTCGAAGTCGCACGGCGCGCCGATGGCCTGCGGCTGCCGGTCACCGTGAACCTGCCGGGCCTGCACAACGTGCTCAATTCGCTGGCCGCCATTGCCGTGGCGCTCGAGATCGGCATCACGCACGAAGCCATCCAGCGAGCGCTGGCTAACTTCCAGGGCATCGACCGGCGCCTGACGCACGTCGCCGACGTCAAACTATTCAATGACGACCAGGGGGTCAGCGGCGATCCGGTCTCGATCGTGGATGACTACGGACACCACCCCACGGAAATCGCCGCGACGCTCGACGCGATCCGCCAGGGATACGCGGGGCGGCGCGTCGTGCTGGCGTTCCAGCCGCACCGCTACACGCGCACACGCGATCTGCTCGACGACTTTGCCACGGTGCTCGCCGCCAGCGACGCGCTGCTGGTGACCGAAGTGTACGCGGCCGGCGAACCGCCGATTGCCGCCGCCGATGGCCGCGCCATCTGCCGCGCCATCCGCACGCGCGGCAAGGTCGAACCGGTGTTCGTCGAGAAAGTGGAGACGCTCCACGAAGCGCTGCGCGCGGTGCTCAAACCCGGCGACGTGCTGGTGACCATGGGTGCCGGCACCATCAGCGCCGTGTCGCACGCGTTGCCCGCGAAGTTAGGGGCCGCCGCGGCCCGGAGGCAGGCGTGACGTGCGTGCCGTACTCGGAAAACCGCCTCGTGAGATTGCATTCATGAGCGACGGCGCCCTCATGATCGACGTGGAATTCGAATCACGCGTGAAGCGCGACGAGCCGATGTCGCGTCACACCTCGTGGCACGTGGGCGGTCCTGCGGACGTGTATTTCAGCCCGCGCGACCGCGCGGACCTGCTGGCATTTCTCGTGACCCTGCCCGAAGGAACGCCGCTCTTCTGGCTCGGACTCGGCAGCAACCTCCTGGTGCGCGACGGCGGCATCCGCGGCGTGGTCATCGACACGCAGAGCGGCCTCACGCGCCTCGAGCGCGTCAACGACACCACGCTCACCTGCGAGGCCGGCGTGCCCTGCGCGCGGCTCGCGCGCCAGTGCATCAAGTGGGGTCTGGCGCCCGCGGAGTTCCTGGCCGGTATTCCCGGCACGCTCGGCGGCGCGCTCGCGATGAATGCCGGCGCGTTCGGCGGCGAGATCTGGCCGCGCGTGCGCAGCGTCGACGTGTGCGACGCGCGCGGCGTCGATCGGCGGCGCGACGCGCGTGAGTATTCCTACGGGTATCGCCACATCGTCCCGCCGGCGCCGGGAGAATTCTTCCTCGCCGCGGCGCTGCAGTTCGAGAGCCGCCCCGGCATCACCGACGAGGCCATGCGCGAGCTGCTCGCCAAGCGCAAGGAAAAACAACCCATCGGTGAGTGGAGCTGCGGCTCGACTTTCACCAATCCCCCAGGCGATCACGCCGCGCGTCTCATCGAAGCGGCCGGCCTCAAGGGCTTTCGCATCGGAGACATCATGGTTTCACCCAAGCACGCGAACTTTCTCGTCAACGTCGAGGCCGCGAAGGCCGCCGACGTGGAGAAGCTCGTCGCTCATATTCAGGAAGAGGTGCAAAAGCAGTTCTCCGTGAGTCTGACGCCTGAGTTCCGCATCGCCGGGGAGACACTCTGATGCGTCTGCGTCACGACCCCAAAATCGTCCGCCACGTCACCTCCGCCGCCGAGTTCGGCCGCGTCGCCGTGTTGTTCGGCGGCACCTCGAGCGAGCGCGAGATCTCATTGAAGTCTGGCGCCGCCTGTCTCGCCGCGCTGCAGAAACGCGGTGTCGACGCGCACGAATTCGATCCGCGTGATCGTCCGCTCAACGAGCTCGTCACCCGGAAGTTCGATCGCGTGTTCATCGCGCTGCACGGACCGGGCGGCGAAGACGGCACGCTGCAGGGCGCGCTGGACTTCCTCGGGCTGCCATACACCGGCAGTGGCGTGATGGGCTCGGCCATCGGCATGGACAAGCTGCGCACCAAGCGGCTCGCGCAGGCGGTAGGCATTCCCACCACCGACTACATGGTGCTGCGCTCGCCCGCCGATCTCGACAACTGCATCGAGCGCCTGGGGCTGCCCATGATCGTCAAGCCCGCAACGCAGGGATCCTCGGTCGGCATGACCAAGGTCGAGAAGGCCGATCAGTTGTTAGGCGCCTACCAGGCCGCGGCGCTGCTCGAGCCCGACGTATTCGCGGAGCCGTGGATCGTTGGCGCCGAATACACCGTGGCGATCCTGCAAGGCCGCGCGCTGCCGTCGATCCGCATCGAGACGCCGGCCACTTTTTACGACTACCAGGCCAAGTACTTCCGCAACGACACGAAGTACTTCTGTCCGTCCGGGTTGCCGGGCGAAGCCGAGAAACATCTCGCCAGTCTCTCGCTGGCGACGTTCGCCGCCGTCGGCGCCGAGGGCTGGGGCCGCGCCGATTTCATGATGGACAAGGCCGGCAAGCCCTATCTGCTCGAGATCAACACGGTTCCCGGCATGACCGACCACAGTCTCGTGCCGATGGCGGCGCGCGCGCTCGACATCAGCTTCGAGCAGCTCGTCTGGCAGGTTCTCGAGACTTCCTTCTCACGGACGGTGATTGTCTGATGTGGGGCAAACCCAAAAACCGGCGCAAGAGCGAAGGGAGCGGCTTCCGCTTTCCGGGCGCGCTCGTCGCGCGTTTTGGAATTGCCGCGGCGATCCTCGCCGTGCTCGGCATCGCCACCACGCTTTCCCTGGGCGCGCTCGACCAGAACATCACGCAGGTGTCGGTGACCGGCCGCTTCCAGCGGGTGTCGGCCGGCGAAGTGGAGCAGGCGGTGAAGGCGCGCGTGCGCGACATGGGCCTGGTCAGCGTGGACCTCGCCGCTGTGCGGCGCGCGGTCGAACAACTGCCCTGGGTGGAAAGCGCGACCGTGGAACGCCAGTGGCCGCGCGCGCTGAACATCCGCGTGACCGAGCAGGTGGCCGCGGCGCGCTGGGGTGCGAACGGTCTTCTGAACACGCGTGGCGAACTCTTCATCTCCGAAGCACGCCACATTCCGCCGGAACTGCCGCGGCTCTCGGGTCCCCGCGGCACCGAAGGCGAAGTCGCGCGCCGGTATCTCGCGGCACAGGGCCAGCTCATCGAAGCCGGCATGCGCCTGACCGCCGTGCGGCTCGACGCACGCGGCGCCTGGGAACTCGATCTCGACAACGGCATCACGGTGCGGCTCGGACGCCGCCAGATCGACGAGCGCTTCGCGCGCTTCGTCGCCGCCGGTGTCGGCCAGATCGCCGCGCACGCCAGCGACATCGGCTACATCGACATGCGTTACACGAACGGTTTTGCAATCGGCTGGCGCCAGGGCGGCGCTCGCGTCGCGGCGGGCGCGCCCGACGATGACAACTCAGATGGCACTTATTAATGGCTAAACGCCCCGACAAGAATCTCATCATCGGCTTGGACGTCGGAACGTCGAAGGTTTCGGCGCTGGTCGGCGAAGTGGCGCCCGACAATTCGATCGAAGTGATCGGGATCGGCACGCAGCCCTCGCGCGGCCTCAAGAAAGGCGTGGTGGTCAACATCGAATCGACCGTGCAGTCGATCCAGCGCGCCATCGAAGAAGCCGAGCTCATGGCCGGCTGCGAAATCCGCTCGGTGTTCGCCGGCATTGCCGGTTCGCACGTGCGCAGTCTGAATTCGCATGGCGTGGTCGCGATCCGCGACCGCGAAGTCAGCGACGTCGACGTGCAGCACGTGGTGGACGCGGCCAAGGCCGTGGCCATTCCGGCCGACCAGAAGATCCTGCACGTGCTGCCGCAGGAATTCATCATCGACGGACAGGAAGGCATCCGCGATCCCATCGGTATGTCGGGCGTTCGGCTCGAAGCCAAGGTGCACATCGTCACCGGCGCGGAGAGCGCCGCCAACAATCTCGAGAAGTGCATCCAGCGCTGCGGCCTCGAGGTCGACGACATCGTGCTCGAGCAGCTCGCTTCGAGCTTCGCCTGCCTCACCGACGATGAACGCGAACTCGGCGTCTGCATCATCGACATCGGTGGTGGCACCACGGATCTGGCGGTGTTCTCGCAGGGGGCGATTCGCCACACGGCGGTCATTCCGATCGCCGGCGACCAGGTCACCAACGACATCGCGGTGTCCATGCGCACGCCCACGCAGTACGCCGAAGACATCAAGGTCAGATACGCCTGCGCGCTGTCACAGCTCGCCAATCCCGACGAGAGCATCGAAGTGCCGTCGGTGGGCGATCGTCCCGCGAGGCGCCTGGCGCGCCAGACGCTGGCCGAGGTGGTCGAGCCGCGCTACGAGGAGTTGTACGGCCTCGCGCGCGAAGAACTGCGCCGCTCGGGTTTCGAGGAAATCATCGCCTCAGGGATAGTGCTGACCGGCGGCAGCTCCAAGATGGAAGGCGCCATCGAGCTCGCCGAGGAAGTGTTCCACGTGCCGGTGCGCTTGGGCGTCCCGCAGCACATCCGTGGCCTCTCCGACGTGGTCCGCAACCCTATCTACTCGACCGGAGCCGGTCTCCTGCTGTACGCGCGCGACAACGCGCTCGCGGGCAATCGCGGCCGTTCGATTTCCGGCAATGCGCGCACGATGGCCGAGCGCATGAAGAACTGGTTTCAGGGGAATTTCTGATGATGTTCGAAACGAAGCTGACAGCTTTGGATTAACTAAGTGAAGGAGCGACACAATGTTTGAACTAATGGATGCTTACAGCCAGAACGCTGTAATCAAGGTAATCGGGGTAGGCGGCGGTGGCGGCAATGCCGTCGCACACATGGTCTCGAGCGGCATCGAGGGAGTGGAGTTCCTGTGCATCAATACCGATGCGCAGGCGCTCAAGCACTCGAAGGTGAAGACCGCTTTGCAGATCGGCTGCAACATCACCAAGGGTCTCGGCGCGGGTGCCGATCCCGAGATTGGCCGCCAGGCGGCAATCGAAGATCGCGATCGCATCATCGAGATGATCGAAGGATGCGACATGTTGTTCATCACCGCCGGCATGGGTGGTGGCACGGGCACGGGCGCGGCGCCGGTGGTCGCGCAGGTCGCGAAGGAGCTCGGCATCCTCACGGTGGCCGTGGTCACGCGTCCGTTCGAGATGGAAGGCGGCAAGCGCACGCTGGTCGCGAATCATGGGCTCGCCGAACTCGGCAAGTACGTCGACTCGCTGATCACCATTCCGAACCAGAAGCTGCTCACGGTGCTCGGCGCCAAGACCACGTTGTTAGACGCGTTCAAGAGCGCCAACCACGTGTTGCAGGGCGCGGTGCAGGGCATCGCCGAACTGATCACGCGTCCGGGTCTCATCAACGTGGACTTCGCCGATGTGCGCACGGTGATGAGCGAGACCGGCATGGCGATGATGGGCTCGGGCGTGGCTCGCGGAGAAAACCGCGCGAAGGAAGCGGCCGAGATGGCCGTCTCTTCACCGCTGCTCGAGGACATCAATCTGCAGGGCGCGCACGGCATTCTCGTGAACGTCACCGCGGGCATGGACCTGTCCATCGGTGAGTTCCAGGAAGTCGGCAATGTCATCAAGCAGTTCGCGTCGGATGACGCCACCGTCGTGGTGGGAACCGTCATCGATCCGGAGCTGTCTGATGAAATGCGAGTGACGGTGGTTGCCACCGGGCTCGGACGCCCCGAAATTGCGGTCAGTGGCCGTTCACCCTTCGGGCGTGAAGTCCCCACGCTGTCCAAGGCGGTGCCGCAGCAGGCAGCGCCGGCGCCAGAACCTTCGATGCGGGTCGTGCCGCGCCGTCCGCTGACGGCGGCCGACTACGCAGCGTTGGACAAGCCCGCGGTGCAGCGTCAAAGAGCGGTCGGTGACGGCTTGCACGCCAGCGCGGAAGCCGAAGATGTGCTGGATATTCCGGCCTTTCTGCGGCGTCAGGCTGACTGACGCCGGAGACTGAATAAGGCAATTGTGTTACGGTAGCGCCCCTTTTTGGGGGCACGGTGCCGCGCCTGCGGCCGCTCCCCGATGTCCGCCCTGAACAGGCGGCGCTACCCGAGCACCGTGTGGAACGGCAGCGGGAGAACGAATCAATGCTCGGACAACGCACTCTCAAAAACTCCATCCGCGCCCAGGGTGTCGGTCTGCATACGGGTCAGAAGGTTCTGATGACCCTTCGTCCGGCGGCGCCCGACACCGGCATCGTGTTCCGTCGTACGGATCTGAATCCGCCGGCGGAAGTCCGTGCCTACGCCGAGAACGTGGGTGACACCCAGCTCGGCACCACTCTTATTAATGGCGAGGCCCGCGTCTCCACGGTGGAGCACCTGTTGTCCGCCTTCGCGGGGCTCGGCATCGACAACGCGCACGTGGACGTCAGCGCGCCCGAAGTGCCCATCATGGACGGCAGCGCCGGCCCGTTCGTGTTCCTGCTGCAGTCGGCAGGCTTCGAAGATCAGCGCGCCCCGAAGAAATTCGTGCGTATCAAGCAGCGGGTGCGCGTCGAAGACGGGGACAAGTGGGCCGAGTTCCGGCCCTTCGACGGCTTCAAGGTCAATTTCGAAATCGAGTTCAACCATCCGCTGTTCAAACGGCGCGGTCAGAAAGCCTCGATGGATTTTTCGACCACTTCTTTCCTCAAAGAGGTGTCGCGCGCCCGCACCTTCGGCTTCATGCGCGACCTCGAGATGCTGCGCGCGCGCAACCTCGCGCTCGGCGGCAACTTCGACAACGCCATCGTGCTCGACGATTTCCGCGTGCTCAACGAAGACGGCCTGCGCTACGAGGACGAGTTCGTGAAGCACAAGATTCTCGATGCGATCGGCGATCTCTATCTACTCGGCCACAGCCTGATCGGCGAATTCAGCGGGTTCAAATCCGGGCACCGGCTCAACAACCAGCTGCTGCGCAAGCTCATCGCCGACCCTTCCACCTGGGAAGCGGTGACGTTCGAAAAGCCCGCGGACGCGCCCATCGCCTACGTGCAGCCGCCCCCGGTGGCCGCCGGCTCCGCCATCTAGCGGCCTTCCATTCGCGCGACGGCGGCAAGTCTTTGCCGCGTTCAGTTCGATGCAACGTCGCCGATAGATCGGGGCGGAGGATCCTTCGTCGTGGAATCGGGCAACAGCGAAAAACTCAATCGGCGCGCCTTGCTGGCGGGCGCGGTGTTCCTGCTGGGCGGGGCGGTGGCGCTGACGCGTTTCACGCGTCAGACCGGCGGCAAAGACGACGCGGCGGGACCGTTGCTCACCGCCGAGCAATTCGCGCTGCTCGAACAGGTGAGCGAGACGATGGTTCCCACCACCGACACGGTCGGTGCCATCGGTGCGGGAGTGCCGGTGTTCATCCGCGAGATGCTCGCGGCGTGGGGATCCGCCGCGACGCGAACCGACATTGCCAATGTGCTCGAAGCCATCGAGCAGCAGGCGTGGAGCCGGTTCGGCATGACTTTTGTCGAAATGCCGCCGGAGCGGCGATTCGAGGTCATGAAAGAGTTCGATGCGGCACACATCGACGCGCACGACGCCGCCTATCGGAAATTCAAGTGGCTGGTGCTCATCGGTTACTACCACTCCGAGGTCGGCGCGACGCACGAGCTGCGCTTCGAACTGGTTCCCGGCGCCTGGCGCGCCTGCCTTCCGCTCACCGAAGT
>Ga0193717_1002183_pt1 | contig 11445 bp, 4 predicted proteins | sample U2c2metaG_FD_145900 | JGI IMG/M metagenome (GOLD analysis project Ga0193717, IMG submission 145900) | Soil microbial communities from a riparian zone of the East river system, Colorado, United States - U2c2 | ecosystem: Environmental > Terrestrial > Soil > Riparian zone | place: USA: East River...
ATGGGAATCCGATTGGCGCCAGGTTTGGCCTCTATCCACCGGTACTCGAGAATGGAGCTGCCATTCTCGAGTGTAAGCAGCGCGCGGCCCTGCGCCGCTTCGGGTAGTTGAACCATCGCCGTGTCACCGACTTTGTATTCGGGTTTGTCGGCGGAGATCATGAGCACGTTGGCCGAAGGGCCGGACTGTTCGCGCGCCGCGCCCGCCCAGGACGGCCAGTCGATGTAGAAAACGCTGCCCGTGCAATGACCCCCTTCGAGGTCGCAGGCACGGATCAGATAGCGGCCCCATTCCGGGTATTTGATTTCAAACTGCCACTGGCCCGCGCCGTTCTTCGTCGCGATCGTGTCCTGTTTCACGATGGCGGTACTTTGTCCCTGCGCGTATTGCGCGAGTGAGTCTCCGGAGGCGTCCCACCACCAACGCCACTGCACCTTATAGAGAGTGACCTGCAGACGTGGGATGGACACTGGCTTGCCGTCCAGGTCGAGCGACGCCAGTTCCACGGTGTGCCGGGTATCCGTCAGCAGCATGTCGCGCTGCGCGTCTCCCTTGGGCAGCTTAACGCCCACGTAGCGATCGAAAGCCGCTACGGTCTTCGACGAACGGTTGATGCTGAAGGCGCCGCCGCGCTCGAAGACGCGCGTGACGAACGTGGCGTTGAGCATGCCGGGCACGTCGCGCGGCAGGTCCAGGTCTTTTTCGAAGGTGGCGTGGCCCTGCGCATCGAGCTTGTCGTCGAACAGGGTGATCGGCACGCCGTCGAATGCGCGCGCCGGATCGTCGAAGGTGAAATCCGCGTTCCGCGTGAAGTGCGTTGGGGCAGGGGAGAGTCTCACCTCGACGGCGGCCCGCAGGCCATCGGCCGTCGCGCCCGAGAGCCATTGCGAGTCGATCGAGCCTTTGAGTGGCGAGCTTTCGACGACATCTTTTGCGCCAAGGTCGAGCTCGATTTTGAGACGGTTCGGCATCACCGTTTCCACTTTCAGAGGTTTGGTGAAACGCGCGCCGCCCACGAGTGCCGTCGCATTCCAGTCGCCTGTGGGCGCGTCGGCCGCCGTCTTGAGCTCGAACGCGTAGAACTGACCTACGGGAGCCGAGTTCGTCAAAGTCTGCGTGACCTGCCCACGTGGATCGCGAAGCTCGAGCGTCACCGGGTGGTTGGCGGGCAGGGTCTTCGCGCGATCCTGCAGTGCAAAGGTGAGGTAGATAGAGTCACCCGGGCGCCAGACGCCGCGGTCGCCGTAGAGATGGCCCTTGAGGCCGTTGACCACCGCTTCGCCGCCCACGTCGAAGTGGCTGACCGGCAGCGCGACGGCCGGCGCCACGCGCAGGTAACCCTTGCGCCCGTTGTCATCGGCAATGATCGCGAAAGGCTGCACGCGCGGTTCCAGCTCGAGCGTGCCGTTCGCGTCAGTGCGCCCGCTCGCCAACACCTGGTTCTGGAAGCTGATCACCTCGATCTGCACGCCGGACTTCGGCTTCGCGGTATCCAGTGCCGTGGCGACGACGAGCAGTTTTCCCTTCGGACCGCGCTTGGCGATGAGGCCGATGTTGGACGCGAGGAGGTTGCGCGAAGCGCGGATGTTGGGCTGGAAGCGGTAGTACGCCGGCTTGCACGGATCGTCGCGCTCCTGCCATTTCACTGAACCCGAGTAGTCGTAGTAGTCCTCTTCGCCGTAGTAGTCCCAGCCCGAGGGCGAGACGCTGTCGCCGTCTTCCTGGTTGGCCGGTTCCGGGTCGTCGAGTGAATCGGTATCGCTGCCGCCCGGACATTCCCACTGCGCGTCCTTTGGCGAGATCGACAGGGTAAGCTGGAACAACGCACCCGGGTGTTTGGCCGTGAGCTCCGTGACATCCAGGTTGTAGCGGGTCCATCGACCCTTGACCTGCGAGGTGAGCGGGATGGTCTTGCGCCACAGGACGCGGCCCACGCGGCCCAACTCCTGTACGCCTGAGAGATTGTTCACCTGCAGGAACTGCGGAATGTTCGTCTCGAACACCTGCAGCGCCGTCACGCGCACCGCTCGCACGCTCACGGCTTCGAAGGGAATCGACAGGGTCTTCGCATCCGGCAGAATCACGCCGCTGCCGACGAAGCGCACCTGCGGCTTGGTGTTCTGAAATTCCAGTTCGAAGGTCCGCTCGCCCGCGATCCTGACCGACGCGCGGCTGCGCAACGCTTCATCGACGGTCAGCGTCACCTTGCCGACCAGGTCCTGATTCACGTAAAGCGTCAGCATGTTGTTGTCGATGCGCGTCGTGAACTCGCCCTGCGATAAACGGATGAGGCCTTTCAGGTCCTGGCGGGTGTCGATCGCATCCGAGAAGTGCAGCTGGATCTGCCGCTGTTCGCCGGCCTCGAGCGCATCCGCCTGCGTCACCGCGAACTCGTTGAGTGCCGGCACGCGCGTGCTCTTCTCGCCCTTCTCTTTGAGGCCGAGCGGTGTACCGTCCCAATGCAGCGTCAACGTCTGCTCCTGCTTCTTGCGCAGGATGTCATTGATGACGAAACCGTAGAGACGATCGCCGCCTATCCACGTGATCTTCACAGGCTTTCCGTCGAGCGTGGCCGTCAGGATCTTTTCGAGCTTCTCGCGAGGCTCCTTGTCGGAGGTCGCGATGGAGCCTGCGAGCGACATCAGTTCGTGTTTGTCATTCACGACGTCCAACGCTTCCGCGTCGATGGCAAAATTCACTTCCAGCGTTTTGACGGAGAACTCGAAAGGCTTCGTGTCCGCCGGCACGCCCGTCAGGCCCTGGGCCTTGATCGAAACGCGGTACTCGGTGTCTGGCGCAAGCTCCTTCTCCGGCCGCAGCAGGATTTCGCGGCGGCTGGCGAACGTCGCGCGTGCGTTCACTTTCGGTGAGATCGTGACGTTCGCCGAGGCGTCCGTGCCCACGCGCTCCGCTGGCACCACATCGTTGACGAACAGCACGCGGATCGGCGCGTGCCGCGAGATGGCGCCGCTGCTGTGCTGGCTGATTGAGCTCACCCATTGCGGATCGGGGGAATTCGAACCCTGCTTGGTGGGAGCGGTGTTGCTGCCGCTGCAGCTCACAAACAGGAAAGCCGCCGCCGTGACAGCCAGGGCGGGGAGGCGAATTCGAATCATGGAAGCTCCGACGGGAGGGGTGGATCGACGCAGCGTCAGTTCAACGCAGGAACCTGTCGATCACGTGCCGCAATTGTGGCAAATCACGGAAATGGGGACACTCCCCATTTCCTAGCAAAAGGGGACGCACCTCATAGGGAGCGCGAAAGGATGCAGATCGAATAGACCATGCGCTCGCTGCGTGAGTGCGCTTCGCGTTCGCTCGCGCTAGACAATGCTAGACAAGAAAAGAAGCGCGGGGGTCGAGGTCTTAGTACGCCCGCGGGACATACTTCTTTTCTTCAGAAAGGGGCCGCGGTTCGTTGGAGACGTGTCGAGCGACGTGCGTCTGCATGGGTTGCTGTCGCTCGACCATTCCGCTTTGAGGTGCGTCCCCTTTTGCTAGGAAATGGGGAGTGTCCCCATTTATGTCCCCATTTAAGTGGCGACGGCTTCCTTCGCGCTGTTGATCCACACGCCTTCCGCGAGCGTGGTGGCGAACGCCGCGCCGACGATGCCGGCATTGGCGCGCAACGCACCCAGCTTGATCTTGCTCGGCACCTGCAGGTCGTCGCAGAGATTCGGATGGTCGGCGGTGATGCCGCCGCACAGCACGATGAGATCGGGCCACAGCAACGCGTGCATGCGGTTCAGCACGTAGTTGAGTTCGGTCATGTACGCAGGCCACTCGAGCTTGCGCTCGATGCGCGCCCGACCGGAGGCGCGGACCTCGGCTTCCATGCCGTCGAACTCGAGGTGGCCGAACTCGGTGTTAGGGACGAGTTTGCCACCGTGGAACAATGCGCTGCCGATCCCGGTGCCCAGGCTCAATACGAGAACGGTGCCGCAGACATCGCGCGCGGCACCGAAGTGCACCTCGGCGAGGCCTGCCGCGTCGGCGTCATTGATGGCGACCACTTTGCGCTTGAGCTTGGCGGCGGCGGGTTCGGCGAGGGGCTGGCCGATCCACGACTTGGCGACGTTTGCCGCGGAGTAGACGGTTCCACCGACGACGACGCCGGGAAACGTGACACCGGCCGCGAGCTGCGCGGTGCCTTCAGGCACGGCGGCGACCATGGCGTGCAGCATTTCGCTTACCGCGGACATGGCGGGTGAGGGCACCGAATGGCGTTCGCCGATCAGGCATCCCCTGGCCAGGTCAACGACGGCTGCCTTGATCGACGAGCCGCCGATATCAATACCAATTGCTTGTCGGTGCATTCCGCGTTAACTCGAAGCCATTGTGGTGCAGCGTGAAGAAACTGGACCCGATCACACCGAGTGACTGTGCCCACCCTCGCGGGGTGCATATGATACCGATACAAGGCCTCCGACATGGCTTTTGCTGCATTGTCGGGGGCGTCAAGAAAAATGTCCTGAAATGTCTCGTGAGCAAGTGAAAGGTAGTTCGAGTGTTGAATGAGCCGACCCTGACAGCCGGCGCGATCCTGAGGCGTGGATCGCTGCGTGCTGCGATTTATGACCGTCTGACGCGTTCGTTGGGCAAAGAGCCCGAAACTGCGACCCCGCGTGACATATACGATGCGTTATCGCTCGCCGTGCGCGAGGAAATGTCCGCTCGTTGGCTCGCGACACAGCGACGCGTTGCGCGCGCTCGCGTCAAGCGTCTCTGCTACCTGTCGGTGGAATTCCTACCGGGGCGCTCCCTGGTGAATGCCCTGTCGAGCCTCGATTCGGAGCTGATCGACGAGGCGCGCACTGCGGTTTCCAGCATGGGCCACGACTTCGACGCCGTGATCGCGCTCGAGGTGGATCCGGGCCTGGGCAATGGCGGCCTCGGTCGCCTGGCGGCGTGTTTTCTCGATTCGCTGGCGACTCTGCAGTACCCGGCCACGGGCTACGGCATCCGCTACGACTACGGCATTTTCACGCAATCCATCGACACCGATGGTGCGCAACGGGAATCCGCCAGCACCTGGTTGCGGTTGCACAATGTCTGGGAAACACCGCGATCGGACGCGCGGTACATAGTTCGTTTCGGAGGCCGCGTGCTGAATACGCACGATGTCGGCGGCGTGCAACGCTCGCGCTGGGTCGAAACCCAGGACATCCTCGCCGTGGGTTTCGACCAGCTCGTCCCCGGCAATCGCAGCCCCACCGTCAATCACCTGCGCCTGTGGTCGGGCCGCGCTCTGCAGCCGTTTCACATCGAAGACTTCAACGCCGGCAATTATCCGGCCGCGGTCGAAGACCAGGTCGACGCGAAGAATCTGTCGCGCGTGTTGTACCCGGACGACTCCACGCCGCAGGGCAAGGAGTTGCGCTTCAAGCAGCAGTACTTCTTCGTCAGCGCCAGCATCCAGGACATCCTCGCCACGCATCTGGCCGAGGAACGCGCGCTCGAAGACCTGCCGGGCTCGCTCGCCGTGCAGATGAACGACACCCATCCGACGCTCGCCATCCCCGAGCTCATGCGGCTGTTGGTGGATCAGTACGACATGCCGTGGGCCGATGCGTGGGGAATCTGTCGCAGCGTGTTCGGCTACACCAATCACACGCTGATGCCCGAGGCGCTGGAAACCTGGCCGGTGAATTTCTTCGAACGCCTGCTGCCGCGGCATCTCGAGATCATCTACCGCATCAACGAAGAATTTCTTTTGGAGGTTGAAAAAAGGTTCAAGGGCGACGGCGCGGCCAAGACCACGCTGTCCATCATTTCCGAAAACCACGGGCGGCGCGTGCGCATGTCGCACCTGGCCGTGGTCGGCAGTCACAAGGTGAACGGCGTCGCCAAGCTGCATTCCGACCTGATGAAGAAGACTATCTTCTCCGGCTTTGCGCGAATGTACCCTGAGCGTTTCACCAACGTGACCAACGGTATCACCGTGCGTCGCTGGCTGAAGCAATCGAATCCGCGGCTGTCGCGGCTGCTGACCGAGAAGCTGGGAAGCGCCTGGGAGAACGATCTCGAGGAGATCGAGCGCCTGCGCTGGGCCGCGGACGATCCCGGCTTCCGTGCGCAGTTCCGTGAGATCAAGCGGGCCAACAAGATCCAGCTCGCGGAGGAGATAGACCGGCGCACCGGCATCGACGTGAGTGTGGACTCGCTGTTCGACGTGCAGGTGAAACGCATCCACGAATACAAGCGCCAGCTGTTGAACATCCTGTACGTGATCACGCGCTACAACCGCATCAAGGCCAAACCCGATGAACACTGGGTGCCGCGCACCGTCATGTTCGCCGGCAAGGCGGCGCCAGGTTATGTCCTGGCGAAGGCCATCATCCGACTCATTAATAATGTGTCGACCACGATCAACCAGGATCCGGTCACGCTGACCAAGCTCAAGTGCGTGTTCCTTCCGGACTACGACGTGTCGCTGGCGCAGACCATCATGCCGGCCGCGGATCTCTCGCAGCAGATTTCCACCGCCGGCATGGAAGCCTCGGGCACCGGCAACATGAAGCTCGCACTGAACGGCGCGCTGACCATCGGCACCCTCGATGGCGCGAACATCGAGATTCGCGATTCGGTGGGCGCTGACAACATCTTCATCTTCGGCATGACTGCCGACGAGGCGTCGCAACGGCAGGCGAATGGGTATCGGCCGCGCGAGATCGTGGCGGCCAACGCTGAGCTCGCGGCGACGCTCGAAATGATCCGTGGTGGCGCATTCAGTCGCGGCGGCTCGGATGACGCACGGCTGGTCGTGGACCGGCTCACCTCCGACGGCGAGCCGTTCCTCGTGCTCGCCGATTTCGCGGCCTACTGTGAAGCACAGACCCGCGTCGATGCACTGTATCGGCAACCCGAGGAGTGGAGCCGCCGCGCGGTGCTCAACACCGTCGGCATGGGGCCGTTTTCCAGCGATCGCAGCGTCCGCGAATACGCGGAACGCATCTGGAACATCCGATCGGTGATTTAATGGTCTTATGCCCAAGACGAAGCTGACCAAGGCCGAGATCAACGCGCTGGTAAACGTGACTCACCACGAGCCACGTTCGCTTCTCGGTTACCACGAGTACCCGCAAGGCCCGGGCGCGCCGCTGTGCGTGGTGCGCGTGCTCGAGCCCGGCGCCGAGACCATCGAGGTGTTCTGGGAAGACACACCGGGCGAGCTCCACCCGCTCAAGCGCATTCACGACGCGGGTCTGTTCGAGGGCAGCATTCCCCATCGCCGCCCGGTCGTGCCGTACCGGCTGCGCGTGCGCTTTCCATTCGACCACGTGGTCGTCAAACACGACACCTACTTTTTCTCGCACGAGCTCTCCGATTTCGATCTCTATCTATTCGGTGAAGGCCGTCACTACGGGCTCTACCACAAGTTCGGCGCGCATCCGCGTGTGCGCGACGGCGTGGGCGGCACCCACTTCGCCGTCTGGGCGCCCAATGCCAGACGCGTGAGCGTGGTCGGCAGTTTCAACAACTGGGACGGCCGCAAACACGCCATGCAGGCACGCGGTGGTTCGGGCGTGTGGGAGCTGTTCGTTCCGGGCGTCGCCGAAGGTGCCGAATACAAGTACGAGATCCGCACCCAGCGCGACTCACTGCTGCTCAAATCCGATCCCTTCGGGTTTTTCATGCAAAAGCGACCGGAGACTGCCTCCGTCGTCGCTTCGCTCGATGGCTACGAGTGGCACGACGCCGACTGGCTGCGCGATCGCGCGCACCGCGACTGGCGGCGCTCGCCGATCAATGTCTACGAGGTGCATCTCTCGAGCTGGCAACATTCCTGGGATCGCCAGCCGCCATTCTTCACCTGGGCCGACGCGTCCGAGCGGCTCATTCCCTATGTTGTCGACATGGGCTACACGCACATCGAGCTCATGGGCGTGGCCGAACATCCCTTCGACGGCTCGTGGGGCTACCAGGTGGTGGGTTACTACGCACCGACCTCGCGATACGGCACGCCCAAGGAATTCATGGCCTTCGTCGACAAGTGCCATCAGGCCGGCATTGGCGTGATCCTCGACTGGGTCCCGGCGCATTTTCCGAAGGACGCTCATGGCCTCGCGGAGTTCGACGGCTCGGCATTGTACGAACACGCGGATCCGCGCCTCGGCGAACACAGCGAATGGGGCACCAAGGTATTCAACTACGGGCGCCACGAGGTGAAGAACTTCCTGGTCGCGAATGCGCTGTTCTGGATGGAGCGTTATCACATCGATGGACTGCGCGTCGACGCCGTCGCGTCCATGTTGTATCTCGACTACAGCCGCAAGGCCGGCGAGTGGCTGCCTAACAAGTACGGCGGCCGCGAGAATCTCGAGGCGCTCGAATTCCTGCGCGAGTTCAACACCGTGGCGCATCGCGAACATCCGGGTGTGCTGACCATCGCCGAAGAATCCACGGCGTTTCCCGGCGTGTCGCGGCCCGTGCATCTTGGCGGCGTCGGCTTCTCGTTCAAGTGGAACATGGGGTGGATGAACGACACCTTGCATTACTTCGAGAAAGATCCGGTCTACCGCCGCCACGAACACTACAAGATCACGTTCTCGTTCATGTACGCGTGGAGCGAGAACTTCGTGCTGCCGATCTCGCACGATGAAGTCGTGCACGGCAAGAAGTCGCTGCTCGACAAGATGCCCGGCGACGAATGGCAGAAGCGCGCCAACTATCGCCTGTTCATGGCCTACATGACGGCGCACCCGGGCAAGAAGCTCATGTTCATGGGCTCGGAGTTCGGCCAGTGGCACGAGTGGCGCGAACACGAGCAGCTCGACTGGCCGCTGCTGCAGAAACCCGCGCACCGTGGACTGCAGAATCTCAACCGCCAGCTCGCGAAGTTCTACCGCGCGCATCCGCAGTTTCACGCCAGCGACTGCGATGCCGGCGGCTTCCGCTGGAGCGACCTGCACAACGCCGACGAAAGCGTGTTCGCGTTCCTGCGCCAGGAGCAGGGGCACGCGCCGATCGTCTGCGTATTCAACGCAACCCCGGTGCCGCGCGAGGACTACTGGTTGGGCGTGCCGGATGCGGGACGCTACGAGGTGATATTCGACTCGGATCATGCGGATTTTGGCGGCGCGGGATTCGCCGGCGTCGCCGGATACGACACGTTTGCGCACGTGGTGCACGGATTCCCGCACGCGTTACGCATGCGTCTGCCGCCGCTCGGTGCGGTATTTCTGAAGCGTGCCGGATGAAGGACGGCTCCCCCGACACACTCGGAGCGACATTCACCGGCGACGGCGTCAATTTTGCCGTGCGCTCGCGCGCCGCCACACGCGTCGATGTGTGCCTGTACGATTCCACGGGCCAGCGTGAAACCGCGCGCCTCACACTGCCGGGCCGCACCGGTCCCGTGCATCACGGCTTCGTCGAAAAGGAACTGGCGCGTGTGGGCACGCTGTATGGCATCCGCGTTCACGGCGTGTACGACCCGCGTGAAGGCTACCGCTTCAACGCCAACAAACTGCTGATCGACCCCTGGGCACGCGACATCGTCGGCGACGTCAAATGGCATCCGTCGATCTTCGGCTATGACCCGGCCGATGCCGACGGACTCCGCCCAAGCCTCGTCGACAGCGCCGGCGCGATGCCGCGTTGCCGCGTGATCGACGGCCAGTTCGACTGGGGCGGCGATCGTCAGCCCGCGGTGCCGTGGCGCGACTCGCTCATCTACGAGCTGCACGTCAAGGGATTCACGCAGCTTCATCCGCAGGTGCCGCCCGAGTGGCGTGGCAAGTACCTGGGCCTGACCGTGCCGGCGGTACTCCAGCATCTCAAAGATCTGGGCGTAACCGCGGTCGAGCTCATGCCGGTGCATGCGTTCACCAGCGAAGGTTTCCTGCACGAACGCGGCCTCACTAACTACTGGGGCTACAACACGCTGTCATGGTACGCGCCCACCAATCGCTACGCGGTCGACGACCCGGTGGTGGAGCTCAAGCAGGCGGTCAAGGCGCTGCACGCGGCCGGCATCGAGGTGATCCTCGACGTGGTGTACAACCATACCGCCGAGGGCAACGAGCGTGGCCCGACGTTGAATTTTCGCGGCATCGACAATCGCGCGTACTACTTTCACCGCGCCAACGACCGGCGCTTCTACGACGATGTCACCGGTGTCGGCAACACCGTGGCCTGCGATCACCCGATCGTGCAGGCCGATATCGTCGGCAGCCTGCGGTACTTCGCCGAAGAATTCCGCATCGACGGTTTCCGCTTCGATCTCGCCACCGTGCTCGGACGTGACCGTTCGGGTTTCAATTCCAACTCGCCGTTTTTCTCGATGCTGGCCGCCGACCCGGTGCTGGCCTACGTGAAACTCATCGCCGAACCCTGGGACCTGGGGCTGGGCGGCTATCAGCTCGGAAATTTTCCGGCCGGATGGAGCGAGTGGAACGATCGTTATCGCGACACCATGCGCGCCTTCTGGCATGGCGGGCGCCGCATGCTGGGCGGATACGCGGAACGCTTCGCGGGCTCATCGGACCTGTTCCGGCGCAACGGGCGCAAGCCCACGGCGAGCGTCAATTTCGTCGCCGCGCACGATGGCTTCACGCTACGCGACACGGTGTCGTACAACGACAAGCACAACGAGCCCAATCTCGAGAACAATCGCGACGGGCACGCGAACAATCACAGCTGGAACTGCGGCATCGAAGGTCCCACCGACGACGGGCACATCATCGCGTTGCGCCGACGGCAGGTGCGCAACATGCTGACCACGCTGTTCTTCTCGCAAGGCGTGCCCATGCTGCTGGCCGGCGACGAGATGTACCGCACCCAGAACGGCAACAACAACGCGTACTGCCAGGATAATGAGATCAGCTGGGTGAACTGGGACGAGCTCAAGGCGGACGATTCGTTGCTGCAATTCGTGCGGGCGCTCGCAGCCCTGCGGCGCGCGCGGCCGGAGCTGCGCCGCGACACCTTCCTGAAGGGCGCATTGCAGGCCAGCCACTCGCGCGACATCTGCTGGTGGCATCCTGCCGGCCACGAGATGGCCGACCAGGAATGGAACAACCCTGACCAACGCTGCCTCGGCGTGGGCCTCGGCGGCACGGCGTCGTCGCCCGATCTGTTGCTGTTGCTCAATCCGACGGAAGCCGAGTGCGAGTTCCTTCTGCCTGCGAACCCCGGCCGGTGCTGGGACGTTGTCCTCGATACGGCACATCCCGTGGGTGTGATGTCCGGATTTCAATTGTCCGACGGCCCCGTGAAAGTCGGCCCCTATCAAACCCTGGCGTTGCAGCGTGTCCTCTGACGAACTGACCCCTCTCATTGAGCGGCTGGCGCGCGCGCGCGGCATCGGCGACGCGTATTACTCGTACCAGGGCGAGCTCAAACATTTCACGCTGACCACCAAGGCGGCGATTCTGCGCGCCATGCACTGCCGCCTCGACGATGCCGCGGCGCTGCAGCAACAGATTCACGAGTCCGAAGCGG
>Ga0193717_1002184_pt1 | contig 11442 bp, 12 predicted proteins | sample U2c2metaG_FD_145900 | JGI IMG/M metagenome (GOLD analysis project Ga0193717, IMG submission 145900) | Soil microbial communities from a riparian zone of the East river system, Colorado, United States - U2c2 | ecosystem: Environmental > Terrestrial > Soil > Riparian zone | place: USA: East River...
ACCCTTCCGGGCCGCGTGGGAGCGTGCTCCTCACGCATAAGGGGTCTTCCCGAGCCGCCTACGAGCCAAACGTCGACGGCGATTTGTTTGCCCGTCATCGGGTTCCGTGAGTTCGACTACGAGCAGCGCCTTGGCTTGGCTCGGCACCGTGCGTTTGAGCGCTTGCGGGATGGGCATCCTGTCGTTGAATTTCCACGTGAGGAGGTCGTTCGTGCCGGTCACATCCGTCAGCGCTAGAGGATCCGTAGGTCGCAGCCGCGACAAGTGCGGGGCCGAGGATGGGGCCTCGTGAACTCGTGCGGTCGTAGCCGCGCACTTCGATTCGCGGGAAACGGCGATGTCCGTGGATAGCCGGAAATTAGCCGGGGGTAGCCTCGCGTGGACATCATCAGGAGGACACGTGGAAAACGAGGTCGAGTTTCGTGTGGCCGCGAAGCTAGAGAATCTGGCGGTGCTGCGCACGTTGGTCTCCGCCGTGGCCACGTTCGAAGACCTCGACATGGACACCGTCGCCGATCTGCGCCTTGCGGTTGACGAGGCGTGTACCCGGCTGATCAGGTCGGCAGTGCCCGGATCGACGCTCGTGGTCGTCGTCCATCCAGCGGATGACGACGTGAAGATCAGCGCATCGACCACGTGTACGTCGCCCGACGTCATGGCTCCGGGAAGCTTCAGTTGGCATGTGTTGAGCTCGCTGACCGACGACCTGACGACGTTTCAGGACGATCAGGGCCGCGGTGACGGCGGGGTGTTCGGCATCTCCATGACGACGAGGCGAGTGAGCTCACTGCGGTGACGCCGTCGTCTTCCAAGGGTTCGCAGGCGCGCTCGAACTCTGAGTACGCCGATGTCCTCGGCATGTTCCGGCTTCTTCAAGAACTACCCGAGGGCACACCGAAGTTCCAGCGCCAGCGGGACTCCATCGTGGAACGTTGCCTGCCGCTTGCCGACCACATCGCCCGCCGGTTCGATGGCCGAGGCGAGGCCCGTGACGATCTCGTCCAGGTGGCCCGCGTTGGCCTGGTGAACGCCGTGATCCGGTTCGACGTGGACGCGGGCTCGGACTTCGTGTCGTTCGCGGTGCCGACCATCATGGGCGAAGTCCGCCGCCACTTCCGCGACAACAGCTGGTCGGTCAAGGTGCCGCGGCGGCTCAAGGAGTTACACCTTCGCCTGGGTGCGGCCACCGCGGAACTTTCGCAGCGGTTGGGGCGCGCGCCCACCCCATCGGAGCTGGCCGCCGAACTGGAGCTGGACCGCGACGAGGTGGTCGAGGGTCTGATTGCGGGCAGCTCCTACAACACGCTCTCCATCGACGGAGGCGGAGGCGGCACCGAGGAGGCACCTGCTATCGCCGATACCCTCGGCGACGTCGATGCGAGCCTCGACCGCATCGAGAACCGCGAGGCCCTGCGGCCACTACTCGCCAGCCTGCCGGAGCGGGAACGGACGGTACTCCTGCTGAGGTTCTTCGAGTCGATGACCCAGACCCAGATCGCCGAGCGCGTCGGAATCTCGCAGATGCACGTGTCCCGGCTGCTCGCGAAATCGCTAGCGCGACTCCGGGACCAGCTGGAGTAGCCGCGGCGAATCGCCAGGCAACGCGGCCAGCCCGGCCTCGACGGTCGGCTGCACCGGAAGCGTGGAAGCCGGATCGCAGACGCGCAGCAGTCGGCTGACGGCCCTGCTGGGCACCATGACCCACTCGACGCCTTCGGCCGCGCACCGCGCGTGGAAGGTGAGTAGAGCGAAATAGCCGGCCGTGCCGCAGAATTCGACGCCCGAGAGGTCGAGCAGCAGGTGGCTCACCCGCCCGGCACGCCAGGCGTACCGCGCGAAATCGGTGGCGTTCACCGCGTCGAGTTCTCCGACCGCGGCCACGATGGCCGTTGACGGAGGCATCCAGAAGGTCGTGAAATCTGCTGCGCCACAAGTGAAGCCGGATTTGGACGCGACCGGAGCGGAATTCTTGGAGAAGGACATAACCATGGACACTGTGACTCCATCAGTCGAGACGGATTCGTACTGTGGTTCACGCCAAAACTTGATGGGCCCTGCGTCTCAAAGCCGTGATGACGCTTCCAACGGCTGCACACTCAACCTGTATGAAACCCTACGCCGGTTCGCACGGATAGGCGAAGCAAGAGCCTACGAATTCAATAAGGGCAGGTCACGACGGCCAGCCCTGAAATACCTCCCAGGCGGCGCCGGCCGATGGCGCGTCGTCCCGGGTCACCGTCGCCTGGATCAACCCATACGGACGGTCGTCGGCGTTGAACACCTCCTTGTTGTTCTGTAGCCCGAACGGCGACAGGTCGTAGACGAAGTGGTGCTTGTTCGGCGCCGCCAGCCGCACCTCGGCGATCGACGGGTACGTCTCGAGCACCGCCTTGCCCATCTCGTAGAGGGTCCGCTGCAGAGCCAGCGACTGCACCAGAGCGAATTGCCTCACCAGTTGGGTCTTCACGCCGGCGTACGTCTGCTCCCAATCGACTTCGGTGCTGGTGAATCGCCACTGTGCCGTCAACGATGTCGCCATCACCCGGTCGTTGGTGGGCTCGAGGATCGTGTAGGGATCGCTCAGGAAGCCCGAGAACTCCGACCCAGTCGACTTCAGGATGACCAGGTCCTTGAGTCCGCCGATCACCCACTCGCCATCGGCGTCGACGGTGACGGCGGCCGTGCGGACCTCCTGGCCCTTGCGCATCCACGTGTGGTTGTGCTCGGCACCGTCGACAATCGCACGCTCCCAGGCGTATTCGTCGATCTCGATGCGTGCACCCGTCACCGGCTCGACGTCGTGCACGAAGTGCCGGGCCAGGGCCAGGCCGTAGTCCTCGATCGAGGTCAGCCCCTTCTCCTTGGCGTATGCGTACGCGGTCTGCTTCTGGGTGTCGGTAGGCAGCACTTCGGATTGGTCGCCCGCCAGGTGGGCTGCGCTGAAATCGCCACGTAGACAGGTGGATACATTCACGTCGTGGATCTCGTGACGCGGGGTGTCGCGATAGATCCGGACGACCCGATTCTCGGCCTTGCCGTACTGGTTCTTGCCCAGAATGATCTTCGACACTGCTCAACTCCCTCGGTAGGTGGAATAGGCATATGGCGAGAGCAACACCGGGACGTGGTATTTGCCCGCGGGGGCGGTGATTTCGAAGGCGATGACGATCTCGGGATAGAAGGCGGGGGTGTCCGATGCCGCGAAGTAGGTCCCCGTGTCGAAGTGCAGGCGATACACCCCGGCGGACAGCTCGTCGCCCAGGTGCGCGATGCGGCCGTCGTCATCGGTGGCCGCGGTGGTCAACGTCGTCCCTTCCGCGTCGGTCAGGGTGACGACGACGCCGATCGCTGGTCGACCCGAGACCGCATCGAGGACATGCGTGGAAAGGCTCATGGCGTCATCCTGCCTCCCATCCCCCGTGGTTTCGCTCGCCCAGGCCGACGGGCGGCTCGCTCAACAGCCGTTCCAGCCGCAACCGATTGATCTTGGCCAACTCGCTGCGCATCACCCGACGCTCGGTGTCGGAGTCGTTGTCGAGGCGTTCGGTGAGGATCGCCAGTAGTTCCTCGGCGGACCGCCCGCTGGCGCACACCAGGTAGACATACCCGAACTTGTCGTCGTACTCACGGTTCTTGGCCGCCAGCGCGACCTTGACGGAGTCGGCGGCCGTGGACACGGAGGCCTGTTCCCGAGCCGACGACGCGTTGTCGACCTTCGCGCCGATCCGCGGATGGCCGTCGAGGGCAGCGTCCAGCTCGCCGTCGGGCAGCTCGGCGAGTACCCGGTCTGCGCGGTCGAGCAGGGCGTCCGCGTCGCGGAACGGTCCACCCGCCAGCACGCGCCGCGCCCAGATGGTCGACGAGCAGACGCCGAACAGTAGGTTCATCCGCTGCCGGTCGGTCAGCCCGTTGAAGCCGTCCAGGCCCAGTCTTTCGCGCGCCACCCCTGATCCGGGCATTTACTGCAGTTCGTTGAGCCGACTGAACCGCGCGGCGGCGATCGGGTTGGCGTCGGCCACCAGCTCGTCGAAGCGGTGGTTGGCGATCTTGGCGATCTCGATCAGCGCGAAGGCCTTCTCGGCGGGGGTCGAGTTGTCCATTCGGGACCAGCCGTTCTTGATCACCCTGTCGAAGTGCTCGGTTTCGCGCGCACAGATGACCAGTGGGAACCCGAAGTGTTCGCGATATGCGCCCGCCAACTCGACGACGTCGTTGTGGTCTTCCTCGGCAAGGTTGCTCAGCGCCACGTGGTCGACGGCGAGCGCGTGCCCGGTCTCGTCCTCGGCTCCAAGGTCGTGGAAGGCGTTGATCATTTGGAGCTGCTGCTCGGAGGATCCAGTCAACACCGCGTCCTGGAAGGCTTCGCGCAAGGCCCTGGTGTCGGCGAACGGGCGCTGCTCGAACGCCCGCTCGACGGCCCACGGAACTTCCTGCACCACGTGCCCGAACACCTCGGTGAAGCGCTCCTCGGTCATCGAGTTCACTTCGTCGAGGCTAATGGTGCCCCCGCCAGCCACGCGGGGGCCCTTGCTGATGCCGAGGTGGAAGAACACGATGTTGAGCACGATTGCGGCGATGGCGCCGATGCTGATGCCGCTGCCGAAGAGCAGGTCGATGCCTGGCGGCAGCGCGTTGGCGACGTCGGGGTACGAGGTGACCCACAGTGCCAGCGCCAAGCTGGTCGTGACGATGATCAGGTTGCGGTGATCGGTGAAGTCGACCTTGCCGAGCGTCTGGATGCCGACGACGGCGACCGTGGCGAACAGCGTCAGCGCCGCGCCACCGAGCACGGGGTTCGGAATGGACGACACGACCGCGGCCACCTTGGGTAGGAAGCCGAGCACGATCATGATGACGCCTGCGGCGGCCACCACCCAGCGACTCTTGACACCAGTCAGGCGCACCAGTCCGACGTTCTCCGAGAACGCCGTGTAGGGAAACGAGTTGAAGATGCCGCCGATCACCGTGGCCAACCCGTCGGCGCGCAGCACGTTGCCGATGTCGGAGGCCTTGATCCTCTTGCCGACGATCTCGCCGGTGGCCATCGTGCTGCCGGTGGACTCGACCGCGGTGATCAACAGGATGATGATCATCGTGATGCAGGCGACGACGTCGAACTTGGGCAACCCGAACACGAACGGCGTAGTGAACCCGATCGCCGAGGCGGCGCCGACCTTGTCGAAGTTCATGTCGCCGAGGGCGAAGGCGACGGCGCAACCGATGAACAGGCCGAGTAGCACCGCGATGGTGGCGACGAACCCCCGGAAGATCCGCTGGATCCCGACGATGATCGCGATGGTGCCCAGCGCGTAGAGCAACCAGCGGATATTCGTCGGATCATGTTCTCCCGTATGGGGATTGGTGACGGCGTCACCGGCTCCGACCGGCACCAGACAGAGCCCGATGATGGTGATCAGCGTGCCCGTCACCACCGGCGGAAAGAACCGCAGCAGCTTGACGAAGATCGGAGCGATCAGGAAGGTGAAGATTCCTGCGACGATCACCGCGCCGTATACGTAGAGCAGGCTGGACGCCCCGCCGCCGTGGGCCAGCCCGATCGCGATGATCGGCGAAACGCCCGCAAATGTCACGCCCTGCAGCAGCGGCAGTCGGACTCCGATCTTCCAGATCCCGACCGCCTGGATGATCGAGGCGATACCGCAGGTGAACAGGTCCGCCGTGATCAGCATGACCAGTTCTTCCTGGGGGAGTTTGATCGCGCCCGCGATGATGATCGGTACCAGCACCGCGCCCGCGTAGAAGGCAACGACGTGCTGGAACCCGTAGGTGGCCAGTTTGGGGATCGGCAGCACCTCGTCGACCGGGTGCACGCGCTTCTTCTGAGGGATGGTGACCGGGGCGGACATCCGTCAAGAATTGACCAGGTTGACAATGTTCGCATGTCGAAATCGCCCTCCACTGCAGGCGTATTGCTGGCCGCCGGGGCGGGCACCCGTTTCGGCATGCCGAAAGTTCTTGCGTATCAAGGAGAATGGCTCCGCATCGCGGTTCGCGCACTGGCCGATGGTGGTTGCGATGACATCGTGGTGGTGCTCGGCGCGGCCATTGTCGACGTCCCGCCGTTTGCCCGGGCCGTCGTGGCGGAGGACTGGGCCACGGGCATGAGCGCATCGATGCGGGCCGGGTTGGGTGCCGTCGGCGCCGCGGACCTGGTGGTACTTCAGCTCGTCGACACCCCGGACATCGGTGCCGACGTCGTCGCCCGGGTGCTCGGCGCCGCCGCGTCGTCCCCATCGGGCCTGGCGCGTGCCGTCTACGACGGGCGCCCCGGACACCCGGTTGTCGTTGCGCGCGAACACGTGCCCGCGTTGCTGTCGACGCTAAACGGAGACGAGGGTGGGCGAGCATTTCTCGCGAGCCGCGACGACGTGCTGGCCGTCGAATGTGGTGACCTGGCCACCGGGGCAGACGTCGACCGGGCTTAGAGCAACCCCAGCGCCGCCACCGCGGCGCGCTCGTCGTCGAGTTCGGCCACCGACGCGTCGATGCGGGCGCGGGAGAACTCGTTGACGTCCAGCCCTTCCACGATCTGCCATGCGCCGTCGACGGCACGCACCGGCAACGACGTCACGACGCCCGCGGGGATGCCGTAGACGCCGGGGGAGGGCAGCGCGACCGACGTCCAGTCGTCGGGATCGGTCCCGTCCACCCAGTCGCGCACGTGGTCGATCGCTGCGTTGGCCGCCGAGGCCGCCGACGAGGTGCCGCGCGCTTCGATGATCGCCGTACCGCGCTTGGCCACCGTCGGAATGAAATCCGTTGTCAGCCAGTCACGGTCGGCGGCATAGTCAGCGCCGGGGCGACCATCCACCACGGCGTGGAAGATGTCCGGGTACATGGTCGGGGAGTGGTTGCCCCACACTGTCACCTGCGAGACGTCGGTGACGTGGACACCGGCATGGGAGGCGAGTGCGGCGACGGCCCGGTTGTGGTCGAGCCGCGTCAATGCGGTGAACCGTTCTGGTGGGATGTCCGGTGCATGGGCGGAGGCGACGAGCGCATTCGTGTTGGCCGGATTGCCGACGACCACGATGCGGACGTCGGCCGAGGCGCCTGCATTCAGCGCGCGGCCCGCTTCGGCGAAGATCGCCGCGTTGGCGGCCAGCAGGTCGGCGCGCTCCATGCCCTTGCCACGCGGCTTGGCGCCGATGAGCAGGGCGACGTCGACGCCGTCGAAGGCCCGCACGGGATCGTCGTAGATCTCGACGTCGCAGAGCAGGTCGAATGCGCTGTCGACGAGTTCCATCACCACGCCCTCGGCGGCGCGGACCGCCGACGGCAACTCCAGCAGGCGCAACGTCACGGGCACACCCCGGCCGAGCAGGGCGCCCGCACCGATGCGGAACAGCGCCGCGTAGCCGATCTGGCCTGCCGCACCGGTCACCGTGACGGCCTTCGGGCGGGCGGAGCTGGGTGGGAGGAGATTCGGGCGGGCGGAGCTGGGTGGGAGGAGATTCGGGCGGGCGGAGCTGGGTGGGAGCGGATTGAGCGAGGTCACGTGCGCACGCGCAGGTTCAGAATCTCCGATGCGTAGCGCCGGACGGTGTCCTCGGACATGGCGGCGGCGTCTTCGTGGCCTGGTCGTGCCCTGCTGTGCATGAACGCCGTCTTCGGGTCGAGCGTGATCTCGGCCAGCAGTTCACCGGTGGACGGCTCACACACGGCCCACGTGTACAGCGTGTCGTCGGCCCAACCGTCCTCGGCGTCGTGGACGTAGTCGAGGTCAGCCTCTCCGAGGTCGGCGAGCGCAGGTCGGTCGTCTACGCGGTCGTCGCACCGCAGCCCACGTAGGTACCACGTGCCATTGTTGATCTCAACGGGTTCCACGGGTTCAGCGTCTCATGTAGAACGAGACGCATGGTTCGGAGGGCAAGAGCGAAGCGACAGGGGAAATGATGCGAGTCACGGTCGTGGGAGCCAGCGGGCTGATCGGAACCACGGTCGTCGACCTGCTGACGGCAGCGGGCCACCAGGTGGTGGCCTCGTCGCGGGCCACGGGCGTCGACGTACTCACGGGCGAGGGCCTCGCCGACGCGCTGGACGGCGCCGACGCGTTGGTCGACGTCACCAACTCACCGTCCTTCGAAGACGATCTGGTGCTGCAGTTCTTCACCACCTCCGCCACCAACCTGATCGCTGCGGCGAAGGCCGCCGGGGTGGGCCACTACGTCGCGCTGTCGATCGTCGGCGTCGACGGGCTACCGGACAGTGGCTACATGCGGGCCAAGGTGGCGCAGGAGCAGCTGATCACCGCTTCGGGGCTGCCCTACTCGATCGTGCGGGCCACTCAGTTCGAGGAATTCACCAAATTCATCATCGTATCGATGCTCGACGGCGAAACGATCCGGGTGCCGGATGCGCTGATCCAACCGATCGCGGCGAATGACGTTGCGGCGGAAGTGGTTCGGGTGGCGCTCGGCACACCGCTCAACGGGTTCGAGGACATCGGCGGGCCCGCGAAGCTGTCGTTCGCAGAGTTGGCCAGAAGGGTGCGCGGTAGCGGCGCGACGATCGTCGTGGATCCCGCCGCCGGGTACTTCGGTTCGCCGCTCGCGCAGACCAGCCTGGTGGTCACCGACTGAATGCCCCACGTCGTTGACATAGCGCTGGCGGCGGAGAAGTGCGAGGTGGCCCTCGCCATGAGCGCTATCTCAACGCGAAGAAAGTTAGTCCTTGATCTCGCAGACGACGGTGCCCTGGGTGACGGCCGCGCCCGCCTCGACGGACAGCCCGGTGATGGTCCCGTCCTTGTGGGCGGTCACCGGGTTCTCCATCTTCATGGCCTCGAGCACGACGACCAGGTCGCCGGTGGCCACCTGCTGGCCCTCTTCGACGGCCACCTTGACGACGGTGCCCTGCATCGGTGCGGTCACGGAGTCACCGGAGGCCGCGGCCCCCGCACTGGCCCCGCGCTTGCGCGGCTTCGGCTTCTTGCGGATTACGCCTGCGCCGGTCGACCCGCCCCCGCCACCGATCGCGAGATCGCCTGGCAGCGACACCTCGACGCGACGTCCGCCGATCTCGACGACGACCTTCTGGCGCGGGGCGGCCGCTTCCTCGTCGAGCGGCTCACCGCCGGTGAACGGCTCGACCTTGTTGTCCCACTCGGTCTCGATCCAGCGGGTGTGGACGGTGAATCCGTCGCCGTCACCAATGAACGCGGGGTCGGACACCACGGCGCGGTGGAACGGGATGACCGTGGCCAGGCCCTCGACGTTGAACTCGGCCAGCGCGCGGCGCGATCGGGCCAGGGCCTCGTCGCGGGTGGCGCCGCTGACGATCAGCTTGGCTAGCATCGAGTCGAACTGTCCGCCGATGACCGAGCCCGTCTCGACGCCGGAATCCAGCCGCACGCCGGGACCGGTCGGCGGCTCGAACTTGCTGACCGGGCCGGGGGCGGGCAGGAAGCCGCGGCCCGCGTCCTCGCCGTTGATGCGGAACTCGAAGGAATGGCCGCGCGGCGTTGGGTCTTCGGTGATGTCGAGCGGTTCGCCGTTGGCGATGTGGAACTGCTGCAACACCAGGTCGATGCCCGCGGTCTCCTCGGTCACCGGATGCTCGACCTGCAGCCGGGTGTTCACCTCGAGGAACGAGATCAGCCCGTCCTGGCCGACCAGGTACTCGACGGTGCCCGCGCCGTAGTAGCCGGCCTCCTTGCAGATGCGCTTGGCCGACTCGTGGATCTCCTTGCGCTGCGCGTCGGTAAGAAAAGGAGCTGGCGCTTCTTCGACCAGCTTCTGGAAGCGACGCTGCAACGAGCAGTCGCGGGTGCCCGCGACGACGACGTTGCCGTGCTGATCGGCGATCACCTGCGCCTCGACGTGGCGCGGCTTGTCCAGGTAGCGCTCGACGAAGCACTCACCGCGGCCGAAGGCCGACACCGCTTCGCGGGTGGCCGAGTCGAACAGCTCGGGGATCTCCTCGATGGTGCGGGCGACCTTCATGCCACGGCCGCCGCCGCCGAATGCGGCCTTGATCGCGATGGGTACGCCGTACTCCTTGGCAAAGGCGACGATCTCGTCGGCGTCCTTGACGGGCTCCGCGGTGCCTGGGACCAACGGGGCCTTGGCCTTGGCGGCGATGTGGCGCGCGGTGACCTTGTCGCCGAGGTCGCGGATGGACTGGGGGCTTGGCCCGATCCAGATCAGTCCGGCGTCGATGACGGCCTGCGCGAAGTCCGCGTTCTCGGACAAGAAGCCGTAGCCGGGGTGAATGGCGTTGGCGCCCGACTTCTCCGCGGCATCGAGGATCTTCGCGAAGACCAGGTAGGACTCGGCCGAAGTCTGGCCACCGAGGGCGAAGGCTTCGTCGGCGAGCCGCACGTGGAGGGCGTCGGCATCGGGATCGGCGTACACGGCCACACTGGTCAGCCCGGCGTCCTTGGCCGCCCGTATCACCCGAACCGCGATCTCCCCGCGGTTGGCGACGAGCACCTTGGAGATCTTCGAGCTGGCGTGACTGGGCACTGCGCCTCCTGGGTGGCATGTCTAAGAACGTCTTTTAAGAATGTATCCCGGGCAGTTTAAGGGGCGCGACACCAGCCCCGGCGAGCCGGTGCAGGTTACCGGCGGGTAGGTGCTGGCCGTGCGCGAGCTTCTGTTGGTGCGGGAAATCTCTGCACGGAGTGTCATCGGACCGCCGATAAAGTTGGCCCGTGGGGTGTGGGAATCCTTGCCATCGTTTTCGGATTGGCCGTCGGTGGGTTGATGGTGGCCGCCCCCAAGGGCATCTGGTGAGCCACCCAGTCGTGGAAGTTCCGGAATCCGGAAGCCAACCAACCCAGCGAGCTGTCCTACGGGGTTACCCGGATCGGCGGCGCATCCATTGCCGATGGGCGCAAGCAAGCCGCGGCGGAGCGGGTCAAGCAGCAGGAAGTACACGCCGAAGCCAACTTCGTAGGGCCGGACTGAAGTTGGTGTGGTCGAGTCCCTTCGGATACTACGACGACAAGGACGACCAGAACTGTCGGGTCGGGACGTCGTGGTCGGACGTGACGACCAGCACCTGGGACGAAGTCCCCAGGGGTGCAACAGTTCTCGTTCTCACCGATGGGCCGATCGTCGATCGGAGCGGCACTGTGGTGGTGCCCGCCGCGCCAGCCAACGGGGTGCCGAAGCGCGGCTAACTCCGCAGGCGCCGCTTGATTCGCGCCAGCATCGCCGACATGCCCCGCAACCGCAGCGGGCTGATCAACGCCGCCAAGCCCAGTTCGGAGTAGAAGTCGTCGGGCACCGCCAGGATTTCGTCGGCCGAATGGTCGTCGAGTCCGGCGGCCAGAATCGCGGCGAACCCTCGCGTGGTGGGCGCTTCGGCCGGCGCGCTGAAGTACAGCCGGACGTGTTCGCGGTCTCCCGCGTCGACGTGTAGGAACAACGGCGACTGACACTCGGGCACCGGCTCCATCGCGGCCTCTTCGCAATC
>Ga0193717_1002186_pt1 | contig 11440 bp, 4 predicted proteins | sample U2c2metaG_FD_145900 | JGI IMG/M metagenome (GOLD analysis project Ga0193717, IMG submission 145900) | Soil microbial communities from a riparian zone of the East river system, Colorado, United States - U2c2 | ecosystem: Environmental > Terrestrial > Soil > Riparian zone | place: USA: East River...
TGGGAAATGAAATACCCATTTCCGTCACGCCGCGCTTGAAAGCTGTCTCGTTAATCAGCGCCAGCCTGTCTGGCTCTGGGTAAGGAAGGGGCCGCAACAGGATGCCGTTAACGAAACTAAATATTGCCGTGTTCGCCCCTATGCCGAGCCCAAGTGTAACTATGGCAATTAGCGCAAACCCTGGTCTCTTTAGCAGTGTGCGAAGGGCATAGCGCAAGTCTTGCAGCAGTTTGTGCATCAGCGGTCCTCCATTCCTCTAGCAATTGCCGTTTGAGATCCGAGATGTAAGATCTGAGATCTGAGATCCGAGATCTGAGATTTGAGATCTGAGATCTGAGATTTGAGATCTGAGATCTGAGATCTGAGATCCGAGATCTGAGATTTGAGATTTGAGATCTGAGATCTGAACTACTCGTACCGCAGCGCTACCATCGGGTCGACTTTTGTCGCTCGTCTCGCCGGCAGGTAACAGGCCAACAGCGCAACCGCAACCAAGAGCAGTGCGATCGACCCAAACGTAACTGGATCGGTCGCGCTCACCTGGAAAAGCAAACGAATCATTAAACGGGTCATGAGCCAGGCCGCGCCCAGGCCCAGCGCAACACCAGCCAGAACCAGCACCATGCCCTGCTTCAAAACCATCCGCAGGATGTCACCCATCTGTGCACCCAGGGCCATGCGAATGCCAATTTCCTGAGTGCGTTGATTAACGAGATAGCTGATTACTCCGTACAGACCGATCATCGTCAGGACCAGGGCAAGCGCGGCAAAGATGCCCATCAGGGCCATGAGAAACTTTCGGTCCGCCACGCTGCGATCCACCAGGTATTCAACGGTGCGGATTTTCCACATCGGTTGATCACCATCTACTTTCCAGAGCGCTTGCCGCACAGACTCGGTCAGGGCCAAGGGTTCAACTGTGGTACGAATAACTACCGTAGCGAAGTACCCTGGTTGCTGCGTGTAGGACCCATACATTTGCGGCTTTGGTTCATCGTCTACCCAGTAGTGCTTCGCGTCTCCGACCACACCTACAACCGTCCCCGTGGTGCCGTCTTCCACGAACTTGACCTGTTTGCCAAGTGGATCCTGATCGGGCCAGAACCTGTGCGCCATGGTTTGGTTAATAATCAGAACTGGCGGAGTGTTAAGTTGATCCTGAGTGCCAAAGAGGCGGCCCTTGATGAATGGGATGCCCATCGTCTCGAAGTAATTTGGCATCGCCGTATTGAACATCACTTCCGGTTCCTGCCCCTGGACGGGAGGTTCTCGATCAGGCAGAACTATTGCTGCGTTGCCGCCGTTGCCGCTGAATGGCAAACCGCGCACGAGTGAAACCGATTTCACCCCAGGGACTTCCTGAATGCGATCCATCACCTGGCGATGGAAATTCCATTGAGCCTGCTGCTCCTTATACTTTGTGCGCGGCAGCCGGTATTCCAAACTCAACAGTCGTTCCGGTCTGAAACCCAGGTCGACGCGGAGCAGCTTGTCAAAACTTCTAATCAGCAAGCCCGCACTAACCAGCAACAACAAGGACAAGGCGACTTGGGCCACCACGAAAGCACCGCGCACGCGATTCCAACGTGCTCCTTCGCCACTGCCCCGGGCGCCTTCTTTGAGGAACGACTGCAGTTCAGGTTTTGCGAGTTGCAGTGCCGGGAGCAGCCCGAACAACCAACCCGTCAACAGGGATAAAGCAAATGCGAAAAGTAGAACTCGAGTATCGAGTGCCGCATCTTCCGTACTGACGAAGTTCTGTGGCAGTTTGAGGAGCGCATACAATCCCCAGTACGCCAGCAACACACCACCCACGCCACCAGCCAGGCCGATGAGGGTAGTCTCTGTCAACAATTGCCGAATGAGCCGCCAGCGACTGGCGCCGAGCGCCGCGCGTACTGCGATCTCCCTCTGCCTCCCTAAACCGCGCGCCAACAAAAGATTTGCCAGGTTTGCGCAGGCAATCAGCAGGATCACGCCGACGGCTGCAAACAGCAGCCAGAGCATTGGGCGCACACCGACCACCATCAACTCGCGGTAAAACTCGATCTTCGCTCCCCTTCCGGCATTCTCTTTGGGATAGGACTGCGCCAATTGATTCGCGAAGCTGGTTGCCTCTGCCTGCGCCTGTGATAACGCAATGCCCGGCTTGATATGGCCCAGGGCAAATAGAAAGCGGGCGTCGCGCTGTCCGTCGTTGCCGGGATAGGTCGGCACCGGCATCCATACTTCCACGTCTGGATCGAAAGGTTGTTTGAAGCTTGAAGGCACCACGCCGATTACGCTGTAAGCCTCGCCGTTGAGAATCAGACCCTTTGATCCCAGATTCGGGTCTCCATTGAGACGTTCCCGCCACATCTTCTCGTTGATTACGGCGAGTCGCGCGCCGCCTTGCTGGTCTTCCCCATCGGCAAAGGTCCGCCCTACTACGGGAGAGAGATTGAACACTTTGAAAAAGTTTGCCGACACGAAGGCGCCTCGCACGCGATCCGGCCGCTCGCCTCCGGTTAGATTCACGCTCTGTGACTGAAACGCAGTCAGGTCTTCGAGCGATTGCATTTGCGCCCGGAAGTCCTGCACTTCAAGAATCGACAACACCTCGCGATCGCCGCCCGTTCCTACCGCGGAGAGCACAACCAACTTGTTGGGATTGTGATAGGGCAAGGCGCGCAGCAACACGGCGTTCACGACACTAAAAATGGCGGTATTCGCACCAATGCCCAGGGCGAGTGTGAGTACAGCAATGATTGTGAAGAGCGGTTTCTTCAGGAGCATTCGCGCGCCATAGACCAGGTCTTGTCGAAGTACTTGCATCAGTCACGCCTCCGTTTGATTTCCAATTTCGAATTTCTAGATAAAATATCGGTTCATCCAGTCCACTTTACTTGCCCAGTCACATCACTCTGGTGAGACGTTCTGTTTGCCGAACTAAAATTTCAGATCTGAAATCTGAGATCTCAGACGCTACCTCGCAAAAACATCCAACTTTGAACCTATCTCAACCGGCAATCACAGACTGAAGTCTGTGCCACTACTCGTGTCGCAGCGCCACCAAAGGATCGACCTTCGTCGCCCGTCGCGCCGGGATGTAACACGCGACCAGGGCGATGAGTATCAGGGACACGGAAACCGCAGCAAACGTAGTCGCATCGTTGGGCGTAATTCCAAACAGCAACGTTGTCATCAGCCGCGTTAGCCCCAGCGCCAGCCCGACCCCGACGGCAACGCCGATCAGCGTGAGCATCACTCCGTTCCTTATGATCAGACCGAGCACCTCTCTCTTCGGCGCGCCCAGTGCCATGCGAATGCCAATCTCGTGGGTACGCTCGGCCACTGAGTAAGCCATCACTCCATAGATACCGAGGGCAGCCAGCAAAATCGCGATCACCGCAAACAGTCCAAACAGCAACATGTTGAATTTACGCGGCGCCACTGTGTCTGCCACCACATCGCTCATCGTCTTGATGTTGGTAATCGGCTGATCTCGATCGATCGCCGCTACAACTTCTCGGATAGGCGCGGCCAGTTGAGAGGGATTGACGGCGGTGCGTACGAAAAGAATCTGGTTATGCTGTGGTCCGGGGGGGCGCGACAGATACCAATCGGGTTCGGGTAATGAATCGATCGCCCGATGCGGCAGGTCTTTGGCTATCCCGATAATAGTCGCACCGGGATTGTCCGCTCGTGGCAAGCCAACTGTTATCCGTCGTCCAATGGGGCTCTCGTGCGGCCAGTATCGATTGGCCATGGTTTCATTGATCACTGCCACCGGCGGCGCGGCTTCTGCAATATCCTGGAATGCGAAATCCCTACCCTGGACCATCGGGATGCCAAGCGTCTGGAAATAATTTGCGCCGACCATCTGCCATCCGGCAAAGCTTGGATTGTTTAGATCCAGTGGACGTCCTTCGATTGAAAAAGGATCGTTCCGCGTGAAGCCGCTTAAAGGTCTTGTCGTGCTCAAACTCGCAGCTTCGACACCAGGCAAAGCTTCTACCCGGCTGACTAGTTCCTGAAAAAACCCGGAAACCTGCGCGCGTTCGCGGTAACGCGAATCGGAGAGGTTTATCTCCACGGTCAACAAACTGTCAGTCGCGATGGACGGCTGTAGGTGCTGCAAACGGAGAAAGCTATTGACCAACAGTCCCGCACCAATCAACACCACCAACGCGAGCGCAACTTCGCCGATAAGCAGCCCGTTTCGCCAGTAATGCCGGCACCATCCGGCGGCTGTCGCGTTCTTGTTTTCTTTCAACGTCCGCTGCAGATTGAAATTGGAGGCCTGCCAGGCTGGAACCAGACCGAATATGAGGGCTGTGAGGATCGTTAACATGGCGGTAAAGAGCAGCACTCGCCAGTCCACACCTATGTCTTTCAGTGGTGGAAGATTCGCCGCCTGGAGCGCCGCCAGCGAAGCTACGCCCCAGATCGCGATCAGCAACCCCAGGACCCCGCCGAGCACGGCAAGTATCAGACTCTCAACGAGCAACTGCCGGGTAATGCGCCAACGACTGGCTCCCAAAGCCAGACGAAGGGCCAACTCCCTTTGCCGGTTCGCTGCTCGCACCAGCAATAGATTTGCGACGTTCGCGCAGGCGATGAGGAGCACCAGAGCGACTGCACCGAACAATAGGAGTAATGCCCGGCGACTATTCCCGACGGCCTCTTCTTGTAAAGGTGAGAGGGTAATTCGCCAACCACCATCTGCGCCGTTCGGCCCCCGATAACCTCGATACTCACTTTCGAATCGTTCCCCCAACACATTCATCGCGGCCCGCGCTTGCGAAAGGGTGACGCCGGGCTTCAAGCGAGATATGACTTGCAAAAAATAGGGTCCCTGGCGTCCGGCAACTTGCTCGGTAGAGTAAACCAGCGGGATATACAGATCGGCAGGTTCCGTAAAAGACAGACTGGCATGCGGGAATTGAAAATGGTCCGGCATAACGCCGATGACCGTATAGTCCTGATCATCCAACCGGAGAGTTTGGCCAATCGAACTTGCGCCGCTGAAGTGACTTCGCCAAAACCCGTGACTGAGAACGACTACTCTGTCCCCGGCTTGATTCTCACCTGGTGAAAATCCCCGGCCTTGCTCAGCCTGGGCGCCCAGCATGGAAAAGAGGTTCGTCGTTACCCGGGCCCCGGTGATGCGTTCTGCCTGTGCTTCCCCACTTAAATTGAGACTCAGACTCTCGAATGCCGCGACTTGCTCGAAGATCTGACCTTGAGCCCGATAGTCTTCATACTCTGCCGGCTTGGCTGCCAATCGTTCGATGTTTAGCTTCAGGAAATTGCCCCAAATCATCACCAATTGATCTGAGTTGCGATAGGGCAGCGGACGCAGCAGGACACCATTTACAACACTGAAGATGGCGGTATTGGCTCCAATGCCCAGAGCCAGCACGGTAATTACGATGAAGCTGAAGCCCGGCTGCTTCCACAGGCTTCTGATTCCGTTGCGAATGTCGTTCAGCATGGGGTCAATTCATTTCCAATTTTCGATTGCCAATTTCGTATAGATCCGATAAGTCCTAGAGGTCCTATACGTCCCTTCACTCAGACCGAAGCGCCACCAGCGGATTGACTTTCGTCGCTCGCCGTGCCGGGACATAGCAGGCGAGCAAGGCGACGGCGATCAAGCCCGTCGAAACAGCTGCGAATGTCAGCGCGTCGGTGGGCGTTATTCCAAACAGCAAACTCGTCATCAACCTGCTCAGAGCCAGCGCGCCAGCCAATCCGAGCGCGACGCCGATCAAGGCCAGCCTCATTCCGTTTCCGACCACCAGCTTCAGTACGTCGCGGCTTTGGGCGCCAAGCGCCATGCGAATACCGATCTCACGAGTGCGCTGGACGACCGAATAGGCAATGACCGCGTAAATGCCGATTGCCGTCAGGAGCAATGCGATCAACGCAAAGCATGCGAACATGAACGCCGACAACCGTTGTGGGACCATTGACTCAGAACGGACTTGCAACATAGTCCGTACATTAAAGATCGGCTGGTCTTTTTCAATTGCTTGCACCTCTTTGCGGACGGCCGTGGCTAGGCTCGTGGGATCGGCTGTCGAACGCAGCACTAGCGCCATTTGCCCGTACGGGTGCTGCGCATGCGGCAGGTAAAGAGCTGGACGCAGCCTGTCCTCGTTAAGTTCGCTCATGAAACTCTTATTGCGGACATCTCCGACGACACCGACGATCTCGCATGACTCTTCTCCTACACGGACGCGCTTGCCAATCGGGTATTCATCGGTGAAAAAGCGTCTCGCCAACTTCTCACTGATGATTGCCACAGGCGGCGTGCCCCTCGAATCTCGTTCAGTAAAGTTGCGGCCTTTTAACAAGGGGATTTCCAGCGCGTCCAAATAGCCAGGAGTGATTACGCGATTATCCGCAAGTGGGGCCTGGCCGGGCGGAAAAGGCGCCTGGCCTTCAATCGAGAAATAGATGCTGTCGTCCCCGTTCTCGAGCGGAACAAGATTGGTTGCGCCCGCGGCAGCGACGCCGGGGATGTTTTCTAAGCGCGGCAGGAGTTTCGCGAAGAAGCCGGCGCGCTGCTCAACTGAGGCGTAAGTGCGGTACGGCAGCGAAAGCTCCAGGGTCAAAACACTCCCTGCATTAAACCCGGCTTTGGCATCGAGCACGCGCATGAAGCTGCGTATCATCAATCCTGAGCCAACGAGCAAAACCAGTGACAGCGCGACTTCAGCGATCACCAGCAAGCTACGCGCTCGGTTCCGTTCAACATCTGTCGTGCTGCTCGCTCCTTCCTTGAGCGTTTCGTTTAAATTTGCCCTCGTCATCAGCAATGCCGGCGCTAAACCAGATCCGATTCCTGTCAAAACTGAGACAATCAAGGTAAAAGAGAACACCTGCCAATCAATACGCAGGTCTTTCAATCCGCTAACGTGCTTCGCAAGGTTTGCCGGAATGCCCGCGGCAACCGCATCGATTGCCCACACCGATAACAAGAGTCCCAAAGCGCCGCCTGCGATTGCGAGCAGTAGGCTTTCCGTTAGTAGCTGTTGCGCCAGGCGCCAACGGTTTGCTCCCAGTGCTAATCGCACTGCCATCTCTTTCTGTCGTGAGGCGGCCCGCATCAGTTGTAAGTTGGCGACGTTAGCGCAAGCGATGAACAGCACGAAAAGAACTCCGCCGAACATCATCAAAAGGTAAGGACGTGAGCCCCGCACATAAAAGCCAAGCATGTTCTCAACCAGAAAGGTACGATTCGCGTTCGTCTCTGGATACTGTTCCCCCAGGCGACTCGCGAGCACGTCGAGCTCTCGTTGGGCTTCCGCCACACTCATGTTCGGCTTAAGGCGCGCGATCAGTGTGAGGTAGGTGCTATCACGATTCGTCACATTCTCGTCGAACGTGATCAGCGGTGCCCACACCTCGACTGCGCTATTTGGAAAGCCAAAGCCCGGCGGCATGACCCCGATGACCGTAAAATTGCGACCGTTGATTCTTGTGCTGCGCCCGAGAACCGCTGCATCCCCGCCAAAACGCCGGCGCCACAAGCCATCGCTGATAATGACGACCGGATCGCGCCCTGGTTGTTCTTCTTCTGGCGAGAACGTGCGTCCAGCCGAGGGATTTACACCCAAGACGTTAAAGAACTGCGCTGATACATTCACACCCTCAACGCGCTCGGGCTGATCACCTTCTGTGAAATTGGCCCACCAGTTCGTTGACGCTGCAACTGATGTAAAAGAAACGGACTGGTTCTTGACATCGAGGTAGTTGGCGAAGGCGGCGGCGTTGCGTTCGACTTCGACCTTTGGCCGGGATTCCCAAATCACCACGAGTTGGTCCATGTCCCGAAACGAAAAAGGATGGAGCAACAAGGCGTTGATTGCGCTAAAGATCGTCGTGTTGGCGCCAATTCCCAGCGCCAACGCAATCACCGCAACCAGCGTAAAGCCCGGAGACTTTCTAAGCACCCTCAAGCCATGTCGAACATCTTTCCAAAAATGGTTCATCTGCTCTCCAGCAAGGCTTCTGATTTCCAATTGCCGATTGCCGATTTCGTATAGGTCCGATAAGTCCTATAGCTCCTATATGTCGTTCACTCGTACCGCAGCGCCACCAACGGGTCGACTTTCGTCGCCCTGCGCGCGGGAATGTAGCAAGCTGCCAATGCCACAATCGCCAGTACGACTGTTACCACCGCAAACGTAATCGGATCTTTTGCGGTCACTTCGAAGAGCAAGCTAGCCATCAAGCGCGTTGTTGCAAATGCGCCTGCGAGCCCTATCCCCGCTCCAATCACAACCAGCCTCATTCCCTGGCGGACGATCAGCTTCAGTACATCAAGCTGTTGCGCACCGAGAGCCATTCGCACTCCAATTTCCTGTGTGCGTTGAGTAACTGCGTAAGACATAACACCGTAGATGCCTGCCGAAGCGAGCGCTAAAGCAATCAAGGCAAAGAGGCCGAGTAGAAGTAGAGTGAACTTTTGCGGAGCGACGGAATCACCGAGCTTGTCGTCGAGAGTCTGCACCTGGGCGATCGGCTGATCCTTATCAATCAATCGAATCTCACGCTTGATCGCCCCGATGAGGCCAACGGGATCGACCGAAGTCTTCACTATCATGTCTGTTGCGCGGGTGAGGTTCGCCCTCCACTTCGGCGTAATTTGCGTCCAGGGTCGGTAAATTTGGGCCTGGCTTTCCTCGTTCAATCCTCTCTGTTTGACATGCCCGACAACTCCCACGATCTCCCGCCAGCCGTCACCTTCCCCACCGAAACGGAGCCGCTTGCCGAGAACTTCCCGCGCCGCCTGGTTTGGAAAACTTCGTGCAACAAACTCCTGGTCCACGATCACTACCAGCGGACTCTCTTCTGTGTCATGAGCGTTGAATAGTCGCCCTTCAATCAACGGAATCTTTAACGTGTTGTGATAGTCCTCGCTAACGTCTTGTCTGAGTGAGTGTGGCTCACGGCCCGGCAAGGGTTCCGCTTGTCCTTCAACCAGGTAACCGCTGTCGGTGGCGCGGCCGACCGGAAAGCCGGTGGCGACGGCTACGCTTTCCACTCCGGGAAGCACGGAGACTCGCGACATCGCGTCCCGACAGAATGCGAACGTCTGTGATGCTTCCTTATATTTGCCGTCCGGCAAACGCATCCGAAAGGTCAAGACATTTCGCGGTTCAAATCCCGGCTCAACAGAAGTCAACCGGTCAAAACTCCTGACGACAAGCCCGGCTCCGACCAGCAACATGAGCGCCAGGGCAACCTCTGCAGCCACTAATGAACGGCGCAGCCTCCCGCCTGATCCCGCGGACGAAATGCGGTTTCCTTGCTTTAGCGCTTCGTTCAAATCAAACCGTGAATTTTGCAGCGCCGGGAAAAGACCCGATAAGATCCCGACAAATAGAGTGATGAGAAACGTGAAGCCAAGTACTCGCCCATCAATCGAGACCTCGTCCATACGCGAGAGATCTCCAGTATTGAGCCTGGAGAGCAGATTGACTCCCCACGTCGCCAGCAAAACTCCGAAGGCACCACCAAGGAGCGATAGGATCAGGCTCTCGGTTAACAATTGACGGACTATTCGCCAGCGGGAGGCGCCGAGTGCTAACCGCAAGGCGATCTCCCGGCGTCTGGTCGTGGCTCGCGCCAACATGAGATTGGCGACATTCGCGCAGGCTATCAGCAACATGAAAGCTACTGCGGCAAAGACTACGCGTAACGATTGGCGCGCATCCCCGACGTAGTCATCGAGAAAGGACCTCGTTGTTGCGCTTACGCCCGTGTTCGACGCGGGATATTGCGATGCCAGCCGCGCGGCTATCGCACTAAGTTGGGATTGTGCTTGCTCGATGCTCACATCTGGCTTCAGCCTGGCAGTTACGCTGACGGTGTGAGAATTTCGATCCTGCATAAACTCCTGGTTCCAGTTGAGACGGCCGAGTGGCACAAAGATGTCATTGTTGATATTTGTGCGCCCGTAGAAATCAAACCACGCGGGCATCACACCGATTACGGTCCAGGGTTCACCGTTGTATGTGATCGACTTACCGATGGCATCCGTGGCGCCTCCGAATTGACGCTGCCAAAGTCCGTGACTGATCACCATGGCCGCTGGTGCTCCAGGATTGGTCTCCGCTTCAGTAAACGCGCGGCCCAACATTGGCTGAACCCCAAGAGTTGGAAAGAAGCTTGCAGTCACCAGGCGGCCTATCACTCTCTCAGGCTCGTTAGCACCGCTGATTATTCCGCCGGTAGGCAAACGCGCAGACATATCGTCAAAAACAGACTGCTCCGCTCGCCAATCGAGATAATCCGGATAGGTAACCGAGAGGTCGTTGGCTTCAAGGGAATTCTCTGAGATTGCCACGAGGCGATCGGCGTTCGGAAACGGAAGCGGTCGCAACAATACCGCGTTGACCACGCTGAAAATCGCGGTGTTCGCGCCAATGCCAAGCGCTAGCGTTACCACGGCAATCAACGTGAACCCTGGTTTCTTTGCCAGCATTCGTACCGCCTGATTTAGATCTTGCCAGAGACCGTGCATGATGTTTCTCAATCCTCAGGTAGCGTGGATTTCAGTCTGTCCATCCAAGTTTGAAGCTACTCGTCTGACAATCACAGATTGAAGGAACCTCCGAAAGGTGCTTTCGACGCGTAGCTTCGTATGACTTTGCCCGGCGTTTCAACGCCGGGATCAGGTTTAATGCCGGTTCTCGTCGCTTAGCGACGACTGAATCGGGGCTCCAGTTTCAAGCGTCGCTACGCGACGCGGATGCATCGTTTACTCTTCCCGGCGTTGAAACGCCGGGCTAAATTCACACCGACGCTACGCGTCGAAAACACTTGATCACAGACTGAAGTCTGTGCCACCTACTCGTAGCGCAGCGCGACCAGCGGATCGACCTTGGTCGCTCGCCGCGCAGGGATATAACAAGCCACGAACGCGACGACGAGGAGAACGACTGCGACTGCGGTGAATGTCGCCAAGTCGGTTGGAGCTACGCCGAACAACAGGTTCGCCATCACGCGTGTTATCGCGAAAGCACCTGCCAGTCCAAGGGCGGCGCCGATTAAAGCCAACGACATACCATTCCTTAGCACCAGTTTCAGCACATCGATCATTCGCGCGCCCAACGCCATTCGGATCCCGATCTCCTGAGTGCGTTGCGCGACCGCGTACGAAGTGACGCCGTAAATGCCCATTGCTGCAAGCAACAGGGCCACCGCTCCAAAAACTCCGAAGATAGTCAGACTGAAGCGCCGCTGGTCCAACGACGATGAGAAGACCTGGTCGAGGGTTTTAAAATTGACTGGCAGTTCCGAATCGAGCGATCGAACCGCTTGACGCATTGATGGCACTAACGCGGAAGGTGCGACCCGCGCACGAACCACTACGGACACGCTGGATGATGGTGATCGTTGAAGGCTATTAGCGTAGACAATGGGCCTGGTGGCGACATCAACT
>Ga0193717_1002187_pt1 | contig 11437 bp, 8 predicted proteins | sample U2c2metaG_FD_145900 | JGI IMG/M metagenome (GOLD analysis project Ga0193717, IMG submission 145900) | Soil microbial communities from a riparian zone of the East river system, Colorado, United States - U2c2 | ecosystem: Environmental > Terrestrial > Soil > Riparian zone | place: USA: East River...
CTCCTCGATCGGGACCACCTCGGCCTGGCCGTACACGGCGGCGGTCGAGGAGAACACGAGCCGAGGGGTCCCGTTGATCCGCACGGCCTCGAGCAGACGAAGTGAGGTGAGCACGTTGCCGGCCCAGTACTTGCCGGGGTCCTGCATGGACTCCGCGACGAGCGACTTCGCCGCGAAGTGGAGCACGCCGTCGAATCCCTCGGCGAGCACCTCCTCGGCGACCTCGGCGAGGTCGGCCCGCACGAACCGGCAGCCCTCCGGCACGGCGTCCGCGTGTCCGGTCGACAGGTCGTCCAGCACGACGACCTCGTGGCCGGCCCGCAGCAGCCGTGCCGCGCAGACGCTTCCGACGTACCCGGCCCCGCCCGTCACGAGCAGCTTCACCACAAACCCCGTTTCCGTAAGGAGAGACTTCAGTTGTCGCGGCCGGCGCCCGGCGAGGGCACCGCCGTGAAGAGACCCGGCGCGGCGAAGCCCCGGTCGGCGAAGGCGGCCCGCACCCGCGCCCCGATCGACTCGCGCGTCTCGTGCCGTACGAGCGCGATCGCCGAGCCGCCGAACCCGCCGCCGGTCATCCTGGCACCCAGCGCGCCGGCGTCGAGCGCCGCGTCCACCGCGACGTCCAACTCGGGGCACGACACCTGGTAGTCGTCGCGCAGGCTCGTGTGCGACGCGGTGAGCAGGTCGCCGATCTCGCCGATCTCGCCCGCGCGCAGCAGTTCGACGGCGCGTTCCACCCTGGCGTTCTCCGCCACCACGTGGCGGACCAGCGGGCGGAGCTCGTCGGGCAGCGACGCCAGTGCCTCGTCGAGGCCGGACTCCGAGACGTCGCGGAGCGCCGGCACGCCGAGCGACGACGCGGCGCGTTCGCAGCCCGCACGGCGCTCCCGGTAGCCGGACTCGTTGTGCGAGTGCTTCGCGCGGGTGTCGATCACCAGCACGTCCAACCCAACAGAGGAGGCATCGAACGGAACCTGCTCCATCTCGCCGGAGCGCACATCGAGGAACAGCACGTGCGACCGCACGCACGACAGCGACGCGGTCTGGTCGAGCAGACCGGTCGGCACACCGACGAAGTCGTTCTCCGACCGCTGCACCCACTTGGCGACGGTGGCGCGACTCGGGGCGTCCGGCGCGTCCAGCTCGACACCGGCCAACCCGAGCAGCGCCAGCGCGGTCGCGCACTGCAGCGCATGAGAGGAGGACAGGCCGGCGCCCGCCGGCACATCGCCGGCCACCACGAGGTCGGCGCCCGCGCCGAAACCCTCGTCGCGGAGCACCCACGCGACACCGGACGGGTAGGCGGCCCAGCCGCCGACCGAGTTCGGCGCCAGCGTGTCGACCGGCACGGGCTCGGCCTGCTGGGGTCGGCCGTCGTCGCCGACGGTGGTGACCGCCAGCACGCCGTCCGAACGGGGCGACGCGGCGACCGCGATCCGGAAGGGGAGTGCGAACGGCAGCACGAAACCGTCGTTGTAGTCGGTGTGCTCACCGATCAGGTTGACGCGGCCGGGGGCCGACCACACGCCCGTCGGCGGGCGACCGTGGAGGTCGCGGAACTCGTTCGCGGCGCGCGCCGGCACGCCGTGCGTCGTGGCGCCGAGGTTGGCGCCGCCGCGCTCACCGGTGGTGGTCACGTGGCGGCGGCCGTCACTTCGCCCTGGCGAGCACGGCGTGCAGGACGGTCGGCGCGACCTGGGTCGAGCTGTGCTCGCCGCTGACCTCGATCGCGTTGCCGTCACCCTTGGACGGGCCGACTCGCACGGTCTGACCCGGGATGACGCCAACCTCCTTGAGCTCGGCCATCAGCTCGGGGTCGAGCTGGACGTGCTCGGCGATGCGGCGGACCTCGACCTTGCCGCCACCGCGGCGGGCGACGTCGTCCATGCGCACCAGGCCGGCCTCGACTGGCGGCGCGGGCTCGCCCGCGCCGAGCTTGTCGAGTCCGGGGATCGGGTTGCCGTAGGGGGAGGTGGTCGGGTTGCCGAGCAGCTTCACCAGCTTGCGCTCGACGGCCTCGCTCATCACGTGCTCCCAGCGGCACGCCTCGCTGTGGACGTGCTCCCACTCGAGGCCGATGACGTCGACGAGCAGGCGCTCGGCGAGGCGGTGCTTGCGCATGACCGTGATCGCGAGGGCGCGCCCGTGGTCGGTGAGCTCGAGGTGCCGGTCGCCGGCGACGATGACGAGCCCGTCGCGTTCCATCCGGCCGACGGTCTGGCTGACGGTGGGGCCGCTCTGCCCGAGGCGCTCCGCGAGCCTGGCGCGCAACGGAACGACGCCCTCCTCCTCAAGTTCGTAGATCGTCTTGAGGTACATCTCGGTGGTGTCGATGAGCTCGTTCACGCCGCTTCCCCTTCGTCCTCAACCATGCTAGTCGCTCGCCCGGGTGGAGCAGTGTGGCGGTCGCGGAGGGTGATCGTGGCCACCGCCCCGGGACATCGGCACGGCAGATCGGGTGAGTGGAGAATAGCCCGGTGACCTCTTCACTGGTGTCGTGCGCCGCGCTGGCCGAGTCGCTGTCCGGGTCGGCACCGCCCGTTCTGCTGGACGTGCGGTGGCGGATAGGCGGCCCGCCGGGTCGCGAGGAGTACGCGCGCGGTCACCTGCCGGGCGCGGCCTACCTCGACCTGGACGCCGACCTCGCCGCGCAGCCGGGGCCCGGTGGCCGGCACCCGTTGCCCGCACCCGCCGATCTGCAGCGGGTGTTGCGGGCGGCCGGAGTGCGTGCCGACTCGCCGGTGGTGGTGTACGACGCGGACAACGGGTCGATCGCCGCGCGGTTGTGGTGGTTGCTGCGCTGGGCCGGCCACGACCGGGTCGCCGTGCTCGACGGCGGCTACGCGGCGTGGGCGGCGGACGGCCACCCGGTGACGACCGAGTTCCCGGTGCCCCGCAAGGGTGATGTCACGGTCCGCCCCGGCGGCATGCCGGTGGTCGACGCGGACGGCGCCGCGGCGCTCGCGAGAGCCGGCGTGCTGCTGGACGCGAGAGCCCCGGAACGCTACCGAGGCGAGATCGAACCGATCGACCCTCGGGCCGGGCACGTCCCGGGCGCACGCAACGCCCCGTTCGCGGCTCACACGGGAGCGGACGGCCGCTGGCGATCGCCAGCCGAGCTGGCCGAACACTTCGCCGCACTGGGAGTGCCCGCCGCGACCGGCACCAACGCACCCGGCACGGGCGATACCGGGACTGGAATGGCGGGTGGTGCTGGCGGGCCTGGCGGCGTGCGGTCGGCTGGGACCGGCGGCCGCGGCGGTGAAGATGCCTCTGGCGCCGTTGGTGCTTACTGCGGTTCCGGGGTGACCGCGGCCGCCGTGCTGCTCGCGTTGGAGGTCGCGGGCGTCACCGGTCGGGAGGCGCCGGGCACCCTGTACGTCGGCTCCTGGTCCAACTGGAGCGCCGATCCGAACCGGCCCGCGGCCACCGGGAACGCACCCGGCTGAGACCGGCCGGGGGCGTCTCGGACGGTTAGGGTTGCGCCATGGGTCTGCCTGGTTCCGTCGTCTGGGACTCCGCCTTGCTCGGCTACGACCTTGGCGGTGAGCACCCGCTGCACCCGATCCGGCTCGAGTTGACCATGCGGCTCGCGGCGGCGCTCGGGGTGCTCGACGGGGTCGAGCTGCTCGTGCCGGAGACGGCCACCGACGAGGAGATCGAGCGGATCCACGACGCCGGGTACCTCGCGGCGGTGCGGGAGGCGCCCATGGCCGGCTGGGACGTCGGCCACGGCCTCGGCACGCCGGACAACCCGGTGTTCGACAACATGCACGAGGCGTCCGCACGGGTGGTCGGCTCCTCGCTGCTGGCGGCCCGGCAGATCGCGTCCGGCGCGACCAAGCGGGCGGTGGGCATCGCGGGCGGGCTGCATCACGCGATGCGCGACCACGCGCACGGGTTCTGCGTCTACAACGACCTCGCGGTCGCCATCTCCTGGTTGCTTGACAACGGGTTCGAGCGCATCGCCTACGTGGACACCGACGTGCACCACGGCGACGGGGTCCAGGCGGCCTTCTACGACGACCCCCGCGTGCTCACGATCTCCCTGCACCAGAACCCGTTGACGTTGTTCCCCGGCACCGGGTTCGCCGACGAGACCGGCGGGCCGAACGCGCAGGGCATGGCGGTGAACGTCGCGCTGCCGCCCGCCACCGGCGACCGCGCCTGGCTGCGCGCCTTCCACGCCGTGGTGCCGTCGCTGTTGGCGTCCTTCCAGCCGCAGTTGCTGGTCAGCCAGTGCGGTGTGGACACCCACGACGAGGACCCGCTCGCCTCGCTGTCCCTGTCCGTCGACGGGCATCGCGCGATCTACCGCACGATCCGGGCGCTCGCCGAGCAGTACGCGGGCGGCAACTGGCTCGCGGCGGGCGGCGGTGGCTACCAGCTCTTGCGGGTGGTGCCCCGGTCGTGGACGCACCTGATCGCGACCGTGCTCGACCGGGACGTCGCCGTCGATACCACGCTGCCGAGCCAGTGGACGGGCTTCGCGCAGAAGATCGCGCCAACCGCCGAGCTGCCGTTCGCCATGACCGACAACAAGAGCGTCGACTTCGAGCCGTGGGACGGTGACACCGGCGAGCGGGTCGACAGCGTGATCCGCGAGACCCGGCGCGCCGTGTTCCCCTTGCACGGCCTCGATCCCGACGACCCGAGGGACTGAGGACGGCCACGATGGACCCGTTCGACTACCCCAAGGGGTGGGAGGCGGACGTGGTGCTGTCCGACGGCGGCACCGTCCACCTGCGACCGATCGTGCCGAGCGACGCCGAGGCGCTGACCGCGTTCCACGGCCGCATGTCCCAGCGCACCCGCTACCTGCGTTACTTCGGCGCCTATCCGCAGATCCCACCGCGGGATCTGGAGCGGTTCACTACCGTGGACCACCGCGACCGGGTCGCGTTCGTCGCGTTGCTCGGTGACGACATTGTCGCCGTGGCCCGCTACGAGCGGATCGACGGCGGGCCGACCGCCGAGGTCGCGTTCGTCGTCGAGGACCGGCACCAGAGTCGCGGCCTCGGGCCGATCCTCCTCGAGCACCTCGCCCCCGCGGCCCGCGAGCGCGGCATCGAGCGGTTCGTCGCCGAGGTGCTCGCCGAGAACGGCGCCATGCTCGGGGTGTTCCGTGCCGCCGGTTACCAGGTCACCCGCGAGCTGGAAGAGGGTGTGTGCCACCTCGAGTTCGCCATCGATCCCACCGAGGAGTCGGTCGCGGTCGCCCACTCCCGGGAGCAGACCGCGGAGGCCCGCAGCGTCCACAACCTGCTGCATCCCCGTTCCGTCGCGCTGATCGGCGCCTCCACCGACCCGGACAAGATCGGCTACGCGGTCCTTGGCAACCTGCTGCGCGCCGACTTCACCGGCCCCGTCTTCCCGGTGAACGCCGAGCACCGCTCCGTGCGCGGCGTCCGCGCCTATCCGAGCGTGCTCGACATCCCCGACCCGGTCGACCTCGCGGTGGTCGCCGTGCCGGCGGCGCACATGGACGAGGTGATGGACGCCTGCCTCGCCAAGGGTGTCAAGGCGCTCGTGGTGATCTCGTCCGGCTTCGGCGAGACCGGGCCGGCCGGCGAGGGCGCGGAGCGCAGGCTCGTCGAGGAGGCCAGGGCGCACGGCATGCGGGTGGTCGGCCCGAACGCGCTCGGCGTGGTCAACACCGACCCGGCCGTCCGGCTCAACGCCACCCTCGCGCCGGTGCTGCCCGGTCGGGGCCGCACCGGTTTCTTCAGCCAGTCCGGCGCGTTGGGCACCGCGATCCTCGCCGACGCCGCGGCAAGAGGGCTGGGGCTGTCGACGTTCGTGTCCGCCGGCAACCGTGCGGACGTCTCCGGCAACGACCTGTTGCAGTACTGGGAGACCGACACCGCGACCGACGTCGTCCTGCTGTACCTGGAGTCGTTCGGCAACCCGCGCAAGTTCGCGCGGCTCGCGCGCAGGTTGGGCCGCGTCAAGCCGATCGTCGCGGTCAAGTCCGGGCGCGACGCCGTGCTGCCCGCGCTCGCCGCGACCTCGGTGCCGGTCGACGACGCGAGCGTGCAGGCGTTGTTCGAGCAGGCGGGCGTGATCCGCGTCGAGTCGATCGCGCAGCTCTTCGACACCGCGCTCCTGCTCGCCCACCAGCCGCTGCCGCGTGGCGGGCGGGTCGCGATCGTCGGCAACTCGTCGGCGATCGGCGTGCTCGCCGCGGACGCCGCGCTCGCGCAGGGCCTCGAGCTGGCCGGCGCACCGGTCGACGTCGGCGCCGCCGCCGGGCCGGACCTGCTCGCCGACGCGGTGCGTGCCGAGCTGCACCGGACCGACGTCGACGCGCTGGTGGTGGTGTTCGTGCCGCCGTTGACGATCCCCGGCACCGCGTACGCGCGGGCGCTGCGCGACGCCGCGGAGGAGGACGGCCGGCACAAGCCGATCGTCTCCACCTTCCTTGCCACCGAAGGGATTCCTGCCGAACTGGCGGTCCCCGGCACGGACGGGTCGCCGGCCCGCGGCTCGATCCCGTCCTACCCGAGCCCGGAACGCGCGGTGCTCGCGCTGGCCCGCGCCACGCGGTACGCGAGCTGGCGGGCCGCGCCGCAGGGTGTGCCGGCGCGGCCGGTGGACCCGGACGTCGACACCGCCCGCGCGGTGGTCGCGGCCGCACTGTCCGAAGTGGACGACGAGCTGGTCGAGCTGTCCGACGCGGCAGCGACGCGGCTGTTGTCCTGCTACGGCATCGACATCGTCGAGCGCCGGTTGGTGTCGTCGGCGGACGATGCGGTGGCCGCGGCGGAGTCGCTTGGCCATCCGGTCGCGGTGAAGGCCACCGGCGAGCGGTACTGGCGCCGTGCGGACCTCGAGGGTGTTCGCCTCGACCTGTCGACGCGGGATGCCGTGCGCACCGCCTACACGGACCTCGCCGAGGAGTCGGGGAGCGCCGACGTGTACGTGCAACGCATGGCGCGCAAGGGCATCGGCTGTTCGATCGGCGTGCGGGACGACCCGTCGTTCGGCACGCTCGTCTCGTTCGGACTGTCCGGTGTGGTCAGTGACCTGCTGGGGGACCGCGCCTACCGGGCGGTGCCGCTCACCGACACCGACGCGGCCGGGCTGGTCCGGGCGCCGAAGGCCGCGCCGCTGCTCACCGGCTACCGGGGCGGCGAGCCCGCCGACCTTGGTGCGCTCGCCGACCTGGTGCTGCGGGTGGCGGCGCTCGCCGAGGACGTGCCGCAGGTCCGCTGGCTCGCGCTGGAGCCGATCCTGGCCGCGCGATCGGGCGCGGAGGTCATCGGCGCGCGGGTGAAGGTGGGCGCCCGCGCGGACCGGCCGGACAGCGGCCCACGCCGTCTGAGGGCGCTGACCTCGGCGAACGTGCCCGAGGTCCTACGAAAGTAGGGTTCTGGACGAGGTTTGCAACCGCGCACGCGCCACCTCTCGTCCTCTACACATGAAACGCCTAGGAACCGTTGTTGGCGCTAGCGTTCTGTTCTTGCTCGCGAGTGCTTGCGCCAACCCGCAACAGGACCAGAACTCAAGCGCCGACACGCCGCCTAGCGCGACGTCCGAGTCGGCGACCCCGGACCGGCAACCGGCCAGGACGCCACCCGAGGGCGGCACCCCCGTCGAGAAGCAGCAGATCGACGTCGCGGCGCTGCCCCAGGGCTATCCGATGCTCGTCTGGACCCAGGAGGACGGCAGGACGGTCGGCGTGGTCGCCCAGGAGGGCGGCTGCGGCAAGGCCAGCGTCGAGGTGCCGGAGCAGACGGACAAGCAGGTCGTGATCCTGATGGTGGAGACCGTGCCGGCGACGCCGCAGAACTGCACGATGGATCTGCGGTACCCGAAGCTCACCGCGGAGCTCGACGAGCCGCTCGGTGACCGGTCGGTCGTGTTGAAGTCCGAGCAGCGCAAGGCCTGACCGACAACTCAAGTCCCTCTCTCCGGGTGCCCGGTCGCGCTACGCCCCAGCGCGGCCGGGCACCTTCCCGTGCAACCGTTGACCGGGCGGCTACCGTCCTTTCCCCATGAGGGCCTTGCTGATCGTCACCACCGCCGCACTCGCACTCGGCGTGCTCGCCGGCTGCGGGGACACCGCAACGCAGCCAGCGGCGCAGGAGTCCACCCAGACCACTCAGCCGACGAAGCCCGCGCCGGAGCCGCCGTCGGACGTCGCGGACCCGACGCGGCCGACGCCGGGCGGGAAGCCGCAGAACCCGTCCGGCGGTGAGCCGCCCGTGACCATCGGCCCGGACGGCCCGGTGGTGCCGGCCGGGGTGACCGAGGTGCCGGCGAACCAGGTCGACTCGTCCGCGCTGCCGAACTACTTCGAGTACGGCGCGAAGGTGTGGACGTTCGACGACGGGTTCGCGCTGCAGCTGTTCGCGGCGGCGAGCAGCGGCTGTTCCGACGCGGAGGCCACGGTCGTCGACCAGTCGGCGGACTCGGTGAAGATCCTGGTCCGGCCGATGGACGGTCCGCAGGGCGGCCAACCCGACGACGGCGCCTGCACCGCGGTGATGACGCCGAGGCCGGTGACGGTCACGCTGGACACGCCGCTGCGGGACCGGAAGATCTACCTGTCCGCGGGGCGCTGAGAGCGTTACCGCCGGAAGGCGATCTGCAGCGTCGGCTGCGAGGTGCCGGCGAAGAAGTCGTTGCCCTTGTCGTCGACCACGATGAACGCCGGGAAGTCCTCGACCTCGATCTTCCACACGGCTTCCATGCCGAGCTCGGCGTACTCCAGGACGTCGACCCGCTTGATGCAGTCCTGGGCGAGCCGGGCGGCGGGGCCGCCGATGGAGCCGAGGTAGAAGCCGCCGTGGGTCTGGCAGGCGTCGGTGACCTGCTTGCCGCGGTTGCCCTTGGCGAGCATCACCTGTGAGCCGCCGGCGGCCTGGAACTGTTCGACGTAGGAGTCCATCCGGCCCGCGGTGGTCGGCCCGAACGAGCCGGACGCGTAGCCCTCCGGGGTCTTCGCCGGGCCCGCGTAGTACACGGGATGGTCGCGCAGGTACCGCGGCATGGGCTCGCCGGCGTCCAGCCGTTCCTTGATCTTCGCGTGGGCGATGTCGCGGGCGACGACCAGCGGGCCGGTCAGCGACAGGCGGGTCTTCACCGGCAGCGCCGAGAGGGTCGCGCGGATCTCGTCCATGGGCCGGGTGAGGTCGATCCGCACGACCTCGTCGGTGAGGTCGTCGTCGGCGACGTCCGGCAGGTACCGCGCGGGGTCGCGCTCGAGCTGTTCGATGAACACGCCGTCGGCGGTGATCTTGGCTTTGGCCTGGCGGTCGGCGGAACAGGAGACGGCGATGCCGACGGGGCAGGACGCGCCGTGGCGGGGCAGGCGGATGACGCGGACGTCGTGGCAGAAGTACTTGCCGCCGAACTGCGCGCCGATGCCGAACTGGCGGGTCATCTCGAGGACCTGCTGTTCGAGGTCGACGTCGCGGAACGCGTGGCCGGCCGCGCTGCCTTCGAGCGGAAGGTTGTCGAGGTAGCGGGCGGAGGCGAGCTTGGCGACCTTGAGGGTGTTCTCGGCGGAGGTGCCGCCGACGACGATCGCGAGGTGGTACGGCGGGCAGGCGGCGGTGCCGAGGCTTCGGAGCTTCTCGTCGAGGAACTTGGCGAGGCGCGTGGGGTTCAGGAGGGCTTTCGTTTCCTGGTACAGGAATGTCTTGTTGGCGCTGCCGCCGCCCTTGGCCATGAAGAGGAACTCGTACTCCGGCTTGTCGCCGTCCTTGTGGTAGAGCTCAAGCTGCGCGGGGAGGTTGGTGCCGGTGTTGCGTTCGTCCCAGAAGTTGACCGGTGCGAGCTGGGAGTAGCGCAGGTTCAGCTCCTGGTAGGCCTCGAAGATGCCCTTGGCCAGGGCGGCTTCGTCGGCGCCGCCGGTGAGGACGTTCTCGGTGCGCTTGCCGATGACGATCGCCGTGCCGGTGTCCTGGCACATGGGGAGTACGCCACCCGCGGAGATGCACGCGTTGCGGAGCAGATCCATGGCGACGAAGCGGTCGTTGGCGCTGGCTTCCGGGTCGTCGACGATGGCGCGGAGCTGCGCGAGATGCGACGGCCGCAGCAGGTGCTGGATGTCGCGGACGGCCGCTTTGGCGAGTGCCGTGAGTGCGGCGGGGTCCACCTGGAGGAACGTGCGACCGGCCGCTTCGATGACTGACACGCCGTCCGCGGTGACCAACCGGTACTCGGTCTGGTTGTCCTGGCCGAGAGGCAGCGCTTCGGTGTACTCGAAAGTGGCGGTCACCTTGGGGACTCCTGTGTCGCGTGGCGGGATCCCCCGACGTTACCGCGTGTCCCTCGGCCGGTGACCGCGTGTCGCGGGTGGCGCTGGCCACGTGCTGGCTGTGGCTGGTGGTGGCTGGTGGTGGCCTCCGGCCCCCGTTTTCCAGCCTAGCCGCGGGTACCGACAGCCGCGGGTGGTGCGGCGGCGGTTGTCCACAGCTGGGTCGGTTGTCCACAGGCGCGGTGTTCGCGCCGGTTTCTGTCGGTGTCGCCCGGTAGCGTGGTTCGAGGGGGCCAGCGGCCACGCCGGGGGTTCGGTCAGGATCGTGGTTGCTGATGTGCGGTGGTCGCCCTGGTGCGGAGGCCGCGTCTGGGATCACTGCCGGATGCTGGCCGTGAACGGCACTTGTGGGACATCGGGTTATGCCGTGAAAGGCGCGTTGAGGGCACCCAGTGCCCTGAACGCGCCTTTCGCGGCATCGCGCATGTCCCGAACGCGCCTTTCACGGCGCGGAGCCACCAGGTTCATTCACAAACGGACTTCGGCAGAGCCGTTGCGGCCGAGTCCGGCCCCGCGCGACCCGATCCATCCATTGGCTCTCACAGACGGCGAGTTCACGACCGCCGGCAGCCAGATCCATCCACAACCAACCCGCCGCGACCCGATTCTGTCGCTGGCCTCCGGCCCCCGATTTCCAGTCTACGGGCGAGGACCGACAGTTTCGGGTGGCGCGGGCGGCGGTTGTGGACAACCCGAGCGTTGTGGACAACCCCGGCGGGCAGCTCTCCGCGGCGGCGGCCACTGTCGGTGGTGTGCCGTAGCGTGGATCAAGGGGGCCGGAGGCAAAAGCCTGGCAGGCGAACCAAGCCACGAACGCCGAAGGCGACCAGCAAGCGATGGCGAACGCGAGTGCGACGCCGAACGAACCTGGACGCGAGAGCGAAGGCGCGGCGAGCCGCACCACGAGGCTGAACTCAAGGCAGCCGCCGATAGGCCGGGAACGCTGAACCGCGAGGCCGAAGACCAATGGCGAGTGAAGCCGAACCACGAGGCCAAACCACGAGGCCGAAGGCCGAAGGCCAATGGCGAGTGAAGCCGAACCACGAGGCCAAACCACGAGGCCGAAGGCCGAAGGCCAATGGCGAGTGAAGCTGAACCGCGAGGCCGAAGGCCAATGGCGAGTGAAGCTGAACCGCGAGGCCGAAGGCCAATGGCGAGTGAAGCTGAACC
>Ga0193717_1002189_pt1 | contig 11422 bp, 7 predicted proteins | sample U2c2metaG_FD_145900 | JGI IMG/M metagenome (GOLD analysis project Ga0193717, IMG submission 145900) | Soil microbial communities from a riparian zone of the East river system, Colorado, United States - U2c2 | ecosystem: Environmental > Terrestrial > Soil > Riparian zone | place: USA: East River...
CTTGATCGTCTCGCGATAGCCGACCTGCGGCTTGTTTCGTGTGATCGGTACCGTGAAACGATCCGCGAGGCGCTCGGTAGCGACGCGCAGATGCATCTCGCCCTGCCCCCACACCACGATCTCGTGAGTTTCGGGATTGTGATGCACGTTGAGCGAAGGATCTTCGTCGATCAGCTTGTTGAGCGCCTGCCCGAGCTTCACGTCGTCCTTGCGCTCCTTGGCGGCGATGGCGATCGCCAGCACCGGCGGATAGGGCGCAACGTGCACAATGGGCGCGTGCGGCTGCTTGCCGGCTGTGAGCGTGTCGCCGGTCCTGGCATGATCCAGCTTGCCGAGCCCGACCGTTTCGCCCGCCGCGGCGGCGCCGCGCTTCTCGGTATTGTGGCCGACCAGCTTGAACACGCCCGAGACGCGCCCGGCTTCGGTCTCCGGCGTGACAAAGATGGTGCCGTCGCCGGCCTGCCCGGCAAGCACGCGTGCGATCGACATCTTCCCGCCGTGCGCGGTGTGCAGCGTCTTGAGCACGCAGGCGACCGCGTCGCCGGTCGGCTTGACGGCAAGGCGCTTGACCGTGTCGGCAATGCCCGGCGCCTCGTGGCGCAACGCCTTCATCAGGCGCAGCACGCCGTTGGTGCGCGTCGCCGAGCCGATCAGCACCGGGCAGATCAGGCCGTCGCGCAGCTCCTTGGCGAGATCGTCGAACACCTTGTCGCGCGGCGGCGGAATGTCGTTGAGCAACTGCTCCATCAGCTCGTCGTCATGATCGGCGAGCGACTCGAGCATGGTGAAGCGCGCTTCCTTGTTGCGGTCGGTGTTGTCGCCCTCCAGCGGCACGACCTCGGAGGGCGCATGCTCCTTGTAGATATGGGCGCGCTCGAGCGCGAGGTCGACGAAGCCGATGACGATGTCGTTCGTCCAGATCGGAATCTGGCGCAGCACCAGCGGCACGCGCGAGGCCGGCTGCAGTAGCTTGATGGTTTCGCGGACGCGCTTGTCCGCCTTGTCGATCTTGTTGAGGAACAGGAAGCGCGGGATGTTCAGTTCTTCGAGCTCACGCAGGATCAATTGCAGCTGCGGCACTTTCTTCTCGTCCGCCTCGCACACCACGACCGCAGCATCGACCGCCGGCAGCGTCGCGCGCATGTCATGGATGAACTCGACCGAGCCGGGGCAGTCGATGAAGGTGTAATTGTCGCCGAGGAAGTTCGTGGTGGCGACAGAAAGCTCCACGCTCATCTTGTGGTGACGCGCTTCGGCCGACGCGTCGCCGACCGTCGAGCCGGCTTCCACGTTGCCCTGGCGCGGGATCGCGCCGGTGCGCGCGAGGATCGCCTCAAGCAGCGTGGTCTTGCCGCTCTGGAAGGGGCCCACCAATGCGATGCATCGGGGACCCTTCGGACTCGTGCCGCCGTTTTCTGCCATTGTCCGCCTCCCTCCCGGCCGGCTCCGGTCGACGGCCGTGTGTTGGTTTCGTGACAATATCGTTTCAGGACGCGGCGCGACTGGCAAGAGGACGCGGGTTTGTCATTCCGGGCCCGAGCGCAGCGAGGAGCGCGCGTAGCGCGGCGATGACAGGCTCCGCGAGGAGCCCGGAATCCATAACCACAAACCGACCGAGTTGCGTTCGATCGATGTCAATTGACAGATTGGTGGTTATGGATTCCGGGCTCGCGCCCATAGCGCGTCGCAGACGCGCGTAAACGCGCTTTTGGGCGCGCCCCGGAATGACAGCGGACGTCACTGCACGAATTGCAGCGAAATTTCGGCGATGCCGGCCGCGACGTTCAACCCGACCTGGCCCTGGACCGAAAGCGGCTGCAGCGCGACCGAACGGTCATTGCCGCCGACCAGCAAATTGGCGCCAAGCCCCGCGCCGACGGTCGCCTCGGCGCTTGCACCCACATAGGAACCGGCCAGCACACCACGCCGGCGCGTCGTCGACTGCAGCACCTGCCAGGTGAGTTGTCCCCCGCCGGTGAAGCCGACATCGAGTCCGACCTTGGTGATATTACCGACATACTGCTCGGGGGGAGCCGGATAGCTCGGAGTGAACAGGCAATTCACCTGCCGCTGCGAACCGACCACGAAGCCGATGCCGCCCGACACGTCGCAATTCAGCGTGCCGCTCTGCTCCCAGACCGGCCGCTGCGCCTGCGCCGGAAGCGACATCAAGAGCCCCAGCAATGCCGCGCTAACCAGCTTCAAACCGCGTCCCATGGACTGATCTCCCCAAATGCCTCGGCCGGCCGGCCGGGTCCAATACTCGCGCAATATTAGGGGTATTTTCCGGCTGAATCGAGGGCGATCAGCCCCAGGCGCCGTCGTTGAACGCGAGTCGGCCTTCCAGGATGCCGTTCGCCAGAAAGTGCCGCAGCGGATCGATATGGGCGGCCGCGACGTCGGGGTAGTGGCCGAGATAGTCCGCGGTATCGAACGGGATCGACGGATCGCGCCCCTCGCTCCAGCCGTACAGGTGATAGTGATCGAGCGGATTCACCCCGGCGTTCTTCACGTCCACATAGGTCGCAAGATACCCATTGGTGTCGAAGAACGCGTTCGGGTTGCGCCCTTCGTGCCAGCCGTTGGTCTGGAAATGCACGAACGGATCGACGTGCGCGGCCAGCACGTCGGGATTGTGCGCGAGATAATAGATGTAGTCGAAGCCGTTGGCGGCGATCAGGCCCGTCGGCGCGAATGGCTGGCGGCCCTCCTGCGCGCCGTTGGCCAGGAAATGCGCCAGCGGATCGACATTCGCCGCCGCGACATCTGGATTGTGCGCGCGATACTGGCCGGGATCGAACGCGGGTGAAGGAATGCTCCCTTCCTTCCAGCCGGTCTGGTCGAACTGCGTCAGCGGATTTTGTCCCGACGCCTTCACGTCCTGATACGCCGCCAGATAGAACGCCGTGCTGAAGAACGCGCTCGGGTCGCGCCACTCGTGCCAGCCGCTGCTGTTGTAGTGCGCGTCGGCATCGACATGCGCGTTCCACACGTCGTGATAGCGCGAGTAGTAGAACAGGTCGTCGATCAGCGGACTGCCGTCGTTATTGTCCACCGTGCCGTCGGTGAACGCATACTTCTCGAATCCCGTGAGCACGGTATGACTACCCGGGCCGTCCACGATCACCTGATTTCCCGAATAGATGACCGTCGCATCGACCAGCCGAAAGCCGAAGTTGACGGTGTCGACGCCGACGCCGGCATCGAACGTCTGGCTGCCGCCCGTCACCGTGAAGTTGTCGTCTCCAGCGGTGCCGACCGCCCCAATGATGAAATCATCGGCGCTGAGGTTGCTGCGCAGCACGTTTCTAAGAGTCAGCGTGTCACCGCCGCCGAAGTTGATGACCGTGTCGGCGCCGACCTGCGTCGCAACGGCAAGCACGCTGGCGAACGAGGTGATAGTCGGGAACGCGATGAGATTGATCTTGTCCTCACTGCTTGTGCCTACGGCAAAGCCGAAGATCACATCGGCGCCATCGCCCGGACGATAAATGAAGCGATCGTCCCCGGCTCCGCCGTTGAGGAAATCCGCACCGGTCCCGCCGTCGAGCACGTCGGGGCCTGCGCCGCCGAACAGCCGGTCGTTGCCGCCAAGGCCAGTGAGCGTGTCGCCGGCATCGGACGACGCGACGCTTGGGGTGAGCCGGAAGACATCTCCGGCGCTGATATCGACGATGTAGAGATTGCCGCGGCCGTCTTCGCCGAAGGACGCCGGGTTGGCAATCGTGCCGACATCAGTGTGGACCTGCCCGGTCCGTTCGGTTGCGACCCACGCGGAGCCGTCGAACCGCAGGGTAAAGAGCTTGCCGGTCACGAAATCGGCGAAGAAATACTGGCCGTTCAACCCATCGCTTTCGCCGCGATAGACGTAGCCGCCGGTGACCGAAGCGCTGGCACCGTGAGGATAGGTGTGGATCGGGTTGACCAAGCCGGGATCCGCGCTGGTTCCTTCGGCGATCGGCCAGCCGTAGTTCGCACCCTTTTGGCCGAGGTTGATTTCCTCGAATGAGTTCGCGCCGACATCGGCGATGAAGAAAGTGCCGGTGGCGGAATCGAAACTCGCCCGCCATGGATTGCGCAGGCCGAACGCAAAAATCTCGTCCGCGCCCGGAGCTCCGACGAACGGATTGTCTGGCGGGACCGTGCCGTCGGAATTGATGCGCAGAATCTTGCCCAGCAGGTTGGAATTGTCCTGCGCATTGGCCGGCACGCCCACTTCGCCGGAGGCGATGTAGAGATAGCCGTCGGGGCCAAAGCCGAGCCAGCCGGAATTGTGATTGCCGTTGGTCGAGGGACCGACATCGAGGATAAGCTCCCGCACGCCCGTGGCGACGTTCGGATCGGCCGAAACGTGATAGCGCCACACCTGGTTCTTCGGCGATGGATCGTTCGACGTCGCATAGACGTAGAAATTGCCGTTGGTGGCGTAGTCCGGATCGAAAGCGAGGCCAAGCAGGCCGCGCTCGCTGAAGATATCGACCGGTACAGTCAGGAACGGCGTGGCGAGAACTGTTCCGCTGTTCAGATCGAGGATCTTGATGGCGCCGCCCTTCTCGACAATGAACAGCCGGCTCGTGTCGCCGGGCGGCGCCGCAGCGAACAGAGGGGCGCTCAACCCGGTCGCAACGCGCGTGGCCGCGATGCTCGCGTCGGCGTAAGGGGCATTCGGATCGAACCCATAAATGAGGTCGTTGCCAGCCGTTCCCGGCAGTGTGTTACCCGCATCATTGCCGGTCACGATGTTCATCGTCATGTCTGCCTCTGCTGTCGAAGCCTGAATCGATGATGATCCGGCGCCTCACGGGACGAAGCGGCGGATTCGAGTAGCTGGCTCGATCACGCACGCCGAACTCGGACTGAACGCTTCGCTGGACAGTACGCCGAAGACAACAGGACGCGTATTGGTACGGCCAAATGGCCTTAATTGAGTGTGACGAAACTCGCGCGAATCTGCCGCGCGCTTTGGTACGAATCGCTGACAACCGTGGCGATATTAGGTGCGATCCCGCCTCTCAATGGAGAGCGCGATCGGATGCCGCAGAGTCAGGTGGCGTCGGTACGGTTGGAACTCTTTTACTTCAAATTCCCGCAAAATCTCTGGATGCGCCGGCAGGCCTCTTCGAGGTCTTCGGTCTTGGTCGCATAGGAAATACGGAACGCCGGACCGACGCCGAACGCAGAGCCCTGCACCACCGCGACGCCTTCGGCTTCGAGCAGCTCGGTGACGAAGTCCTCGTCGTTGGCGAGCGTCTTGCCGGTCGGCGCGGTCTTGCCGATCGCGCCGTCGCAGGACGGATAGACATAGAACGCACCCTCGGGTCGCGGGCACTGAAGGCCCTTCGCCTGATTGAGCATCGAGACGCACAGGTCGCGGCGCTCCTTGAAGATCTTGTTGTGCTTCGGGATGAAATCCTGCGGGCCGTCGAGCGCCTCGACCGCCGCCCATTGCGAGGCCGCGGTCGGGTTCGAGGTCGACTGCGACTGCAGCATCGCCATCGCCTTGATCAGCGGCTCCGGCCCGCCCGCATAACCGATGCGCCAGCCGGTCATGCAATAAGCCTTCGAGGTGCCGTTGATGGTGAGCGTGCGCTCGTAGAGCGACGGCTCGACTTCGGCCGGCGAGAAGAACTTGAAATCGTCGTAGACCAGATGCTCGTACATGTCGTCGGTCATGACGTGCACATGCTTGTGCTTCGCCAGCACCTCGGTGACGGCCTTCAGCTCTGCTTTGGTGTACGCCGCGCCGGTCGGGTTCGAGGGCGAGTTGAAGATGATCCATTTGGTCTTCGGCGTGATCGCCTTCTCGAGCGCCTCGGGCTTCATCTTGTAGCCCTCGGCGGCGCGCGTCTCGACCGCGACCGGCGTTCCGCCCGCGAGCAGCACCATGTCGGGATAGCTCACCCAGTACGGCGCCGGGATGATCACCTCGTCGCCGGGGTTCAGCGTCGCCATCAGGGCGTTGTAGAGCACCTGCTTGCCGCCGGTGCCGATGATGATCTGGCTCGGTCTGTAGTCGAGATGGTTCTCGCGCTTGAACTTGCGCGACACGGCGGCCTTGAGTTCCGGAATACCGTCGACCGCGGTGTACTTCGAGGCGCGCCCGCTCTCGATCGCCTTGATGGCGGCCTGCTTGATGTTGTCCGGCGTGTCGAAGTCCGGCTCGCCCGCGCCGAGCCCGATCACGTCGCGGCCTGCCTGTTTGAGCGCGCGCGCCTTGTCGGTCACCGCGATCGTGGGCGACGGCTTGATGCGCTTCATGGTCTCGGACAGGAAGGCCATAAGAATCTCCGGTTTTTGCGGGCTTTAGGTACCGTTCGGGGCCGCGAACGGCAAGCCGGAAGACCCGATGACCAATGAAACATGCTGATAGCTGCCATCTACGGACGGATACCGTCCGTTAGCCCTTTCGGCCCATTCTGCGGCCCGAAACGGTGGCGACATGGCCGGCTTTCTCCAAACGCTGCGCAGCGGCGACTGGCTTACCTTGGAGCGTATGCGCCTGTGGGCGCTTGCCGTGCTCGTGGCCGCGGCCAGCGGGCTTGTCTATCTGGCCGCCACCTCCGACGGGTTGATCGATTATCAGGGCCGCCCGCTCGGCACGGATTTCTCCAATGTCTACGCGGCCGGCACCTATGTGCTCGACGGCCAGCCCGCAGCAGCATTCGACCCGCGGCTGCAGCATGCGCGGGAGCAGTCGATCTTCGGGGCGAGCACGCCGTTCTACGGCTGGCATTATCCGCCGTTTTTCCTCGGCGTCGCGGCGGCGCTGGCGCTGCTGCCGTATCAGCTTGCATTGATCGTGTGGCAGGGCGTGACGCTCTTTCTCTATTTGCTCGCGGTAAGGGCGATCGTCACGCTCGGTGCCCTACCCTCCCCCTTGGGGGGAGGGTCGGCGCGAAGCGCCGGGGTGGGGGTCGGAGTTGTGGCGCGCGATCCTTCCGATCGCACTACCCCCACCCCCCACCCCTCCCCACAAGGGGGAGGGGAGCTACCGAGCGTATGGCTCCTCCTCGCCCTCGCCTTCCCGGCCGTGTTCGTGAACATCGGCCACGGCCACAACGGCTTCCTCACCGCCGCGCTGATCGGCTTCGCGCTGGTGCAACTCGACCGCCGCCCTGTCCTCGCCGGCATCCTGTTCGGCCTGCTCGCCTACAAGCCGCAGTTCGGCCTGATGATCCCGCTGGTGCTCGTCGCCACCGGGCGCTGGCGCGCGGTGTTCGCCGCCGCCGCGACCGTCGCGCTGCTCGTGCTGGCGGCGACACTGGCCTTTGGCATCGACACGTGGCGCGCCTTCTTCACCTTCGCCGAATACACCCGCACGATCGTGCTCGAAACCGGCGAGACCGGCTGGCACAAGATCCAGAGCGTGTTCTCGTGGGCGCGCATGTGGGGCGCGAGCGTACCGCTCGCCTATACGGTGCAGGGCGCGGTGACGCTCGCCATCGGCGCGGCGCTGATCTGGCTTTGGCGTTCGCCGGCGAGCTTCGCACTGAAGGCAGCCACGCTCTGCCTCGCCGCGATTCTCGCCACGCCCTACAGCCTCGACTACGACCTGATGGTGCTGGCGCCTGCGATCGCGTTCCTCACTGTTGCCGGCCTCGCGCGCGGCTTTGCACCCTATGAGAAAACCGCGCTTGCGTTCCTCTGGATCGCACCACTGATCGCGCGCGGTTTTGCCGAAGTGACGCTGATCCCCCTCGGCGTCATAGCGATGCTGGTGATGTTGGCGTTGGTCCTGCACAAGGCCAAGGGCAACCCCGCCCCCGCGCCGGTTCCGGTCGCCGCGCAGTAGCGCAAAATTGGTGCACTGCACCGGACGGTTTGCGCTACAATCCTGCGAGGTTTAGAGCCGTATCAACCGGCCCCGTGGAGGAATCCCATGCGACTGTCCGCCGAGCAGCTCCGTCAATTCGACGAGCTTGGCTATCTGTTCTTCCCGAACTGCTTTTCCGACGACGAGATCGCGCTGATGCGCACCGAGGGCGACACGATCCTCAAGCTCGACCGTCCGGAGGTCTGGCGCGAGAAATCGGGTGCGCCGCGCACCGCGTTCGCGGCGCACAAGTTCAACGAGGTGTTCCGGCTTCTTGCGCATCACCCCCGCCTTGTCGCGCCGCTGGAGCAGTTGTTCGGCGAGCAGCTTTACGTCCACCAGTTCAAGCTCAACGCCAAGGCGGCGTTCGAGGGCGACGTGTGGCAATGGCACCAGGACTACGGCACCTGGGCGCGCGACGACGGCATGCCGGAAGCGCGTGCGATGAACATCGCGGTGTTTCTTGACGAAGTATTTCCGTTCAATGGTGCGCTCATGCTGGTGCCGCGCAGCCACAAGGGCGGCACGCTCGCGGCCGGGCATGATCTGTCCACGACCTCATACCCGCTCTGGACCCTCGACCAGGAGACCGTGACGCGGCTCTGCCGCGAGGCCGAGCGCGACGGCCAGCCCGGCATTGTGGCGCCGACCGGCAAACCCGGCTCGGTGCTGATGTTCCACGGCAACCTGGTGCACGCCTCGGCGCCGAACATCACGCCCTATCCGCGCAAGATCGTCTATCTGACGCTGTGCGCGGTCTCCAACCACATCACCAAATTCAACCGGCCGGAATTCATCGCGCATCGCGACTTCACGCCGATCCTGCAGGTTAGCGATGACGCGCTGGTCGAGCACGCGCGCTCGCGCCGGGTCGCTGCGGAATGATGTTTCGTGCCGGCGCGCCGTTGGGGGCTGGAATGCCTCCAGCGTCACGTTTTCCGGTATATGTTTTACTTTCGTGAATGACCGGCGCACTTCCGTCTTGCGGCGGTCACGTTAGGTGCCTTTATCCCGGACTCGGCGCCGGGAGACACACGCATGTACACGCTCTATTCGATGCAACGGTCAGGCAATTGCTACAAGGCGCGGCTCGCGCTCGCGCAGCTCGGTATCGCCTATGACATCGTCGATCTCGACATCCTGAAGGGCGACACCAAGACGCCGAATTTCCTCGCGATGAATCCGAGCGGCCGCGTGCCGGTGCTCGAAGTCGCGCCCGGACGTTACCTCTCGGAGTCGAACGCCATCCTCTGGTACATCGCGGTCGGCTCGCCGCTCGCGCCGGACGACCGCATCGACCGCACCACCGCGCTGCAATGGATGTTCTTCGAGCAGAACAGCCTCGAGCCCTACCTCGGCGCCGCGTTCTTCTGGCTCACCACCGTGAAGGGCGGGCGCGAATTGCAGGTGCACGCGCTCGAGGACTGGATGGAGAAGGGCTATCAAGCATTCGCCGTGATGGAGAAGCATCTCAGCGTCAACGATTTCTTCGCCGCCGGTCACTACACGATCGCCGACATCGCGCTCTACGGCTACACCCACCTGGCGCACGAGTGCGATTTTTCGCTCAATGAGTTTCCCGCGATCCGCGCCTGGCTCAATCGCATCGTCGATCAGCCCGGCCACGTGCCGATGGACTGGCACCCGACCGCGCAGACCGCGGAGGCGGTCGAATGAGCTACTCCGACGTCGCCGCCGGCAAGGTCGCAGCGGTGGTGACATCACTCGAGATGTTCGCGCGACCGCAGTTGCGTCCGGCACCGGCGGAGTTGCAGCTGTCGTTGCGGCATGTCGAACAGCCAGGGCTGGACTGGTTTCGCCAGCTTTTTCGTAGCGTCGGCGAGGATTGGCTCTGGTACTCGCGGCTGGTGATGCCCGATGCGGCGCTTGGCGCAATCATCCATGATCCGCGCGTCGAAGTGTCCGTTCTGATGACGGGAGCGGAGGAGGCCGGCCTGCTCGAACTCGACTTTCGTGTCCCGGACCAGTGCGAGGTCAGTTTTTTTGGCGTGACGGCGAAATACATCGGCACCGGCGCGGCGCGCTGGCTGATGAACCAGGCGCTCGAGCGCGCATGGTCGCGACCCGTGCGGCGGGTCTGGATCCATACCTGCACGTTCGATCACCCGGCCGCGCTCGCGTTTTACACGCGCACCGGCTTCCAGCCCTTCGCCCGGCAGATCGAGATCGAGGACGATCCGCGGCTGACGGGCATTCTGCCGCGCAGCGCAGCGCCGCACGTGCCGCTGATCGAAGAGCGATGACGCTGCGCAGATCTGCCGTTCGAGCCATGAATGGATTCGCTCGCTGCATGCTCGCACGTTAACGCTGCGTGACATATCCGTTACTTGCGCGCCGAGGCCAGGCAAATTCGGATCACAATACGATAATCCCGGAATGCTTGGCGTTGCCATCGGGTTCGACATGAATGGAAATCGGCGCGTGGGCGACCTAAATGCTCGCAAACTGACGCTGCGTCATTGATCCGCTGCTTGCAGAGCGGGCGGCGCCGCAACCAGAAGACGTTTGCGAATTGTCGCACATCGACGCGGCGCACCGATTTCCGCGCACGCTGTTGCACTTGACGTTGCATTCTCAAAAAGGTCGTGTTCTACTTTTGGCTGTTCAGCGTTCTGCCCTCCGATCAATAGCGGTGCACGTCACCGCCACTCATCGAAATTCAACTCTGCACATCGCTGCGGGAGTGCGTCCGACCGTCTGTTCAACATCGCATGGGCTGGGGAGCATCATGTACATTTCCAGAAAAGCATCGGCTGCGCGTCAACGCGAAGCGCAGAACGCACGCGACAATCGCGCCGAAATCATCAAGGCGCTTTCGATCGGACAGATCTCCAAGCGGGATCTTTTCAGGTGGGGCATCTACACAGCGACCGGCGCGCTCGCGCTGAAGAACGGGCTCAGTCCGTTCGCGCGCAGCGCGTTTGCCGATGTGCCGACCGGCACGCCGCGCAGTCCGCTCGGCACCGCGACCAAGTTCAGCCAGCCGATGCCGCGCCTCGCGCTGCAAGTCCCCTACACGCTGACCAAGAATCAAGCGACCGGCAACGCCGTGTGGCCGGCGGGGCTTGGCGAGCGCGACGCCAAGCGGCTCTCCTGGCACACCGAGTTCACCAACTTTAACACCCAAAACCAAAACCCTCCCTATCCCAACAACAACAATCCGTTCCGCAATCCGCTGACAGCGCGCGGCCCGTTCGAAGGACGGCCGCCGGGCGAAGTGTTCGCACACCAGCGCTGGGACGAGTTCTTCCCCAAGGTCGGCTATGTGATGAGCTGGGGCCCGATCCAGGCAGGCACCAAATTCCATCCCGGCATGACGGCGCAGAATCCGAACGCCATCTGGACTTACGGCCCTGGCCGTTTCGTACAGGGCAGATTACCGCCGTTCCTGATCAAGGGCCGCTATGGCGAGCCGATCCTGACGCGCATCTATAACAACACCCCGCTCAACCGGGAGCAGAACGGAGGCTTCGGCCGCAACGAGAGCCAGCTGCATCATCACAACGCGCACAACGGCGCGGAGAGCGACGGCGCCGCCAACGTGCATCACTTCCCCGGCACGTTCTACGATTATCGCTGGAGCACGAC
>Ga0193717_1002190_pt1 | contig 11421 bp, 10 predicted proteins | sample U2c2metaG_FD_145900 | JGI IMG/M metagenome (GOLD analysis project Ga0193717, IMG submission 145900) | Soil microbial communities from a riparian zone of the East river system, Colorado, United States - U2c2 | ecosystem: Environmental > Terrestrial > Soil > Riparian zone | place: USA: East River...
GTTCCGCTTACCAATTCCTTACGCTGGGATGAATTGCATACCAGGGAAAATGCCCTATTTGCGTCAGGCCATGATCACCAATCGACTAGTTTCGCCAACTAAGGGCGGCGAGGGAATGTCTCGCGCGCTCGGCCGCCTGTTGCAAATGCACCTGTACCCAAGGGGCGGACATGGGTTTGGTCTCCACCGTCCGGATTTGCCTATCGGGGCATGGCCGGAGCTGGCGGAGAAGTGGATGCAGTCGATCGACATGCTTCCTCGTAACCGTTGATACTCCGCTAGATGGGCAACAGCAGCAGTAGGAACAGGATAGGGAGTGCCGCAATGCCTCGAAGCCGTAAGTCAGGCCTGAGATTTTTGTACCCGATGGTGATTTGCGCACCGTTGATCGGTCCGGTTGGGGCCAAGGACGCGACTGTGTGTGAGGCGCCTTCCGTTTCCAGCAAGTTGGTATCCGACGGGCCCCTCCATGCGCTTGTCTTGACCGTTACCAATCAAAGCGCGAAGGAGCTATCCCTGGAGCAATATAACTTTGGGGAAAACATGTTGGACCTGCACGCAGTCAAGACAGAGGGAAACGTGGAACTCAAGCATGCAATTCCACTCCTCAGCCCCGGTGTTGCGCCAGTTACCATCCCGCCTGGAAAAAAGTTCGTCCGTAGAGTTAATCTGGAAAGTTCGTTCGCTGATCTTCCAAATGCACTGACTGCCAGCGATGTACTCATTTCATGGGCTTTGACCATGGACGGTAACGGCGCATGTTTCGTGCAAAAGCTCAGCGGCGTGTTCAAGATTCCGAAAAGCCGGTAACGGTCACCCACGATCAGCCGACCCGGCCCGTCTCCTCCGGGTGGATGCCAAACGATGCTCACCATCACTCAGCTGACGACTCTTCCTCCGGCTCTCATCGACCTGGAGCGTGAGGCATCCGTACAGGGATTCCACTTCGTTGGTCGTTTGATCGACGAGTGGCGGACCGGTACAAACCGGTTTCATAAGGAAGGTGAGCGTCTTTTGCTGGCGACCTGGGGAGACAGCATCGTGGGGATTGGCGGTCTGAATGTCGACCCCTATCAGTCCTCGGGCGATACCGCCAGGCTCCGTCGTCTCTACGTCGCTGATGCCTTTCGGCGCAGAGGCATCGGCGAGGCCCTGGTACATGCGCTCCTGGAGGAAGCACATGCACGATTTCGCATGGTCCGGCTCACCACTGACACGCCGGCGGGTGCTGCCTTTTATGTGCGACTAGGCTTCACAGCGGTCGACGACGAGACTGCAACCCACATGAAAATGCTGAGGTGAGTTTCCAGGGTCTATTTGCTCGTTAAAAAATGCGAACGTTCTTTTCTGGATGAGCGCGGTAGTAGTCGAGCCTGGATGCAATGTGTCGGGCGCTTCAGGATCAAGCGCGCCCCACACATGTGTCGAGGTTTCGTAACTACGACGACTAGAGAGAACCGGCCGGGCTCACTCCGGCGTTGATCGCCCCCGATGGCGGTGCCAGCACCGCCTGGTTCCGACCATTGGCTTTGGCGTGATAGAGGGCCTCGTCCGCCCTGGCGATGAATTCCGCCGAGGTTTCGCCTGGCACCCATTGAGTTACACCGAAGCTGCAGGTGATCGTGCCGACGTCTTCGAACACGACCTGGCCGACGGCGTCGCGTAGTTTCTCGGCCGCCTGGAATGCCATGGGTCCTCCGGATCCCGGGACGAGAATGACGAATTCCTCGCCGCCCCACCGGGCGAGAAAATCCGTTGTGCGGATGAGGTTTGGCACGAAGCGGGACAGCTGGACGAGAACCTTGTCGCCGGCCAGATGTCCGTAGGTGTCGTTGACCCGTTTGAAGTGGTCGATGTCATAAAGGATCAGGGAGAGCGGCGTGCCGTAGCGCTCAGAGCGCTCCATTTCAAGGGCAAGCGCTTGATCGAATTTCAGTCGATTGTGCAATCCGGTAAGGGGGTCCGTGGCCGCCTTCATACCCAGATCCTGGGTCAGTTCCTGGAGCCGGACGCGATTGTCCGCCAGGACGTCGTCATGGATCCAGCGACCCTTACCCACCAGGTAGATCAGCGCCATGATGGTCACCAGCAGGGTGATGACAATGCCCAGGAAACGCGTGGCGAAGATTTCCCGGGTCGGCTTCAGGATGACCAGGGACCATAGGCTGTGGTCGGCAAAACGACGGCGCACATATTCGCGTTCGTTGTCGACCGTAGCCCATGTTCCGTCGACGACTTCGCGCTCAAGCATCGGGCGATCGTCCACTTTACCGAATTGACGGGATAGTGACGCCTTCGCCTCGGCCGCCAGCGGCCAGAGGGTACGGTGGAGCGCCTCGGGGCGGTTCGTCATCGCGACCACTCCGTGCGGATCGATGAAGAAATAGGGGCGATTGAACTCCCGAAGATCCGCTTCAACGGTATCCAGTGACTTCGTCAGGACCGCAACCCCGACGATCTTGCCATCCGCGGATCGGATCGGCTGGCTCGCGTAGTAGTCGCGCGCGCCCGTCGCTGCATCGAACACGAACTGATGGCCACCGTCTCCGGCGATGGATTGGAGAAATATGACCGCGGTTCCGTAGCTGGGTTGTCCAGGCAGGACCCCCCGCGGATGGGACGAAGCAACCACGGTGCCCGTCCCATCCAGTATGTAACCGTGCCTGGCACCCGATGCCTCGACAGCCAGATCGAGGAATGCCTGGGCGGTGTTGTCGTCCGGCTGTCCGCCGCCGGTCAGCCGTGGCTGGATGGACGGGAACCCGGCCAACGCCTTCACCATCGCATCGACCGTGGCCGTATCACCGCTGAGCCGGCTTGCCAGCAGGTCGATGTCGCGACGCGATTCCTCCTGCACGTCGTGCCTGTAGATCCCGCCGAGGAATTCGGTGAGCGTCCAGCCCGAAACCAGAATGGTCCCCATGGAGACCAGGGTCCAGATAAATTGCTGGCGAACGAAGGCGGTGTATCTCGCCGAACGGAGTTGCCCGGCCAGCTGCTGCACCCACACCGCCCATATGGAAAACGCTATCCAGCACGCCAGCAAACCGCGGAAGAGTTGGATTGGTGCACCGACCTGGCTGACGAACCAGCCGTGGTTCACGATGCTCGCGGGCCAGAAGGGTGCAGCCGGAACGATAACGCCCGCAGCAATCGCATACAGCAGAAACCCGAGCGAGGCGGAGATTCCGGCATATCGGGCACCGGCGGGAAGTGTCCTCGCCCCCCAGGCCAATACGAGGCCTGCCCCGAGTGCACCGGGGAACGCAATGGCATAGCGTGCGGCAATGTTCGCTGCGGTGACGCCTCCGGTGACGCCGATCAACGCAACCAGCATCATCAAGGGCACGTAGATCCATCGCCCAGGGAGGTTCATTCCGAGGCGGATTGCCTCCAGCCGCGCGAAGTCAAGCAATAGAACAAACGATACCGTCATCAGCATCACGCGCACGACCGCGAATGCCACTCCATCGCCAATGATCAAAGCCGTCAGGTCCAGCCATTCACCTGCGCCGTGAACAAACGCAAACCCGCCGAGCACAGCCCATGCTTCGCCTTGACCTTTGCTTCTCGCGATCGCCCAACAGGTGGTGCCGAGCAGGATAAATGCCAGACCGTAGAAGAAGAAAATGAAGTCGAGCTGGTTAACGAAGAAGGTCGACATTGCATGCCCCTGTGCGATGGGATGTAACGACGTGCAGCCATGGGTTCGGGCCATGCTTCTGACCGCCGTCAGCCTGATGGCGGCCCTGTGTCGGGGGCGTGCATCACGCGCCCAGAAGGGCACTGTGGCGTGAAAGACGTGTGACGACCCATGTGTTCACACTCCTCCACCCATACTGGCGCACACATGAACGCGCCTGGAGATCGGACCAACGTCCGGCCTCAAAGGTCAACTCAATCTGGGAGTCGAGTCATGATGAAGTGGTTCGACCGATGGATTGCGTTGCACCGGACTGTCGTCCGCGCTACATGGTTGCGACGCGACGTCCGGGATGGCGCAGTCCTGCTCGCCATCGCAGGTATTGCTTATGCCCTCGCGCATTTCTTCGACCTGCCCCAGCGGATATTCGCCTGGTCACTGGCACACCGGCATTGGGAGATGGATGACCTTCTATTTATAGGCATGGTTCTCAGTGTGGCAGCACCCGCCTACGGCATTCGTCGCTACAGGGACATCAGCCGGGAAATGAGGGGGCGACTGCGCGCCGAGCGTGAAGCGCGCATGCTTTCCGGGCGTGATTACCTGACCGGACTTCCCAATGAGCGCTTCTTCGTCGAACGACTCGACGAAAGCCTTGTTGCCATGTCCGATGGAGACCGGGCGGCAACCCTGGTGGTGGTTATCGATGGGTTCAAACGAGTCTTTGAACTACACGGTCATGTTGTCGTGGACAAGATGGTCATCGCTTTTGCCGGGCGGACAGCGGAACTGCTTCGCGAGGGCGTCATGCTGGCAAGGACGGGAGGTGATGCCTTCGCGATAGCCATCCCGAAGATCGATTCGCTGGACGAGCCGGCCGGGCTGGCCCGTCGCATTGTCGTGGCTATGTCGCAGGCATTCTCGATCAACGATACCACCGTGAATGTTGGCGTACGCATTGGCATCGCCATTGCGCCCGACGACGGCATGACATCAACGACATTGATTCAACGTGCCGAACGCGCACTTTATCGGGCCAAGAACGACAACCAGTCATCCATCCGCTTCTTCGAGTCGGAAATGGATGCTCACGTCGATCGACGCATTCTTGTCGAAGGAAGGCTGCGCAAGGCGGTGGAGTGTGATGCCATCGTCCCGTATTACCAGCCACTTGTCTCGTTAGACGACGACATGATCGTCGGTTTCGAAGCATTGGCGCGGTGGACCGACGACATGCTTGGTGACGTTCCCCCGGACATGTTCATTCCGCTTGCCGAAGAAATCGGCCTGATCGGCGTCCTTGGGGACCAGCTGTTTCGCCGCGCCTGTGCCGATACACGCGACTGGCCCGGCGATCTGTCCATGGCGTTCAACATATCGGCCGTCCAGCTCAGGGATCCAGGCCTCGCTCCTCGAATTCTGGCCGTGCTTGAGGAGCATGGGCTCAGTCCCCCTCGCCTGGAGATCGAGATCACGGAAAGCGCGCTGGTGGATCATGTCGATGACGCGCGATTTGCCATGGAACACCTGCGCGGTCACGGGGTACACATCGTGATTGACGATTTCGGGACGGGCTATGCCACGCTTGCCCAACTCATGTCGTTTCCCCTGGACAAGATCAAGATCGATCGGCGCTTCGTCACGAATATTGTCAACGACCACGACAGCCTCGTGGTTGTTCGCGCGATCGTGGGCCTGGCCAACGGGTTCGGTCTGGTTTCCATCGCCGAGGGCATTGAGGACGCTGAACAATTGAGCTGCCTCAAACGAAATGGATGCGCGCAAGGACAGGGCTATTGGTTTGGCCAGGCCGTTCCCGCCGCGGACATCGCATCCCTTCTGGCGAAGAATCCACCAAGACATCTTCCCTTCCCTCGAGCAAGGGTGAAGGGGGGTGCGGGGACCCTGATCGAATTCCTCTGAAGGCCTCACCGGCCCGATACGCGAGATTCCCTCCGGGCCGGGGGCATGCCGTCCGTGTAGAAATCGAGAGCCACGATCTTCCCGATGCCGCCGTTGTGCTCCACCACGGGAATGCCCCGGACCGTGCCGAGCATGAGTCCCAGTCCGTAGCCCACTGTCTTTCCGTCCTCGGTGGTCGAGGGCTTTGACATCGTGTCGAAACCTGGTGCGGGAATGGCGCTGTTCGTCGCCAATGCACGCATCCAGTGGAACAGGTCGTCGACATTGCCTTGGCAGTTCTGCCTCGTGGCGAAGCATGCCAGTTGGCCTGCATCGCCGCTAGCCACGCAACAGACAAGCCACCGCTTGTCCCCATCAGGCCGCCATTCGTCCCCGAGCCATGTCGATCCGGCCCAATCCACTTAGCCCAGCAACCACTGATAAGGGAATATGCAGGTTCAACGATACTGGGGAACCCTATCGTGCACAGACGCGATCTGCTCAAACCGCCAACGGCCGCTCCTGGCCCGCACTTGAGCGCCATACCGGTACTCGTCATTGCCGTGCTCTTTGGCGTAGCCCACATGTTGACCAACGGGCAGTACGGCTTTCACCGGGATGAACTGCAATTCCTGAGTGATGCACAGCATCTGGATTGGGGCTTTGTGCCCTATCCGCCGCTAACCGCGGCATTGGAACATCTGGGGCTGAAGATGTTTGGCCTGTCGCTGGTGGGACTGCGGTTGTTCTCGGTGCTGGCCCAGGTCATGGTGATCCTGGCCAGCGGCCTTATGGTGCGTGACCTCGGCGGCGGCCGCCTGGCGCAGACCTTTACGGCGATCGCGGTCGCGCTGTCGCCCGCGCCGATGGCCGATGCGACCGAATTTCAGTACTCCTCCTTCGATATGTTGTGGTGGGTGCTTATCGCCTGGAGCGTGATTCGTTTACTGCGCGACGATGAGCCGCGCTGGTGGCTGGCGATCGGTATATTTGCCGGGCTGGGGCTGCAGACCAAGTATTCGATCGCCTTCGAGCTTGCGGGTGTGCTGGTTGGCGTGCTGCTTACCGATGCACGGCGATATGTCACCAGTGGCTGGTTCTGGGCCGGTGGCGCCATCGCGCTGGTCCTGTTTGCGCCGAACCTGGCGTGGCTTATCAGACACGACTTCATTTCCTACCATTTCCTGCAAGGTATCCACGCGCGCGACGTCAACGAGGGGCGCGCGGATGGTTTCCTGCGCGACCAGTTCCTCATCAATGCCAACCTGTTTGCTGCGCCTGTCTGGCTTGCAGGTTTGTTCGGGTACTTCAGCAATCGCCGCTATCGCATGCTGGCCTGGATGTATGCGGTGCCACTGCTGCTGTTCCTGTTTGCACAGGGGCGCTTCTATTACACCCAGGGTACGTATCCCATGCTGCTGGCCATGGGATCGGTTATCGGAGAGCGATGGTTGCGTACCATGCGGCCCGCATGGCGTGTCGGGACTGCCACGCTGCTATTCACCGGTGTATCCGCTATCGGTATCTATGCCGCGCTTTGCATCGTGCCGCTCGCATCAAGCGGTCCATTGCGAGACTTCGCGCTTCGGAGGAACAACGACCTGCGTGAAGAAATCGGCTGGAATGAACTTGTCGCGCAGGTTGCTGCCATTCGAGATGCGCTGCCGGCGGAACAGCAAGCCCATCTGGGCATTGTGGTGGGGAACTATGGCGAGTATGGCGCCATCGCCCTGCTAGGGCAGAAGTATCACCTGCCCACGCCGATCACCGCCGTCAATTCCGGATGGCTACGTGGCTATCCGCAAACACCGCCCAGCACAATGATCGTGCTGGGAAGTTCACATAAGCGCGCCGATGAGCTTTTCATCGACTGCCGCCTCGCGGGCCACTCGGCTAACGCTTGGGGCGTAGTCAATGAAGAAAGCCAGTATCACCCCGATATCTTTGTATGCGGCCCCACGCGCAAGCCATGGAGCGAGCTTTGGGGTTACGGGCCTGAATTTGGATGACTCATCGCACAAACTATACGTGGCCGTGGATCGGATACTATGCCGGCCATCCTGGCAACGGCCGGTAGGCGCGCCAGTCATACAATGGGGTTAGGAATGAGGCTTCATCGGACGAACGCCGTGGGCGCGTCGCGCTCGTGGTTTGCCATGCCATTGAGCTACATAAGCGGGCTAGCCACGCTTTTCTGCCTTTTCTCGACACCGGCGATCGCCGCCACCGACGGCTCGGCAGTGATCGACAATCCTGCTTACACGCACGCGCAACAGCTCGTAGAAGTAGCGCCAGGGCGCAGACTCAACCTGTACTGCGTAGGGAGTGGCTCCCCCACGGTCATTTTTGAAGCCGGCTCGGGCAACGAAGCCGGAACGTGGGGTTTTGTGCAACCGGTCATCGGCGCCCACGCGCGCGCATGCTCCTACGAGCGGGCAGGTCTTGGCTTTAGCGATCCAGCTAACCGCCCGGGTACCGCCGCCAATGCCGTTGACGATCTGCATCTCCTCTTGGCCGCTGCCGGAATCAAACCGCCTTACGTACTGGTCGGTCACTCGTACGGCGGGATGATTGTCCGTCTCTACGCTGACATGTATCCGAAGGATGTTGCCGGCATGGTGCTTGTGGATACGGCCAACGAGGATTGGCCGGCGAGTTATTGGAAGGTCGATCCCGAGCAACACTCTTGGCAGCAATCGTGGGATGAAATCTTCTCGGAACACAGTAAAAGCGTTCTAGAGGACCAGAAATGCATTGAGGCGGCGCGGACAAAGGCGCTGAAGAAGGAAAGCGCTCTCTACGATCAATGCGTTCCGCCAGCGTTCCCGACGTTCGGCAAGGCGTTGAACGACGCGTACGGCAAAGTTCATTTGTCGCCCGCGTTCCAGGCGGCTTCCCTGTCCGAAGAAGCACAAATGTATGCGACGAGCGCCGATCAGGTACGGGCTGCACGAAGGTGGTATGGCGATATGCCCTTGATCGTGCTCGTCCAGAGCTACCCCAAGATCCTTCCGAAGAATGTTCCCCCCGGCGAAACCCAGGCCCACTGGGATGCGCTCATGCATGTGAATGCCGCCTTTGACGACCAGATGGCGGCGCTCTCGAAGAAGGGCGAAGTCAGGGCCATCGAGAACACCATGCATTACATCCAATTGCAGCAACCTGAGGCAGTCAGCAAAGCAGTGCTCGATGTTCTGGGCGAGGCTACCAGTCTATGAAGATGACGAAGTCCAGACTAGCTTTCGCTTTCTGGTTGGTCGTGTGGTCGTGGTTCGGCTGGTTTGGCTTCGGGCTATATGCAGGCGTAGTCGCGCAGCATGTCGCCGGCTATCCGAATGGAGGTCAGTTTGTTTTCTGTTTCGTAGTTCCGGGCTGTCTTATCGCGGCGCATGGCCTCCTGATCGCATTTGCCAGGAATCTAGATTTCATTCTGAAGCTGGCAATCCTCGTCCTGGAGCCGTTTGCAGCATTCTGGTATCTAGCCCTTTCATTGGGGGGCGTCTAGCGACCGTGTGTCAGAGAGATCCAGGGAAGCAAATGACTAGCACATATCTAATTCGCAACTTCCTCATAGGGATTATCCTTACTGGCTTGAGCTCACAGGACGTCTTCGCTGATGTCTCGAGAGCTTCAAACGCGAAGGCGCACGCCGCGTTGCTGAGCTTTGAAGAAGCGGCTGCGTTCGTTAAGCCACACGTCACAACTTGGAAGTCGTCAGGCCGTGCAGTTATTTCGCCGGGCAACGATAAGCCTTCCGATTTTCTTCAAATTATGGTGTGGTGGGAAAATCTTCCCGAGCCAAAGCTGCTGGACGTCAACAAGGTGAGCGGCGATGTGTGGCTTTTCATGGCACCTGCGAATTGTGCTCGCTTAGATCCCGACGCTACTCTAAAGAAGTGGCAAAGTCGGGTGCGCCAGGCCATCGGGGAGGTGGAGTACATGAAGCAGCATTCGAAGAAACCGTCAGACTGTTTCGAAATCGTGCCTAGTCGTGGCTTCTACCTTTGAAGATTCATGAGCAACATTTCGCTCATGGGTTCCTGCGATGAACGTGGCTAAACGCAGCTTAGGTAAATAGAAGGGAACAAAACATGCGATCTTCGCAATGGATTTTTTTGATAGCTTTGGTAGTGTTCTTATTATGCGCAGGACTTCCAAACGCTGCCATGGCAGACATGGAGGGGCGAATGCCCTTCGCGCATGTTCACTACGACTCTTTGGGAATTGAAAATTCAGGACCCATTAAAGTTGATGTTTTCCAAGACGAACATGGCGTTTCCAGGTTGGAAATTTTGGCTTTTGGATCAACCCGTGTGATAACCAAGCCTCAACTCGGAGTCATCGACGAGTATAAATTCAACTCTGTTGGCGTCTCCTACTCGAGGGGCTATTCAAATGTTGGGGGAAGGACAGTTTATGTATTGTTGTATCAAGTCTTTTCGTCCGGACCACAGGCAGTCTCGATGGTTGTGATCAGAGAGCGCGGGACGTCTAAGGTCACGGTCATTAAGCCGTAACTGATGGAGATGACTCCAACAACTAACAAATGGGTCGCGCCGATTTAAATTAAAGTTCACGTAACATCTATGCCTATTTGGGTGAAACTTTCCCTGCGCTGCGCCTGGCGCTCTAAGGCGTCGAGAGGAGGGGTCGGATACCAGCGCAAGCCGGGAACGCGGGACTATGTTTACGAATGCGTTTTTGTTGAAGGTTTGCCCAAAGGAGCCATCGAAGAATCGCTTGTTCGATCGCTTAGGGATCTGTGTGAGCCGTAGGTCCCAATATGCGTTGGCGCTGCAGAGTACTTCGAAGCGGTCCAAGCGTTAGGGCCTCTTGACGTCGTCGTCATCAGTTCAAACTGGCGCCATTGGCTCATCCAGAATTAATGACCGACCGCTGTCAAGGCCATCAGCATAGCGCTGGCTATCACGCGGCTGAGTCACAGTCCCTTTCCAATCCAGGTCAAAATCCCTACATTGGTGCAATGCAAGCACCACCAACGACCGAGATCACCACCCTCATCAGCACCGGCCTGGCGGTCGTCGAGCCCAGCCTCGCCGTCCGCTGGCTCAACCCCGCCATGGGCGAATGGCTAGGCGTAGGCACCCGTAGCGCCCAGGGACAGAAGTTCGACGCCCTCGTCCGCGAACCCGCCTTGGCCCCGCTGGTCGAGCGAGCCCTCGCCGAGCGCCAGGTACTTCAACTCCGCGGCGCTCATGTCGTATTGGCCCGCGGTCGACCGGTCACCGCTGACATTGCCCTTCAGCCCCTGGCGGATGGTGCCGTCCTGATCGAGGTCCACCCCCTGATCGGTGACATCGCCGAGCCCACGCCGCTGTCAGCCACCCTGCGTGGCTTCGCCCACGAGGTGAAAAACCCCCTGGCAGGCTTGCGAGGCGCCGCGCAGCTTTTGCAGCGCCGCGTTGCCGAGGCGGACTTGAAGGAACTCGCCTCGCTGGTGATCGCCGAAGCCGATCGTTTATCCGCACTGGCCGACCGGCTTCTACGCCACGGCGGCGTGGCCCGCGTCGCACCGGTAAACATCCATGAACTGCTCGAGCGCCTGGAGGTGCTGGTGGCTTCCGAGCCGTCCGCACCACGCATCCGCCGCGACTACGACCCCAGCCTGCCTGGTTCCTCCGGCGACGCCGACCGCCTGCTGCAGGTGTTGTTGAACCTGGCGCGCAATGCGGTCGAGGCGGGCGCCACTACGCTGGTGTTCCGTACACGCGTGGAGCACGGCGTGCGCCTGGGTGAGCCGCATGCGCGCAGTGCCTTGCGCATCGATGTGATCGACGATGGCCGCGGCGTGCCCGACCCGCTTCGCGACAACCTGTTCCAGCCGCTGGTGTCTGGCCGCCCCGAGGGTACGGGCC
>Ga0193717_1002191_pt1 | contig 11421 bp, 9 predicted proteins | sample U2c2metaG_FD_145900 | JGI IMG/M metagenome (GOLD analysis project Ga0193717, IMG submission 145900) | Soil microbial communities from a riparian zone of the East river system, Colorado, United States - U2c2 | ecosystem: Environmental > Terrestrial > Soil > Riparian zone | place: USA: East River...
CCAGCAGGACCAGGAAGAATTCCGGCCAACGCCTCGCCAGCCGTCTCGCCCTGACGAGCGTGCCGACGTGGTCGTGCCGCATGAACTCGGCGCCGATCGAGCCGAGTGCCAGCGCCGGGGCAAGGAGTTCAGGCCGTTCGGCCAGGCTGTGGACGCGGATCACGGGTCAGTCGCGGTCGGCCGAGTCGGGGTAGACGTGGTGGACGTCAGATCCCTTTTCGAACAGCCGCCAGCTTTCCACCGGGCCGGAACACGCCGGGAACACCTCGAACCGCACCGATTCCGGGATCTCGACGACGATCGAGCCGTCTTCCCGCATCACGGCCGAGACCACGAGGAACTCCCCCGCGGCGAATCGCTCCGTCAGCCGTTTCGCGTTGCGGTCGAACATCGTCGCGTAGGTGTCGTAGGCGAGGTTGCCGTCGGCCGTCCGGTCCTGTGGGTAGTTCATGTCCGTGGAGCCGACGAGGATCCGCGCTCCCTGGACCACACGGAAGGGGCATTGGGCGTGCAGCCGGTAGAGCGCGCCGCCGCGTTCGAAGCCGACCTCCACCATGTTCAGTGTCCGGCCGAGGTCGACGATCCGCGTGCCTTCGAGCGCTTTCACCGCCGCCGCAAGGTCAGGAAGGGCTGTCATGGGTTAACCGATTCCTCCGTCGCAGAACAGGTGCAGGCCTTCCTGCAGGATGCGCTCGTAACCGTAGCCCTGCCCGGTAATGGCGTCGTGCCACGTCCGGCGGTCAGCCTTGCTGAGTGGACGGCCCGCGCGCCGCTGGATCTCGTTCCAGGCCCGGTCGGCGTCGACCTGTTGCTGTTCCCGGCTCTTCGGCGAGTGGTAGCCGTCGTCGTCCTCACCGTCGCCGTAGTCCCAGTCCATGTCCTCGAAGCTGCCGAGGCCGCCCGCCGCCATGTTCATCACGCCGCCGACGGCGAGCCCACCTGCCGCCCCGACCAGCGCGATCCCGCCCAGTGCCACGGCGTCGATGGCGATCCCGCCGCCGACCACCGCCGCGACCGCACCACAGGGTTCGAGGACCACACAAGCCCCGACGGCCAGTGCCGCGCCCGCGATCGCCAGCCCGGCGCCGAGGCTGCCCCAGAACGACTTCCCGGTGATGTCGCTGAAGTTCACCGGGTTGTCGCCGCTGTAGGCGTAGGGCTGGCGAGTCTTGTCGACCAGCGGGTCCACGCTCAGGAACAACGCCGTCGCCGGGTCGTAGCACCGCGCGCGGAGGTAGACCAGGCCGGACTCGGCGTCGGTGTACTGGCCCGTGTACTGCAACGGTGTCCGGAGCGTGCCGCCCGCGGTCACCGCGCCGTACGCGGTGTAGGTGTACGTGCCCGCGAGCGCACCGGAGCCGTTGAGCAGCCCGATGGTGGAGCCGAGCTGGTCGTGGACGAACCACGCCGCGCCGCCCGCGCCGAACTGCTCGACGGGCAAGCCTTCGGGGCCGTACAAATAGCTCGTGGCGCCGTCTGCGAGCAGGTTCGGCGTGGCTTCGGAATCCCAGACGAACGTCGCCGTGCTCGCGCTCGTGGTCTTGGCGGCACGCAGCCCGTCGCCGTCGTACCCGTAGGTGGCGTTGCCCTGCGGGCCTGTGAACGAGGTAAGCCGGTTCGCCTGGTCGTAACCGTAGGTCGTGGCCGTGCCGGACTTGGTGCGGTTGCCGAGCGCGTCGAAGGTGTACGACGTGCTTCCCGCGGGTGCGGCATCACAAGACGGCGCCGTTCCCGTGGGCGACGACCAGCAGAGCCGCCCGGCCGCGTCGAACGCCTGTGTCGCGGTTCCGACCTGTATCGGGTTGTTCGCGGCGTCGTAGGTGAACGATGTGGTGCCCGCGGACGCGAGCTGTTCCCTTGCGGTGTAACCGAAAGCCTGTTGCGCGGTGGCGCCGACGGTCTGCGTGGCCAGCTGCCCGACCGGGTCACGGCTGTACGCCGCGGACAGCACCGTCGTCGTGCCGGTGACCGCGGTGGTGGAGGTCAGGCCACTGCGGTCGTCGTAGCCGTTGGTGATCGTCGTCCCGTTCGGATACGAGGTCGTCAGGACCTGACTGGTCTTCGTATACCCGAAGCCGGTGGTGTTCCCGCTCGGATCGGTGACCGTCTTCAGCCGCCCGTCGTCGTCGAAGGTCCGGGTGACCGCCTTGGTCTGGCCGGGATAGGTGATCGACGTCTGGTTCCCGTTGCCGTCGTAGCCGTACGACACCACCGCCCCGGAACCCTGTTTGTGCGAGGTGATCTCGCCGAAGGTGTCGTAGGACCAGGTCGACGCGCCGGTCCCGTCCGTCATCGAAACCCGGTGCCCGGCGGGGTCGTACCCGAAGGTGGTCTTCGGGGTCACACCGTCCGAATAGGACACTGACGTCGTCTCGCCTGCGCCGTCGTAGCCGAAGGTAGTCACCCGGCCCGCCGCGTCCGTGTTCGTCAGCGGGCGCCCTGCCGGGTCGTAGTGCACCACCCCGGTCTTGCCGTCCGGGTCCGTGCGGGACGAACGCCGCCCCTGCCCGTCGTAGCCGTAGGCGGTCTTGGCGCCGAGGCCGTCGACAGTGTCCGCGACCGTGCCGTCCGGGTTGTAGTGGGTGACCTGGGTGGTGCCGTCCGCCTGGGTGATCATGCCCGGCAGGCCGCCGGGGTCGTAAGCGATCGACGTCGTCCGGTTGTTGCCATCGGTGGCCGAAAGCTTGTTGCCGTCCGCGTCGAAGACCGAGGAAGCCTGATGGCCCAACGGATCCGTGGTGAGGGTGACCCGGCCGTGGGCGTCGTGCCCGTAGGTGGTCGTCTTGCCGGCCGCGTCCACAGTGGACGTGAGCCAGGCTCGGCCGGTGTCGTAGCCGTAGCCGGTCTTGTTCCCGAGTGGGTCGGTCACGAGCGTCTTGCCGCCGAAGGCGTCATAGGCGGTGGCCGTGGTCTTGCCGAGCGGATCCACCGATCTGGTGCGGTCGGCGGGGTGCGCGACGTCGTCGTAGTAATAGCCGACGGTCCGCGTCGGCGCCGAGCCGAAGTTCCCGGTGGTGGACTCGACGACGTTGTTGGCCTTGGTGACGGTGGTCGAGGTGAGGTCGAGCACCCCGGCCGCCGGGACGTGCCCGGCCTGGTCGTAGGCGTTGACCGTGGCGACACCGTCGGCGTCGATGGTTTCGACGAGGTTGTCCGCGCCGTCGTAGACGTAGTTCGTGGTGAAGCCCAGCGAGTTCGACGCCGAGGTCTTGTTGCCGTGGTCGTCGTAGGTGAAGGTCTGCAGGTTGCCGTCGGCGTCGGTCTGAGTGGTGACACCGAGGGTCAACGGGTCGTAGGTGTACGCGGCCGTTCCGGCGTCGGCGGTGCCGTAGCCCTTGGTCTCCGAGACCAGCAGGCCGTTCTGGTAGGTCTGCAGATCCTTGTGCCCGGCCGGATCGGTGACGAGGGTCTGCCCGGCGGTGAGCCCGGCGTCGGGACCGTAGGTGAACCCCGTGGTGTGCCCGTTGGGATCGGTCTGCGCCGACACCCGTTCCGCGCTGTCGTAGGTCATCGAGGTGACCGCCGACGCGGGCCCGCCGAAGTTCGCCGGGGTGCGCATCGACGTCATCAGGTGCTTACCCGCGGCGTAGGTGTACCGCGTGTGGTCGTCGTCCTTGAGCACCGGGCCGCGGGTGGTGCCGACCCCGTAGACGTCGGTGAGGTTGCCTTCCGTGTCGTAGCCGTAGGTCACCTGACGGCCGGTCTGGTCGGTCACGCCGGTGATGTGGGCGCCGGTCCAGGACAGGTTGTATTTGCGGCCCGCCGGATCGGTGACGGTCGCGAGGTGTCCGGAGCCGTCGTAGGCCAGGATCGTCTGGTACGACGGGACCGCTTTGCTGCCCGCGAGATCGGTCTCCGCGGTCATAAAGAAATAACGCGCAGCGGGCAAAGACTTCTTCAAGAAGCCGTTATCCGTTCAAACCAAGCCAACGTTATAGATAAGCGGTTTTGAGCACACTCCACCGAATGGTTCAATCAGAAAAGCGCAAGCGCGGCCAAATCGCCGGAAATAGACATTCCCGCGAATTTCGCGTTGTCCGGAAGGTGCGCGAGCGGGCGGCTCAGGCGATTTGGGCACGCAGGAGCGGCGCGAGGTCGCCTCGGGCGCCGACGGCGACGCCGTCGAGTCCCAGCCATTCGGCCATGTGACGCAGCTCGGCGGCGAGTCCGGCGGAGACGCGGATGGCGTCGGCACCCGGCTCGGCGAAGGCGCCTTGGACACGGAGGACACCGGCGGCCCGGTCGGCCTTGAGGTCCACGCGGCCGACGAGTTCACCGTCGAGCAGGAACGGGAAGACGTAGTAGCCGTGCACGCGTTTCGGCTCGGGGACGTAGATCTCGATGCGGTAGCGGAAGTCGAAGAGCCGTTCGGTCCTGGCGCGTTCCCAGATCAGCGGGTCGAAGGGGCAGAGCAGGGCGCGGCCGGTGATGGCGCGCGGGGCCCGGGCGTCGACGTGCCGGTACGCCGGGGCGCGCCAGTTTTCGACGCGGACCGGTTCGAGGACGCCGGACTCGACCAGTTCGGCGACGGCCTGCTGGCTGGACTTGGGGCCGAGGCGGTAGTAGTCCCGCAGATCCGGCTCGGTCGCGACGCCCAGTGCGATCGCCGACCGCGTGACGAGCGCACGCGCGCCTTCGTCGGCGGTGACCTGCCGAGATAAGAGCTCGGGCGGCACCACGCGCTCGGTGAGGTCGTAGAGGCGCTCGAACGAACGCCGGGTGCCGGTCGTCAGCTGGCCCATGCCGAAGAGCCACTCGCAAACCTTCTTGACCTCCGAACGTTCCCACCACGCACCCGGCCCGCGCGCCGCAGCACCCGCGATCTCACGTTCGATACCGCCGGCGCCGATCGGGCCCAGTTCCTTGACCACGGCCAGGATGTCTTCGGTCAGCGACGGCGAGCCGTCGACGAGCGCGCCGTAATTCGTCCACCAACCGGCTCGTTTGGCGCCGGAGTGCAGCAGCGGCCAGTCCTCGATCGGCAGCAGGCTCGCTTCGTGCGCCCAGTATTCGACGAGCAGCCGCGGTCTGCGGGCGGTGTGCGTCCAGGCCGCGTCGTCGACCAGCGCGGGCTCGTAGGCACCCAGCCGCGAGAACAGCGGCATGTAGTGCGCGCGCACCGCGACGTTCACCGAGTCCAGCTGGATCAGCTGGACCTTGGACAACACCTTGCGCAGGTGACGCCGGGTCGGCGCGGAAAGCGGCCGTGGTTCGGCGAACCCCTGCGCAGCCAGCGCGACCCGCCGCGCGACCGCCGTACTCATCGTTTCCATGATCCCGCTATCGTGCCAGCACCCACCGACAGTTTCCGCACACAAGACCGTGAAGGCCCCCTTCACGAACAAGCCAGCTGCGCGTCACAGTAAGTTTCGGGCATGAGCACCGCAGCCGTCCGGCCCGCCGTAGTCGCCGACGCGGGCGAAATCGCCCGCATCCAGCGCGAGACCTGGCGTGCCGCGTACGCGAGCCTGCTCGGCGAGCGGGCCATCGCCGAACTGGAGGCCACGGACACCGTGCCGCGGTGGACCGCGGCGATCGAGAACCCGGGCACCCACATCCACCTGGCGACCGAGGGCAGTTTCGTGGTCGGCTTCTGTGTGTCAGGCCTAGCACCGGACAGCGAAGTCGCCAACGCCGAGGGCGCACTGCCCGAGGACGCCGCGAGCACCGGCCTGATCGCGGCCGTGCTGGTCGAACCCCGATGGGGACGTCGCGGGCACGCCGGACGCCTGCTCGGGACCGCCGCCGCGGCCCTGCGCGCGGACGGCGCCGAGCGGGGTGTCACCTGGGTCGCGCAGTCCGATCACGCGTCACTCGGCTTCTTCCGCCGCGCGGGCTGGAAGCCGGACGGCCTGGTCCGCACGCTCGACACCGGCGAGACCGAGATCCGCGAAGTACGGCTGACCGGCACACTGGCACTCGAACTGGTCGACTAACGCTCGCGAAAGACGACCCAGCGCAGTGAGCAGTACATGAAGACCCCTTCGCACGCGCCCGCGATGATCCGCGACACGTGGTACTGCAGGCCCAGCGCCACCAGTCCCCCGCCGACCCCCAGCAGGAACACCACGTAGTTCACCGCGATCACCACGACGTACAGTGCCGTCTGACGCCCGACAGGCGCGTGTGACCGGAAGTTCAGCGTCCGGTTCAGCACGAAGCTCAGCCCGAACGCCCCCGCGTATCCCAGCGTGATCGACAGCCACACCGGCAGCCCCCACCAGCCGTGGAACACCGTCAGCAACAACAGGTCGACGCCGAAGGTGAAGCCGTTGATCAGCGCGAAGCCGAGAAAATTGGCCGGAATCCCGAACGGCAGGCGTTTCACCACCGCTTTACAGAATCAGGCGAAAATGTCCGCGAACGTACGGCGCCGCGTTCCGGTAATCTGCTCGGCCACGCCTTAACCCAAGCAGTCCCAGATGACCGCAAAACTACGAAAAGGTGATCTTCTGGGGCTGACTGCAGGCAGTAATCGGGGGTTAACCCCAGTGTGCGGCTGTTTTTGACTGGTAGCTTTGGGAAGAACGGAAACTCCCAGGAGGCAAGATGCTCGGATGGTTGTGCGTGACGCTCGGCGTCGCGTTCGGCTCCGCGCTCTTGCCCCTGATCAGCGTCGAGGTCTTCGTGATCGGGCTGGTCGCGAGCCAGCCGGGCGTGCCGTGGCTTGCCATCGGCGGGGTCGTCGCCGTTGGACAGATCGCCGGTAAACTCGTTTATTACCTGGCCGCACGGGGTTCCATCAAACTTCCGCAGCGGCTGCACGACTTCCTGCACCGCGAACGCCCGCCGTCCGCGCGACGCGATCGCTGGCACCTGCGCACGAAGTACCTGCGCGGCAAGCTGGACGCCCTGCGCGAGCGCTGTCACCGCCATCCTCATTGGATGGTCGGGACCTACGGGGTCAGTTCCGTGATCGGGATGCCGCCGTTCATGGCGACGACCGTACTTGCCGGACTGGCGAAAATGAGTATGTCCACTTTCATCGGTGCGGGATTAGCCGGGCGCTGGATCCGTTTCAGCGTGCTCGCCGCCTCTCCCGCCCTTTTCGCCGGCTGGCTCCACATCTGACGCCCAAAGTTCAGTGGTCGGTGGCCTCTAGTTCGACGGCTTTGCGCATGGTTTCGCGGGCTCGGCCGCGGTCGCCCGCGATGTCGTAGGCGTACGCCAGCCGGTACCAGTTGCGCCAGTTCTCCGGATCGGCTTCGAGCTCGGCACGCCGCTCCTGGAACCACGAGTCGGCCGCCTTGCGGTCCACCCGGCCCGACGGGCGGCGCGGGAGGTCCGCGGCGTCCGGAAGACCGCCCTCTTCGTCCAGGCGCCGGGAGAGCCGCTGGATGCGACTGCCGGAGCGCCAGGTGGTGAAGATGATCCAGATTCCCAGCAGGGGCAACAGGATCACGCCGACGCCGAGCAAGACCGGGATCAGTTCCCCGGTCCTGAACAACGCGATAGCGCGTCCCGCCAGTAAAAACATGTAGACGAGCAGCGCCGCGGTCAGTGCCAGCGCGACATTGCGAGCCCGCACGTCAGAACTCCAGGACGTTCTCCAGGCCCACGGTCAGCCCGGGCCTGGTCAGGATCTCGCGTACACCGAGCAGCACGCCCGGCATGAACGACGTGCGGTCCATGGAATCGTGGCGGATCGTCAGCGTCTCGCCCTCGGCGCCGAAGATGATCTCCTCGTGCGCGACGAGACCGGGCAGCCGCACGGAATGCACGCGGACACCGCCGACGTCCGCGCCGCGCGCACCGTCCACTTCGGCGGTGGTGGCGTCGGAACCCGGCTTGATCCCGGCCTCGAGCCGGGCTTCGGCGATGAGCTTCGCGGTGTGACCCGCTGTCCCGGAAGGCGCGTCGGCCTTGCGGTTGTGGTGCAACTCGATGATCTCGGCGGAGTCGTAGAACTTCGCCGCCTGCTGCGCGAACCGCATCGCCAGCACCGCGCCGAGCGCGAAGTTCGGCGCGATCAGGATGCCGAGTGCCGGTTTCGGCGCGAGCCACTCCTTGAGCTGGTCAAGCCGCTGCGGGGTGAAGCCCGTGGTGCCGACGACGGCGTGGATGCCGTGCTCAGTGGTGAACTTCAGGTTGTCCATCACGACTTCAGGATGCGTGAAGTCGACGACGACCTCGGCGCCCGCGTCGAGCAGGTCGGTCAGCGGGTCGCCCGCGTCGACCACGGCGACGACCTTCAAACCGGCGGCCGCCTCGACGGCCTTCACGACCTCCGCGCCGACCCGGCCACGCGCGCCGAGCACACCGACGCGGATCGGGTCTTCGTCGCCACGTGAAGGAATCTGGGTCATGACGCGATCACCTCGTGCAGGTCTTTGGGCAGTTCGTCGAGATGAGAATACGGCCCGACGACCGCCGCGGTGGTCACGCCACCGGGGCGGCGCAGCAGAGTGCGAGCCAGCGCACACACCTCTTCGGTGGTGACGGCGTCGATCCGGGCGACGGTGTCGTTCACGCCGAGGTAGTGGCCGTAGTTCAGTTCGTTCTTGCCGATCCTCGACATCCGGGACGCGGTGTCCTCGAGGCCGAGCACCAGGCCGCCGCGCAGCTGTCCCTTCGCCCGCAGGACTTCGGCGTCGGACAGCCCGTCGGCCGCGACGACGTCGAGCACCTCGCGGATCACCCCGGCGACCTCGCCGAGCTTCTCCGGCTGACAGCCCGCGTAAACCGCGAGATGACCGGTGTCGGCGTAGCTCGCCGTGGAGGAATAGACCTGGTACGCGAGCCCTCGGCGTTCACGGATCTCCTGGAACAGCCGGGAACTCATGCCGCCGCCGAGCGCGGCGTTGAGCACCTGCAGCGCGAACCGGCGCTCGTCGTGACGCGAAAGCGAGCGCATGCCGAGCATCAGGTGGACCTGCTCGGTGTCGTCGGTGTGCAGCGCGAGCTCGGGCTTGGCGGTGATCCGCGCGCGGCCCGTGCGGGCGGCGACGGGCGTGCCCGAACCGGTCAGGCGCGCACCCAAAGCCTTACGCACCAAGCGAAGCACCTGGGCGTGGTCGATGTTCCCGGCGACGGCGAGCACCATCCGCGGCATCGTGTAGCGGCGCCGGTAGAACCCGCGCAGCGCCGACGCCGACATGTTGATGATCGACTTTTCCGTGCCCAGCACCGGAAGCCCCAGCGGGTGCTCGCCGAGAATAGTACTGACAAAGGTTTCGTGCAGCAGGTCCTCGGGATCGTCGTCGCGCATCGCGATCTCTTCGAGCACCACCGTGCGTTCCATGTCCACATCGGAATCGGTGCACAGTGCCTCGAAGACGACGTCGGTCACCAGATCCACCGCGAGCGGGAGGTCCTCGTCGAGCACCTGCGCGTAATAGCAGGTGTGCTCTTTGGCGGTGAACGCGTTGAACTCGCCACCCACCGCGTCGATCTCCTCGGCGATCTGGGTGGCGTCGCGGCGCGTGGTTCCCTTGAACAGCACGTGTTCCAGGTAGTGCGCGGCGCCGGCGACATTGGCCGGTTCGTCGCGCGAGCCGATGCCGACCCACAGCCCCACGGTCGCGGACCGCGATGCCGGGACGTGCTCGGTGATGACCCGGAGACCACCCGGGAGCACGGTGCGCTTGACCACCGCACCGTCCGAAGTGGACTCAAGAGTTCGGGTGCTGCCGATGGGCTGGGCATACCCGGGAATCTGTGGCGCCATGGATCCCTTACTCGATGGATGTGATGAAGGGACCCTCCAAGACACCGAGTGTCTCAAAGGGCCCCTTCATGACTCAACGAACTACTTCCAAACGGACTACTTAGACAGCGTCGACCTTTTCGGTCTCGGCGTCGGCGGGCTTCGCGGCCTCTTCTTCGACGACCACGATCAGGCTGATCTTGCCGCGGTTGTCGATGTCGGCGATCTCCACGCGGAGCTTGTCACCGACGTTGACGACGTCCTCGACCTTGGCGATGCGCTTGCCGTTGCCCAGCTTCGAGATGTGCACGAGGCCGTCACGGCCCGGCAGCAGCGAGACGAACGCGCCGAACGCGGCCGTCTTCACCACGGTGCCGAGGAACCGCTCGCCGACCTTGGGCAGCTGCGGGTTCGCGATCGCGTTGATGCGGTCGATCGCGGCCTGGGCCGACGGGCCGTCGGCGGCACCGACGTAGATCGTGCCGTCGTCCTCGATGGAGATGTCGGCGCCGGTCTCCTCGGTGATCGAGTTGATCATCTTGCCCTTCGGGCCGATGACCTCGCCGATCTTGTCCACGGGGACCTTGACGCTGGTGACGCGCGGCGAGAACGGGCTCATCTCGTCCGGCTCGTCGATGGCCTCGGACATGACGTCGAGGATCGTGAGCCGGGCGTTCTTCGCCTGCTGCAGCGCGGCGGCCAGCACGTCGGACGGGATGCCGTCGAGCTTCGTGTCGAGCTGAAGCGCGGTGACGATGTCCTTGGTACCGGCGACCTTGAAGTCCATGTCACCGAACGCGTCCTCGGCACCGAGGATGTCGGTCAGCGCGACGTCGACCTCATCGGACACGAGGCCCATGGCGATACCGGCGACCGGCGCCTTGAGGGGCACACCGGCGTTCAGCAGCGACATGGTCGAGGCGCAGACCGAACCCATCGAGGTGGAACCGTTGGAGCTCAACGCTTCCGAGACCTGGCGGATGGCGTACGGGAACTCGTCCCGCTTCGGCAGCACCGGCACGAGCGCGCGCTCGGCCAGTGCACCGTGCCCGATTTCCCGGCGCTTCGGCGTACCGACACGGCCGGTCTCACCGGTGGAGAACGGCGGGAAGTTGTAGTGGTGCATGTAGCGCTTCTTCGTTTCCGGAGAAAGCGAGTCGATCTGCTGCTCCATGCGGAGCATGTTCAGCGTGGTGACACCCAGGATCTGGGTCTCGCCGCGCTCGAACAGTGCCGAACCGTGCGCCCGCGGGATCACGGCGACCTCGGCGGAGAGCTGCCGGATGTCGGTGAGGCCACGGCCGTCGATGCGGAAGTTGTCGCGCAGGATGCGACCACGGATGAGCTTCTTGGTCAGTGCCTTGAACGCGGCACCGATCTCCTTGTCACGACCGGCGAAGGCTTCGCCCTCACCCAGGCCGACCTTGGACAGGACGGTGGCCTTGGCGTCATCAGTCGCGGTCTCCCGCTCCTTCTTACCGGCAATCGACAACGCGGCGCTGAGCTCGTCAGTTGCCACAGCGGCAACTGCCTCGAAGGCGTCCGGCTGGTAGGCCAGGAACACCGGGAAGTCGCCGGTCGGCTTGGCGGCCACCGCGGCGAGCTCCTGCTGCGCGACGCACAGCGCGCGGATGAACGGCTTGGCGGCGATGAGGCCTTCGCCGACGATCTGCTCTGTCGGCGAGGTGCCACCACCGGCGATCAGGTCGAGCGTGTTCTCGGTGGCCTCGGCCTCGACCATCATGATCGCGACATCGTCACCCACGATGGTCGAG
>Ga0193717_1002192_pt1 | contig 11413 bp, 9 predicted proteins | sample U2c2metaG_FD_145900 | JGI IMG/M metagenome (GOLD analysis project Ga0193717, IMG submission 145900) | Soil microbial communities from a riparian zone of the East river system, Colorado, United States - U2c2 | ecosystem: Environmental > Terrestrial > Soil > Riparian zone | place: USA: East River...
CCGATGAGAACGACACGCTTCACCCCTTCGGCAATGGCGCCATCGAGGGTCTTCTTCATCACCAGAGGATGCAGCTCGAAGTGGTTATACGGAACACCGATCAGATAGATCAGCGTGTCTACCCCTCGAGCCGCAACGCGCACCGACTCCGGATCGTCAGGATTCCAGGTGACGATCTCCGCCAGTGGGTCTGACCCGAAAAACTTCTCAAGCTGGTCACGGTTGCGACCCACCACACGATAGGCAATTTCCTTCGCACGAAGTACATCGGCGATACTGCTCCCGATCGCCCCGGCAGCTCCAAACAACGCCATTTTTCGCATTCATCTCTCCCTGACGAACAAGCGGCCGTTTATCAACACAGTGTTGCCTAAACACCATAAGCCGCGCCAACCTGATTCAATCTAACAGCAGCCCGAGCCAACTCTGGTTAAGATGGATCATGGCTGTTCGCCCCTCACCTGCTGCCTCCTCGACACGCAACCTTCGTCGGCCGGCCCCCTCCTCCAAGCCCTCTCTCTTCGAGTGGTGCATCTCCCACGAGACTCTCAGTTTTTTCGTGATCAGCACCCTCCTGGTCTTCGGTCTTTACGCGAAGGCCATCGGCGCACCCTTCATTTATGACGACCTCGACCAGATCGTCAATAATCCTTCCCTCGCCTCATGGCACGCCTTCGTCCATCGCTTCCTGCTCGCGCCGGTCGCCTTCACCACCGACTTCCGCGGCGCCGGAGGCCTCTCCTACCGCCCCCTCTACTGGCTCACCCTCTTCTTCGATCGAAGGCTCTGGCAGCTCAACCCCGCTGGCTTCCACATCACGAACCTGCTGCTGCATATTGCCAACGGCCTGCTAGGCTTCTGCCTCCTGCGCAGACTCCGCGTCTCGCCGAATGTCTCTGCCGCCGCCGCGCTCCTATGGCTTTGCCTTCCCATCAATACTGAAGTCGTAGCCTGGATCAGCGGACGAGCCTACTCCCTATCCGGCGTCTTTCTTCTCCTCGGCCTACTCCTGGCAAACTGGCATCTGCGCACCGGCAAGGTAATCGCGCTTCCCTGCTACCTCCTCGTTGCCATGGCCGCGCTTCTCTCGCATGAGCAAGGCCTCCTCCTGCTACCCCTGACACTACTTATCGCCTATGTCGTAGCATCCGAGACCGGCCAATCCGCACGCCGTCCGCTGCTGGCGCTTCTGAGCGCATCCCTTTTAACCGACCTGATCTACCTCGCTCTAAAACAGAAAGTAGTTGCCGCGCACGCCGCATCCGGCTCCGCTGCCCTCTGGGCCTTCGGTCTATCATTCTGGAAGTACGTGCTATGGGTCCTCGCTCCCATCCACATGAGCGTCGAGCGCTCCACCTCCACACCGGTAAACATCCCCTCCGCAACGACCGTGATTGCATGGTTCGGCTTGGCGGCTCTCATCGCCGCTATCTGCCTCTTGCGTAAATCCAAACCAGCGCTGGCCTCGGGCCTGGCCTGGATGTGTCTCTCCCTGGCGCCCTTCTGCGGACTTGTCTTCATCTATCAAGGAATGGCCGAGCGCTTCACCTACATGGCCTCCGCAGGACTCGCCCTGTCCATCGTGTCCCTGCTACTGGCATATAGCAATCAGACCAGGCGAGTCCTACTTACCGTCATCCTTCTATGGACCATGTGGGGAGTCTGGCGACTCTATACTCGAGTCCTCGACTGGAGGGATCCCGTCTCCCTCTACCGAAACTCTCTCCAGGCCACCCCCAACAGCTCCACTCTCTTCTACAATCTCGGCTTTGCCTTACGCGAGAAAGGAGACTTCGCCGAAGCGGAGCAAGCCTATCGCAACGCCATCCGGCTCGAACCCCGCCATCAGCGAGCCTTCACCAGCCTTGGGGATATCTACGCGAGCCAGCGCAGACCGATAGAGGCCCAGAAGGCGTACAACGACGCACTCGCCCTCAAGCCCGACGATGTGGGAACCGTTGTCAATCTGGGCGTCCTCTTCCAGCGGGTCGGTGCCTTGCAGGCGGCCGAGAGGCAGTTCCGCCGAGCCATCTTCCTCGCTCCAAACGACAGCGCAGCCTATACCGATCTTGGCGTCCTCCTCTATCAGCAGAACAAGGTCGAGGACGCAGCCAAGATGTTCGCCAAAGCCATCGATAACAAATCCACAGACCCTACGGCCTACTATAATCTCGCCGCTCTGTTGCAGCAGGCCGGACGCGGCGACCTTGCCTTGCTCCTCTACAAAAAAGTGCTTGAAATCAAGCCTAACGACCCGGATACTCTCGCAAATATTAAGAAACTGCAGGCACCTCGCTGACAACACTTTCCACGGCGAAACCATCCGAGCCGGGCTCAATAAAAACCCGCTCCAGATGCTATACTCATCTACGGATTGCTTCACCGCTCTCTTGCACTGAGTGCAGAGCCAAAATGCGGAGGTGGCGAAATTGGCAGACGCACTAGCTTGAGGTGCTAGCGCCGCAAGGCATAGGGGTTCAAGTCCCCTCCTCCGCACCAATCCAAAGAATCAATCACATACATGAAGGCCAGCCCTCACCGGCTGGCCTTCTTTTTCGTTACTGTCACGGTTTTTGTAACGGTTGTAGAAAAGTAGGTAACGTAAACGACACCGAGGGTTGGCGATATCCTGCCTGCCAACCTGCGCTTGGCGAAAGTACCCTTCCGGTCAGTGATCGTTCGCGGAAATCCAGCCACTTGTATGGCGTCCGCTTTAGAACTCCATAGTACAGATTGAACCCGTCGATGTAGACGTTGACGATCGCCACCCGCCGCTCCCATATTCAGACGTTGACACAGTTCCGTGTCCCTGTCTTCTTCTAGAAGAAACTCCCCCTGCTCCTCGGTGGGCAGGAAGCGAAGCCGGTCCGCAAAGGCCGGCTTAAGTGTTTGTGCGGAAGTTCTCCACTCCAAAATGGACTTCATGTTTTCCGGCACATACAGCCACATTCAAGTATCCCGAGCTTGGTATACCGATGCCACTTCTAATCAAATAGCCCCTCATTGGCGGCGGCCTCTCCGGCCTTGCGACGTGATCGCCGAGAAGCATTGCGCGTATCGCGTCGTCGGGTAGGATGCGGAGCAAATGAACAGGCAAGCGTTCGCTCGGCGAAAGCCACTCCCTGAAAATCTTTAGGGTCCAAGATCACCGGTTGGCGATCATGAAGTTCCCTCATGATGCCTTTCGGCTCGCTCGTAAACGTCGCGAACGTCTTTTCCCATTTCTGTGTTTTCGGATTTCTCCATTCTGCCCAGACCGCCGCTATCCCGAAGAACTCGCGATCGAGAACTTTGATCTCGTATTTCGATTTCGGTCCCTTCTTGGAGTCTTTCCATTCAAAGAATGACGAAGCCGGAACTATACATCGGTTCGTTGCAAACTTAACCTTCCAGAAGTTCGCCGTTGCGATCCCTTCAGATCTCACATTGAAAAGAAGTTTTTTTGGCAGTTTGAACCCCCACCGCATGAGTCCGAGCGCACGTTCGCCTTCCTTGTTCATCCAGACGACGGGTTGGTTTGAGCCAGGAGCACAGTCGAAGTCCTCGCCAAAATCGACCTCATCCAGACCGCCTTTTGCATAAAACGCCTCAGCGATCTTCTGCTTATCTCCTCGGCGCTCATACCTTCCTCACATCGTTCTACCCCTTGTATTTAGACTTGCACAGGCTACTACAAGTTGCGGCTGATTTTCGCCTTTGTTTCGCCTATACTCTCGCAATGGGGGAAATGAAACGAGCGATCGCCTACGAGGAGCGCCAGCGGCAAGTGAGCGACCGCTTTGCCTCTACCCTCGTCATTGCCGCTTCCATCATCGCCGCCGTCAGATTGGCGCGGGACGACATCAGAAAATCTTCCCCGCGTCTGACCGCCGTAGTCCAGGACTGCGTAGGGCTCGCACGAATGATCTTGAACCAAATTGTGAGGTAGGTATGCCGCCCATTTATAAACTCGTAGCCGCTCCCCACCTGCTGCCGGGAGGAGACTTCAAAGGCCACCTCGAAACCGTCACGTTCATTGCCGCAAATGAAAATGAAACCCACAAATGGTGGGCAGTGAATGTCGGAACCTTCGAGAAGGACTTTACGAAGATCGTCTCGCCTGAACTCGCCCAGAACATCATGACCCGGCTCCGCCAAGGCGAGATCGTCGAGTTCCCCAATCGCTATGAACTGTCCCAAGTGAAGGGGAAGTTCGGCGGATGCTTTATGGATTAGTGATCAGTTTTGGATTTTGATCATCGACATAGCATCTGGAAGCTCTGCACGAGGACTAGAACGCCGAAGGCGGCTTCGGTATCCATCCGTTGATTTCGGCCTTGAGACGGCCACTGTTGTCGCGAATCGCAACTCGTTCCCCAATGACTAGAGATTCGATGAAGATATTGAGGCATACCCCGTCGGGTTTTGGGCGCTCGGAACCTTGAGGGCCGAGATTCTGCCACTGCGAAAACAGGCCATGCCGAGTTGCTGGGTAGGCGTCTGTCTCTTGTGCGCATTCAGGATGAAACGAGACGGCACGGAGCTGACCAGTTCCTCGGCGGATGTTCCAAGATCAGCGTAAAGCTGAGGCACCGTCAGGTCCAGAACGCGCACCAAGTCGCACTCAAGCGTCAGAATCAAATCCGGGTCACGGGGAGCGCCACGCAACTGACCATCGGCAGTCATGAACAGCGCTTCCACTTCTAGTAACGCGGTCATCTGACTATCTGCCGTGTAGAGAACGGGGAATGTCTCCGGAGCGTTATAACGACCGCCCCGCTGAAAAGCACCGATCGCGGACAAGGGAGTGTCTCGCCAACGATCACTGATGACGCGGAAACTGAACTCAGCGCAGTGAACGAGCGAGGCGCGTTCCAGCACCGTGATAAGTTTTTCTATGGAGTGCAATCGCTACCCGCTAGGCCGGTTGCCTGACGCTCATGGCGTCTACGAACAACTCCAGTGGGGCGAGATCCCCGTTCTGGATGAACTCTATTGGAGCGCGGTTCTCAAGATTCCGGTTAGGAGCGTTGAGAAAGATACGCGCATTCGTCTTGTCGCCGGCGTAGAGATCCACGAGCGCCACCCAAATCCGATAGAGCCGACGCAATTCGCTCTGCAGGCTGCTGGCATCGGGAGACTTCCGGACGCCTGGGGCCTTGCGCCCGATGGCCTCCGCAATCATGGCGACAGGAACATTCAATTCACGCGCAATCCGCGCCGCGTCCAACCGGCCCGTGTCGGGATTGAACAGTGCAGGCTCCATTGTGGGATGGGCAGCGGACATGGGACACCTCTAACCCAATAATAGAGTATCGCTAGAGTTGCGTCAAGGTTACTTTATTGTTGCGCCAAGAGCAGACGCTCAATGAAACGCGATTCACCCGCCAACTCAGAAAACAATTGTCGGTCGTTCTTGTAAGGGGTGGCGGAGTCGTGACTGGCTGTGCCCCGAAGCCTTCGTTTCCTTCGACAAAAGGGCCGTTTCACTGATCACCAATCAGGGACAGCAGGCTAAGTTGCTGACCTAACGAACAGTGATAACCGAAGTGGGAATCTAAGGCTCGCGTGATTGTCTCTACTAAATTGGCAGGAACGAAGCCGCGGTTCTTCGGTACTGGTTTAAGTGTCTTTCGGCAAACCAGCTTCCGGGACCACTTCACGAACTTCTCCGGCAACCCCGTTGCAGTAGCTCGGGTGCAAGAAACTTGGCGTAGGTTGATCGTAGCAAGGCCAGAGATCCTCGTTGCCGTTTCGGTCGTTACCGACATCTCGTGATTATCCATGGATAAATTTTGCCGGTCTTGTCGCGAAAAGAACATTGCTTCGCCACTACTCATATGGAGGCATTTTGAGCTCTCACCAGATGCCGAACGTCATGGTGGAATTTCGATTCTGCAAGAGTTGGTGGCAAACCAATGGAGACGTCTACTACGTCCACAACACGCCTCTTCGAGAATGCCCTTCACTCTTTATACTCAGTATCCGTCAGGCTAAAGCACATTGACAGTTACAAATTGCTAGCGGCCCATGCGGTGGGAGTGAGTTTTGGCAGTCTCTGGATGGATAAGTTGGCGAGCTCTGGCAGGACAGCGGCTAGGTACTCTTGAGGTGTCCCCTTATCCCAAGGCAAGGCTATGTCTTTGAAGGCACACCGGTCTTCCAATTCGCGAAGGGGACGGAAATCGCTGCTCGCTTGAGAGAAAATGGCGCTGCATCCCTGCCTGAGCAGAGATCCAGCGCCAAAAGGAAGATTTGGTGTACGGGAGCGAGGCACTCGCGTACACCAATGGTGTTATTGGACCGTGAGCGTGAGGTTGATCGTGCTCTGCGCCTTGGTGGTTGTGTCGGCGGCGGTCACCTGAATGGTGTAGCTCTGCGGCGCCGCGATGGTAGGCGCCGGGCTGCGGCCCCCGCAGCCACTGATTCCCAGCACCGCACCGAGCGAGAGTCCGACAGCGAGCAGCACTGCCGGTAGACGCGGCATCTGCCGCAGCCGCTCACGCGCCGCCTTCAGGCCCAGGAGCGGCAACAGCAGGAAGCCCAGTGCTACGGGCGCCAGCGGGTTGCGCGAGGTGGGCGGTTCGTTGCGTGCCGTCGTCGTCGGGAGGTGGATGGTCACCGCCACGGGTGTGGCCGGACTGCCCGCAGCAATGGCTCCCGGAGAGATGGTTGCGGTCGCACCCGAAGGCAGGCCCCCCGCCGAGAGCGTGGCCGGATCGGCGAAGGTGAGGTCCGCCGCCGGCCCCACCATCAGGTTGTAGGTGGCCGTCCCGCCCGGAGCCGTGGTTTCCGAACCGGCGGCCGCGGTCAGGGTGAAAGGAGTGTCCACCACGAAGCTGATGGTCGCTGTGGTTGCGGCATAGTTTCCGCTCGCCGCCTGGGTTGCCGTCAGCACCACCGTTCCGGTGCCGGTGACCGTCACCATGTTGCCGGCGATGGTCGCAGGACCACTGGTCGCCGCGTAGGTCACCGCTCCGCTCGAGGCCGAGGTCGCACTCACCGCGAACGGCGCGGCGCCCTCCACCTGGGTTGCAATCGGAGCGAACGTCAGCGTCGGCGCTACCGGGGTCACCGTCAGCGTCACCGTCGAGGTTGCCGTCGGGTAGTCGGTGGTGTCAGTTGGCGTGAAGGTTGCCGTCAGCTTCTGTGGTCCGGCATTCAGCACCGTTCCCGCAGCCGGGCTATAGGTGAAGCTTCCAGCGACCGACGAGCTGGCATTGAGCTGGGTTGCGCTCAGTACCGTCCCATAGGTGATCGCCGCAGGCGTCGCCCACGTGATCGTCGCTATGGTCGCCCCTGCCCCCGTGCCGCTGAGCCTGATGGTCTGTTGCGTATAGTTGGGCGCTGCTGCGTTCAGCGAGTTGTCCGTCAGAACCAGCGAACTGCTGGTCGAGCCGCCCGTGGTTGGCACGAAGTCGATCGCCAGGGTGCAGGAGGCTCCCGGAGCCAGCGTTCCCCCGGATGAGGAGATGCTCAGCTGCGGACAGGTGCTGGCGTTGTCATATCGAAATCCCGCAGCGATGCTCGGGTTCGTCCCCGTGGCCGGCGGCGGAATCGTCAGCGAGGCATTGCCCGTATTCGCAATCGTCACGCTCTGCGCACTGCTGCTCGCGCCCACACCCGTCTTGGGGAAGTTCAACGCGGGCGGGGTGCTCAACAGAAGCTCCGTCACCGCATCGTTCAATGTATCCGCGACGAAGACATCCCCGGCTCCGTCCACCGCCACGCCAGCGGGACCAAAAAAGCCGCTGCCCACGCTGTGTACCGGCGAACTGGACGATACGGCGCCGTTGACGGCGACGATCTCCTCCACCGCACCGTTGACCGAATCCGCGACGAAGACATCCCCGGCTCCGTCCACCGCCACGCCAGAGGGAAATTGAAAGCCGCTGCCCACGCTGTTGACCGGCGAACTGGACGATACGGCGCCGTTGACGGCGACGATCTCCTTCACCGCAGCGTTGCCAAAATCCGCGACGAAGACATTCCCAGCACCGTCCACCGCCACGCCACGGGGAGTAAAAAAGCCGCTGCCCACGGTGTTGACCGGCGAGCTGATCGGCACGACGCCGTTGACAGCGACGATCTCATACACCGCCCTGTTGTCAGAATCCGCTACGAAGACATTTCCAGCGCCGTCCACCGCCACGCCACTGGGCTGAGAAAAGCCGCTGCCCACGGGGATTACCGTCGAGCTGGACGACACGGTGCCGTTGACGGCGACGATCTCCCACACCGCACTGTTGCCAAAATCCGCTACGAAGACATCCCCGGCGCCGTCCACCGCCACGCCAAAGGAAGCACCAATGAGGCCGCTGCCCAGGGTGTTTATCTGCGAGCTGGACGATACAACGCCATTGACGGCGACGATCTCCTTCACCCCACCGTCGCTCGCTACGAAGACATCCCCGGCGCCGTCCACCGCTACGCTATAGGCGCTGTTCCTCAGCGTATTTACCGTAGGATTGCCGGGGAAGGTGACCATCGGGCCTGTGCCGGTGCCATACAATTTCGCGGTCGCGATCACCGTTCCGCTGTTGCTCAGCAACTGCACCGCGCCCACGCGCTGGCCCGGCACGATAGGCGTGAAATTCACATTGACCGTACAGGTCGCACCTGGGTTGTAGCTGTAGGTGCTCCCATTGGTGGTGCAGCTGCCTGTGCCCGCGTCGGTGAAGTCCTTGCCGGTCGCACCCTGCGTCAGCACGACGGAAGCTCCGATGGTACCCCCCGCAGTAAAGTTGAAGCTCAGCGCGAGTTGCGTGGGCGTGGTCGTGACCACAGCCGCCGAACCGAAATTAACCCCGTTCAGCTGCAGCTTATATACCGCACTGTTCAGAGCATCCGTGACGAAGACATCCCCGGCGCCGTCCACCGCCGCGCCAGTGAGATTACTCAATCCGCTGCCCAGGGTGTTTACCGTCGAGCTGGACGATACGGCTCCGTTGACGGCGACGATCTCCTTCATCGCACTGTCGCCCTGATCCGCGACGAAGACATCCCCGGCGCCGTCCACCGCCACGCCAAAGGGGTAAGAAAAGCCGGTGCCCACAGGGTTGACCTGCGAGCTGGACGATACCACGCCGTTGACGGCGACGATCTCCTCCACCGCATTGTTGAGAGCATCCGTGACGAAGACATCCCCGGCTTCGTCCACCGCCACCCCAGTGAGCTGATTAAAGCCGCTGGCCACGATGTTTACCTGCGAACTGGACGATACAACGCCGTTGACGGCGACGATCTTCTTCACCGCACTGTTGCCCTGATCCGCGACGAAGACATCCCCGGCCCCGTCCACCGCCACGCCAGTGGGACGAAAAAAGTTGCTGCCCACGATGTTGACCTGCGAGCTGGACGATACGGCGCCGTTGACGGCGACGATCTCCTTCACCGCATTGTTGCCATAATCCGCGACGAAGACATCTCCGGCTCCGTCCACCGCCACCCCATAGGGAGCATTAAAGCCGCCGCCCAGGGTCTTTACCTGCGAGCTGAACGATACGACGCCGTGGATGGCGACGATCTCCTTCACCACATTGTTGCCATAATCCGCGACGAAGACATTCCCGGCACTGTCCACCGCTACGCCAAAGGGGGAAGTAAAGCCGCTGCCCACGCTCACCCCCGCGAAGGAGGCGAATTGCGCCTGCCCCCATCGGGCGCCCAGCAGCCAGAGGCATACAGCGAGGACCGAAAAGAAGCGGGAAAGAGGGACGGTTCGAATCCAAAAGCAGAGATTTCTCATGTAGTGATATCCAAGGCAAAACGGTGGCAACAAAAGCATGCTGCCAACCACTTCTTCGAGCGAATTTAGTTGCGAACCTGTTGTGTCCTTCTGAATCACAGGTGTCTTGATGAATTGTCGAATATGCGAGATATAAACCTCATCCTACAAAAGTTGTATGAGGTTTATTTTGGAGCGCTCAGTGGGGTTGTCCTGGAGCTCGACGGCTGTTGCTGTGGGTGGCATGAGCTTCAAACGGTGCCTCAATGCCACACCCGCTTTGGGCAAAAACCTGCCAGAAAGTCAGCCTTTTCTGGACTGTGCGTGTCAGCCAGTTTTTACGCCTCGCGGTTCCCCTGCATGCTGAATGTGAGACGGTTCAATCCGAAGAGGCTCGACCAACTCGGTTGAACCTTCTTCCGCGGACGTTTGAGAATGTATGAAACCCATTCGAAGTGTCGGGCAGACTCTTGATGTGCATTCGGCGATCGTGGCCGGAACAGGACGGAACAAGAGAGCCCCCAGGCAGCACCAACCTCTGACCGTCACGTCGCATCCCGTTCGGTGCGGATACCTACGAGAAGGAAGTAAGCCGCTCTTGCTCCCCACACAGGTTGTGTCCATTTCAGCGACGTGGACACAACCACTCTTCATAAGATAGTCAAGACGGCCGTAGCATCCGCTACATCATCACGTTACCTAGTGAGAGAAGAAGAGCTAGAAGGGATTGAGACGTATTGTTACCATTTCTATATACCTTCATGGTTATCAACCTTCCAGCGGCTTTGCTTGCATTACATGGAAGGGATGTTCCGCCGCAGAAGTGGATGAACTTCTTACAAAAATGTTGGCAAAGTCACTACGCAAGCTCTGGCCTGAAGATTGACCTGAACGTCGAGATTGCGCCTCAAGGAGGCGTCGACGCAGAATATGGAAGAAATGAAAGTTGCATTGCGTGGACTCGGACTACAGAATGATGTAGAGACTGAATAGTTCAACTGTGTCCGTCAGGCTAAAGCACATTGAAAGTTACAAATTGCTAGCGGCCCATGCGGTGGGAGTGAGTTTTGGAAGTCTCTGGATGGATAAGTTGGCGAGCCCTGGCAGGACAGCGGCTAGGTACTCACGGGCCGGGATCTTGAGTCGGCGGCAGGTTTCGACGATGGAGAGGATTGCGGCGACGCGTGGTCCGGCCTTCTCGTGACCGATGTGGGTCCAGTTGCGACGGCCAATCGCCACCGGGCGCATGGAGTTCTCCGCAAGGTTGTTGCTCAGCTCCAGCTCTGTAGGAAGATGCCTTGCCGAGTGGGCTCGATGGGAGTGCGGTTCGGCTGGCAGCCTCGATCTGCGCCTTGAGTTCGCTGAGCACCGACGGAGCCCGTTCCATGCGCAGCGCGTGACGGGCAGCGTAGTTCATGTTTTCGTCGCGTGCCTGAGCATCGATGGCAAACAGCTTCGCCATCTGCGCCACGATTCGTGTCGAGGCAACATCCTGCTGATTGAGCTTTGTCGTCTCCACAAAGCGTCTTCTTGAGTGCGCCCAACATACGGCGTGCACCATCTTCGGTCCGCCGACACGGTCGTAAGCCGCATAAGCGTCGGTCTGCAAAATGCCTGCGAAGTTTTCCAGGAAACGCATGGGCCCTTCGCGCCCGCGCCCCATGCGGAACTCGAAGATCGCTGTGCCGCCCGGTGTTCCGTATTGCG
>Ga0193717_1002193_pt1 | contig 11408 bp, 13 predicted proteins | sample U2c2metaG_FD_145900 | JGI IMG/M metagenome (GOLD analysis project Ga0193717, IMG submission 145900) | Soil microbial communities from a riparian zone of the East river system, Colorado, United States - U2c2 | ecosystem: Environmental > Terrestrial > Soil > Riparian zone | place: USA: East River...
TACAAGGGCCTGAAAATGGTGAACAATACAATGGCCCCTAATATGGAGCTAAATAAACCACTCAGTGCGTACAACAAAAAACAGCCAAGCACAACAATGCTTACCAGGATGATGTTATTACGCTGCTTATAGTTAAAAATTGACATTAAGGCTTGGTTTTTAGAAATCCATAAAAAAGAGTCAAGGGTTAAGACTAATGATCAAAATTATAGTCTTGATTCCTGACTCTCATCTCTTGATTCTCATCATTATGTTAAACAAAAAAACGCCAAAAAGGTTTAGCGTTTTTAAAGTTATTATATGCGATAAAAAAGGCTATTTCGTATCATCAAGAAGTGTATTTATCTGGCTTGAACTTATTGAAATGGTATCCAGATAAAACAGACAATCGGCCGTGGCATCGGGCATTTCGTACTTCAGCTGTTCAAGCGCCAAATAAATATTCGAAAGCTGATTTTTAATATCGTGCTTTAGTTTATGCAGGCTGTCTTCGCTTCGCCCTGGCTGCTGCTCTTCCATTTTTATTTAAGGTTTATGGCCTTCATTTTATTATACAGCGTTTTACGATCGATGTTTAATATCTCAGCGGCTTTTGTCTTATTAAAATTAACCTCTCTTAAAACTTTAATAATAGTTTCATATTCAGCTTCGAGTGCCGCGTTTTTAAGATCGTGGCGTATTTCTTTTATCTCCGGCACTTCATAGGTGTTGGTATGGGAGTGCTCAAACGAATGCGTTGTAAAATTAGATATTTCAAGAGGCAGGGCCTTCATGGTGATCTCACTTTCTTCGGCTAATAAAGCCGCCCGTCTGATCACATTTTTTAGTTCCCGGATATTACCCGGCCACCTGTAGTTCATAAAGCAATCAACAACCTCGGCCGAAAACGTGGATACACTGCGCCCCAGTTCATTATTAGCGATCTTTAAAAAATGCTCGGCCAGCAACATGATATCATTGCCGCGTTCACGCAATGGCGGCATATATATGGTAAATTCATTAAAGCGGTGGTACAGGTCTTCCCTGAACTTCCCTTTTTGAATTCCCTCCTGCAGGTTTTCGTTAGTCGCTATAATAATGCGCACATCAAGGTCAATTTCTTTGGTGCTGCCTATCCTTTTAACTTTGCGTTCCTGAACGGTACGCAGTAAGGCCGCCTGTATCTCATATGAAAGGTTACCCACCTCATCCAAAAACAAGGTGCCTCCGTTTGCCATTTCAAAATGCCCAATTTTAGTGTACAGCGCACCGGTGAACGATCCTTTTTCGTGGCCAAAAAACTCGCTGGCTGCCAGCTCTTTGGTTAATGAGCCGCAATCCATAGCTACAAACGGCTGGTTGTGGCGCGGGCTGTTAAGGTGTATACTTTGAGCTACCGACTCTTTGCCGGTACCACTTTCGCCCAGTATAATTACGCTGTAATTGGTAGGAGCCACCAGCTCTATCTGCCGCAACAACTCTTTTGAAGCCCTGCTGGTGCCGGCAACAAATTCAGTGGCGAAAGTCTGTTTTTTATTATCCCTGCTTTTTGACTTATCAGTAACTGCATTATCGCTCACTGCTTCTTCAACCAGGGCATAGTGAGTTTCAACGGCTTTATTAATGGTATTTAATATTTCATCAGGATACAATGGCTTGGTAATATAGTCGTACGCGCCCATTTTTATAAGCTCAACTGCCATTTTAATATCAGAGTAACCCGTAATGATGATCACCCCGGTTTTAGGGTATTGGTTTTTTATATTTCTGAGCATTTCGCGGCCGTCAGTATCTTCCAACCTGAAATCGCACAGAACGAGGTTAAATTCATTGTTTTTTAGGGCTTCCATGCCACTTGTTCCACTCGAGGCTGTACTTACATCAAAGCCATTGCGGGTTAAAAACTTTGAGAGCAATAAAGCCACATTAACTTCATCATCAATGATGAGGATTTTCTTCATAAGAGCAATACTGGTAACGGTAAATGTATTTAAACGTGTTAAGTTACAAACAATGTTGCTAATTTATGGAGCTTTTTTTAAATACAGCCTTTAAACTCAAAAAAAGCATAAACAAAATGGGCGGTCAATTGACCGCCCATTTTGTTTATAGGTAAAAGTAGGGTCATATTAAAACCCGTACGCTACGCGGATACCAATAAGATTTACTTTGCTGGCATCAACATCAGAAGCAAATTTAGTAGTGGCTTCATAACGAACACCTGCATCAATAAAGTTACCATTAGCACTTACCGGGAACTGAACACCTATTTGAGGGGCGTAAACAAATGCAGTTGATTTATTAGCACCAACATCGGATTTGTTTAACAAGAACGCGGCACCAGCTTCGCCCTGAACGTAAAAGTTCTCGATAGGGAAGAATTTTAAACCAGCTTTAACCGGAATCAGATGAAAATCAGTTGGATTTACTAATCCGTTTGGTGTAGCGATATCATTTTTACCAAATACGTTATTATAACCTGCATTAACAGTAACAAATAACTTATTTGACAAAACAGGGATATCCGCCTGTACCGAACCACCTAAGTTCCATTTGTAGTTATCTTTAAAATCACCAAGGGCAATGCCTGCATCAACGCCTACGCTGTAACGGATGCCGTCTTTAGTTGTAGTTGATGTAGTTGCAGGGGTAGTTGTTTGTGCTTTAGCGCCTAATGCAAATCCTGCAAATGCTAAAACAAGGGCTGAAATTTTAAATGTATTTTTCATAACAATTGTGTGTTTTTGATATATGTTTATAAACACAACACAAAGTAAAGCACAGAATCAGATAAAATTTTTCATCCAAAAGTCACGAATATTTAATCGCTTGATTAACAATAATTTATTTTTTGACCGGATTGGTATTTTAGTCAGCCCATTGTAAAATAGGCTAATATATCCCTTAGAATTGTCAAATTAACATTATCTTAACACTCGGCTTGGATGGGTAAATTGCCTATTTCAACCGCCTTTTCGGCGACTTTCACCCCTTTTTTAACTATAAAACTAAAAAAGAGGAAGTAATAATAATGCCGGGTTAGTTTGAGGATGCGATGATATTTATTTTTTTTACCGGTTATTCTCCTTTAAAATCCGCTTTTCGCTTCGCTAAAAATGCAGCTACACCTTCCTGAAAATCACTGGTTCCAAAGCATTTTCCAAACTCCGCTATTTCGGCTTGATAACCATTTACACCATCAGTAAAACCAGCATTTACAGCACGTATAGCTGCCGCCAGTGCTAATGGCGCCCTTGATAATATCTTTTGCAATACCCCCTCGGCCGCTATCAGTAAGTCCTCGGGACAAGCTACGTGTGTAACCAGGCCAAATTGCTGAGCCTCCACAGCAGTTATCATATCGGCGGTAAGTATCATTTCTAAAGCTTTGCCTTTACCTATTAGTTGGGCCAAACGTTGTGTACCGCCATAGCCGGGGATTAAACCCAGCGTTACTTCGGGCAGGCCCATCTTAGCCGTTTCTGATGCTATGCGTATATGGCAGGCCATAGCCAGTTCAAGACCGCCGCCAAGGGCAAACCCATTTATGGCAGCAATTACAGGCTTATTACCATTGGCAATCAGGTCAAACACTTTTGTTTGTCCTTCGCGCGCAAGGGCAGTGCCGGCAGCAACATCAAAACTGGCAAATTCACTAATATCGGCACCGGCAACAAAAGCTTTGGTACCTGCACCTGTAATAATGATACCACCGACATCAGGATTATTAAAAGCTTCAAAAAAAGCGGTATGCAATTCGGCAAGGGTGTCTTTGTTCAGCGCGTTAAGTTTGCTTTCGCGATTTATAATAATATACTGTATACGCTCTTTGTATTCTATCAGTAAATTTTGAAATTCCATGGGGTTAGCTATTAAAAGTTACGGTGTTTGTGCACCCAGCCTGTAATATAAGCAACGATATCCTGCGTTCTGGTTCCGGGCGGAAAAAGCTCGCCAACACCTAATTGTTTTAGTGACAGCATATCATCATTAGGGATAATGCCGCCACCGGTAAGCAGTACATCATCCATTTGCTTTTCTTTAATTAGTTTAATGATCTTGGGGAAAACGGTCATGTGGGCTCCCGATAATATGGATATGCCTATGGCATCCACGTCTTCCTGTAGGGCGGTGTTCACTACCATTTCGGGCGTTTGACGCAGGCCGGTATAAATTACTTCCATCCCGGCATCGCGCAGGGAAGTGGCTATGATACGTGCGCCGCGGTCGTGCCCGTCAAGCCCTACTTTGGCAACTAATACACGGATGGGTCTGTTAAAGGTATTACTCATGTAAAACCATATTGGTTGCCGTAAAAGTAAGAAGAAATTTATGATGTTTAGTATCCAGAAATATACCTGAAACGGCCTATTGCTTTTTCAGTCTGTACACATAACTATAGCTGTCGCCCCTTTTTTCCAGAATTAAACTATCGCCTTTGGTAATTTGTGTATAGGTACCGTTCAGTAAAAGTCCCCAGTCAAAATTAGCCGTATGAACTAAACTATCCTGAAAAGTTAGCTGGTTGTTATTTACGGTATAGCTGCCACGGCTACCAATTGCCATAAAGGTATTTAATGTAGCCTGATATGTTTTACCTGAAATTAGAACTTTAATGGTGCCGTTGGTTGCATTAACGCTTGAAGAGGTAAATGTCCCTGTATAAGCACCATCTAATTGTACAGGGGTAGCATTATCTTTATTGCAGGCAGCTAAAGCCAACAGGGCAAATAGCCTAACAATAAGGCTTTGTGATTTCATAACTTTGGTGTTTATAATATTACGAAGAATTTAAAACCAATGCTACACCACATCAAATAACTAATTTTTACCTTTTTACGATCAGGCCCTGCTCAGGCACCCATTTATCATACTCCATTGTTGCCGCAACGCTTTTGGCATAATTACGGCCGCGTAGCTTCTCCACAAGGTGCAGCGCGCCATCAATTCCGGCTGAAACACCGGCTGTTGTTATAACATTTCCATTATCCACAAAACGGGTATTTGCCACAACCTTTGTTTTGGGAAAAAGCTGCCGCAAATTATCAATTTGTAAATGATAAGTGGTTGCCGTAAGATTATCTAAAATACCTGCTCTGCCCAAAATAAACGCCCCGGTGCATACTGACAGATAATACTGGGTTTTGTTTTGCGCCCGTATCCATGACAATACAGCACCATCAATAGTGCGGGATCCTGTTTCACCGCCAAAAACAACCAGCACATCGGCAGCAGGAGCATCCTGTATGGAATAATCTGGCACAATAGATAAAATACCTTGTGAACGGATAGTCTCTTTGGTTTTTGAAACGGTAAATACCTTAAAGCCTGCTGCGCTAAAAACTTCCATCGGTCCGGCAAAATCTAATACCTCAACCCCATTTTGCAGGTAAAAGCAAATAGTTACCGGTTTATTGCTGAGTTGCTTTTTAAAATCCCTGGATGATATTTTAACCAACGTCATGCCGCAGTGCGGACAGGCGCCCGGTTTATTAAAATGCAGTTCATCACAATTGTTTCCGCAAGGTGGGCAAACGTAAACCATGAAATCTTTTGAAGCCGGTGACTGTGCCTGCAAAACAGACCCGGCAAATAATAAAAGTAGTATAGCAAAACTCAGTTTTTTCATCGGGAATGAGGGCTATCAGTTATACACAAATCATTATGATCCATAAGGATGTTCATCCCTTAGAATACAAAGGCCTTATTTTGTTACCGAATTAAAAATCAGCAATTTATTAACACGTGTTAACCAATGTTCCAGGCAGGCGTTCTGCAGCCTCGTCTCCAAAAAATAAATTTTTACCTTTGCCGCTTATGATGATCAGTGCGGCAACTCCATTCACTTTACTCGGACAAAACCTTTTACTGCTCCCTCAAAAAGCAATTTTCTGGGAACAGCAAAAGGCATTAATTATTGCCGATGTCCATTTTGGCAAAGTGGGGCATTTCCGCAAGGCTGGCATCGCGGTACCCCGGGATATGGAACAAAGTGACCTGGCAACCCTGTCGGACCTGATCAGTGAATACCGACCCGAAAAATTATTGTTCCTTGGCGACCTGTTCCACAGCGATATGAATAATGATTGGGATTGGTTCATCCTTTGGCGCAGTCAGTTCCCCAGCCTGCAGATCATCCTGATCAGGGGCAACCATGATATTATTGCCGACAGCCACTATCAAAAACTAAATATTGAACTGCATGATGAATTGTTAACAGGCCCTTTCCTCATGCTTCACCATCCGCTACCCGATATACAGTTACAACATGCTGCGGGTTACGTTTTTTGCGGGCACATCCATCCGGGGGTTAGTTTAAGCGGCCGGGGCAGGCAGTCAATTACACTGCCTTGTTTTGCTTTTAGCAGCAGGCAGGCCGTTCTGCCGTCTTTCGGTAAATTCACCGGCAAGGTTGCCATCCGCAGCCGAATAACCGACAAAATATTCGCTGTTTTAAAGGATAAAGTGATCGCTATTGATTAATTACACCTTTAATATAGAAGGTATTATGCCGTAAATGATGTGTTATTGGAATGCAATTTCTTAGATTGATTCTAAATAGACTTTTCGCGGGTAATAAGCCAATTGCATTTCTATCTTTTGGCATTTAATAAATACTTTTGCCTAAAATAAATCTATTTCATAATGAGCGAATTTAAACAAACCTTTAACTCATCGCTGGGAAAAAAGCTGATCATGGCTTTAACAGGCTTGTTTTTGTGTACTTTTTTAATAGTGCACCTTGGAGGCAACCTGTTACTATTTAGCAACGATAATGGTTTTGGTTTTAATGTGTATGCCAATTTCTTAACACACTTTCCACCTATCGAAGTTATTGCGTACATTTTATACCTGTCAATCCTGGTACATGCGTTGTATGCTATTATTTTAACTGTTAAAAACCGTAAGGCGCGTGCGGTTGGTTACGCGATTCAGCCTAAATCAGATGCCAGCTGGTCATCAAAAAACATGGGGCTGCTTGGCTCTATTTTATTTATCTTCCTGGTGATACACATGGGCGATTTCTGGTTCAAGTACAAATACACCAACGAAGTTGCCTTTAAAGAGTATCGTACTGACCTGGCAACAGGCGAAACTGCAGTAGCGGCTTACACGCCTGTGTCTGCAGATTTCAGTCATTCTGTTTCTACCGAAAATAATGTAGAGGTAGTAAGGGTGAAAGACCTGCATGCACGGGTGGTTAAAACCTTTAGTAATGTATGGTATGTAATACTCTACGTAATAGCCATGGGTGCGGTATCTTTTCACCTTTTACATGGTTTCCAAAGCGCATTCCGTACACTGGGTTGGGTACATCGTAAATATACACCTATAGTATATGGTATAGGCACCTGGTTTTTCGCGGTTATTATCCCTATTGGATTTGCTGCTATGCCCGTGTATTATTTTTTTGTACACCGCGTTTAAATGGTTGATTAAGTTAAATGGTTGATTGAGCGAAGGGTATTGAGTAATAGGGTGAAGAACGATCATTCACCTGATCAACTAAATCAACCACTCACTAATAGTTAACCACTCACAAAATATAAATTATAAAAGAAATGAGTTTAGATGCTAAAATTCCTCAAGGCCCATTAGCCGAAAAATGGAGCAAGCATAAATTTGACCTGAAGCTGGTTAACCCGGCCAACAAGCGTAAATACGATATTATTATTGTAGGTACGGGTTTGGCAGGTGCTTCGGCTGCGGCTTCACTGGCCGAGTTGGGTTACAACGTAAAATCTTTTTGTTTCCAGGATAGTCCACGCCGTGCGCACTCTATTGCCGCACAGGGGGGTATCAACGCGGCAAAAAACTATCAGAATGATGGCGATAGCGTTTACCGCCTGTTTTATGATACCATTAAAGGTGGTGACTACCGTGCCCGCGAAGGCAATGTGTACCGCCTTGCCGAGGTATCCGTAAATATTATTGACCAGTGTGTAGCACAGGGCGTTCCCTTTGCACGCGAGTATGGCGGCTTGCTGGATAACCGCTCATTTGGCGGTTCGCAGGTATCCCGTACGTTTTACGCCCGCGGCCAAACCGGACAACAATTACTTTTAGGCGCTTACTCTGCGTTAAACCGCCAGATCCATACCGGTAAAGTAAAGATGTACACCCGTACCGAAATGCTTGATGTGGTTACCATTGATGGTCATGCTAAAGGTATTGTTACCCGTAATATGATCACCGGTGCCATTGAAACACATGCGGGCCATGCGGTGTTATTGTGTACAGGTGGTTACAGCAACGTTTTCTACCTGTCAACCAATGCCATTGGTTCAAACGTTACTGCTGCCTGGAGGGCCCACAAACGTGGTGCATTCTTTGGCAATCCTTGCTATACCCAAATTCACCCTACCTGTATCCCGGTAACCGGCGATCACCAGAGCAAGCTTACGCTGATGTCTGAATCGTTACGTAACGACGGGCGCGTTTGGGCACCAAAAACAAAGGAAATTGCCGAGCAATTACGCAAAGGCGCACTTAAAGCCGATCAGGTAAAGGAGGACGACCGTGATTACTTCCTGGAACGTAAGTATCCGGCCTTTGGTAACCTTGTTCCGCGTGACGTGGCTTCACGTAACGCTAAGGAAATGGTGGAGGATGGCCGCGGTGTAGGTGGTTCTGGCTTTGCCGTGTTTCTTGACTTTGCCGATGCAATTAAACGTTTGGGCGAAGATACAGTGAGAGCCAAATATGGTAACCTGTTTGATATGTACATCCAGATCACTGACGAAAACCCGTACAAACAACCCATGCGTATTTATCCCGCAGTGCATTACACCATGGGCGGTCTATGGGTTGATTATAACTTAAGCACTAACGTACCGGGCCTTTATGCTTTGGGCGAATGTAATTTCTCTGATCATGGAGCCAACCGTCTGGGGGCATCTGCCTTGATGCAGGGTTTATCTGATGGTTATTTTGTAATTCCATATACATTGGGTGTTATCTGGCTAAAATTGGCCCTAAAAAGGTGGATACCAGCCACCCCGCTTTTGAGCAAACCAAAAAAGATGTATTAGCCTACATTAATAAATTATTGGCTTTAAAAGGCAACAAAACAGTTAACGAATATCACCGTGATCTTGGCCACATCATGTGGGAATATTGCGGCATGGCACGTACTGAAGAGGGCTTAACGAAAGCTAAAGGTTTGATCCAGGCATTAAAAGCCGATTTTTGGAAGAATGCTATTGTAACCGGCGAAAATGAAGAAGTAAATGCTTCGTTAGAGCGTGCCGGCCGCATAGCTGATTTTATTGAACTTGGCGAACTGATGGTCGATGACGCGCTGATGCGCCGTGAATCATGCGGGGGCCACTTCAGGGTGGAATCGCAAACCGAAGATGGTGAAGCCAAACGTGATGATGAAAACTTTGCATTTGTAGCAGCCTGGGAATTTAAAGGTGAAAACCAACCCGAGGTATTACACAAAGAGCAACTGGTATTTGAATCAGTACATTTATCACAACGTAATTATGCTTAGGTAGTATCAGGTAGTTAGTATCAAGACAGAAGAAAAAAATCTTGATACTTGATACTGATATAAAAGCAAACATAAATTGAAATTAGCGACAAGGTAAGAGAAAGAAAAGTCTTGATACTTGACACTATATACTTGATACTAAATCTCAAAAAAGATGAGTAACGGAAATATGAACCTGACGCTTAAAGTATGGCGTCAAAAAAACGCGCAAGCCGCGGGTAAATTTGTGACCTACAAGGCCGAAAACATTTCGGCTGATATGTCATTCCTGGAAATGCTTGACGTTGTTAACGAAAGTTTAACCCATAAAGGCGATGAGCCTATCCATTTTGATCACGATTGCCGCGAAGGTATTTGCGGTATGTGTTCTTTATATATTAACGGGCACCCTCACGGGCCAAAACGCGCGGTTACTACCTGCCAGCTGCACATGCGTACCTTTCACGATGGCGAAACCATTACCATTGAGCCTTGGCGCGCATCAGCATTCCCGGTAATAAAAGATCTGGCGGTTGATCGTTCCGCGTTCGACAGGATACAACAGGCCGGTGGTTACGTATCGGTAAATACCGGTGGTGTACCCGATGGCAATGCTATCCCGATCCCTAAAGTTATAGCTGATGAGGCCTTTAACTCTGCCACCTGTATTGGTTGCGGTGCTTGTGTCGCAGCATGTAAAAATGCATCAGCCATGTTGTTCGTATCGGCAAAGATCACCCAATTAGGCCTGCTGCCGCAAGGTCAGCCTGAGCGTTATCGTCGTGCACAATCTATGGTAGCCCAAATGGACGAAGAAGGATTCGGCAACTGTACCAATACCGGAGCTTGCGAAGCTGAATGCCCTAAAGAAATTAAGCTGACCAACATAGCCCGCATGAATAATGATTACTTCAGCGCTAAATTATTCCGCGAAGAAGAAATTCATGAGGATCAGCATGGCAGTTAATCAAAACTGATCATCATTAAAAGCAAACGGGGATTCTAAAAGAATCCCCGTTTGCTTTTAATGACGTTTAATTATAAACGTCAAACTCACTATACTCGTTTGTAATTTTGTTTAGTTCGCCGTTTTTAAAATTTAGTATAACGGAAAACCTTCCACTTTTTCCGGGTTTAACATCTACAAAAAAAGAGAATCCCCATTCCTCATAATTCACCATATTCGGATCAAAGGGCTTGTTCAATGGCTTATCCGATAAAATAATCCGGTAATTACTGTAGGCCGGCATTTTGTAAACAGCCAGCAGCTTATCGTAAATTCCGGTTATTGGGTCCCCCTTCTTTATGGCCATGTTGTCTGATGCATTCTGGGGCCATTTAGGGATCTCATCAGGTAGTGCGCCGCCAGCCTCAATCGAATTTATTTTGTCCTGCCCAAGTTGAATAATAACCCGATCCAAAGCACCGGTTTTGGTTTCCAACGTAATGGCATGATAAAATTCAAAACGATGTTGTATCTCTTGCAGACTTGAAACAGGTTGCTGATTTACTGCAACGTCATAAAAGTCTTTTTCTTTACCTAATTGCTGAAGCTGGGTATAAACATCTGCGGATGAGCTTCCGATCCGGAGATTCCATTTGCTCCCTCTGGTTATGGTTTCGACCTGGGGAAAAGTGTTTTCTTTTTTGCAGGAAAATAGCATTAAAACCGGAATGGCTAGTACAAACATTCTTTTCATTTCATGATTAGTTTATGGTTATACTTAATATACGCATGTTATTATCAATGCGTTACAGCCTTAAAAAAATTTGGCATCGGGATACACCCCCCGCATTTTACGCCAGTTTCATATTTACCGGATCCCATTTAATAACCTTGTTTTCAAAGTAACTATCGTTACAGGCAAGGCAAGGGGCCGCGGCGCGGAAACCGAATACGGCATCCTCAACCACGGGTTTTCCAGTTTTCATGGAATCAAAAAAATTGGCAAAA
>Ga0193717_1002194_pt1 | contig 11404 bp, 9 predicted proteins | sample U2c2metaG_FD_145900 | JGI IMG/M metagenome (GOLD analysis project Ga0193717, IMG submission 145900) | Soil microbial communities from a riparian zone of the East river system, Colorado, United States - U2c2 | ecosystem: Environmental > Terrestrial > Soil > Riparian zone | place: USA: East River...
TTCAAGTAGGTGAGATGCGCACGCTCTTCGGCGTCGAGATCCAACGGCGTCAGCGCGTCGGCCCACGACGGCCGCTCGCCCCGGGCCTCGAACAGCATCGCCCAGGCACGCGCCTTCACGGAGTCGGCGGCCAGCATTGTCACCGGCCGCTCGGTGAGCGTGTGCCACTTCTCCACCAGTCGATCGGACTCCGCGATCGCTCCGGCCGACGCCAGCAGCAATGCCGCGAAGCCGACCGTCGTGTCGACGCGGGTTTCGTCCGCCGTCAGGACGTCACGGACCGCCTCTTCCAGGTACTCGTCCCGCTCCCAGCCCACGCTGTCCTCTCGGCTCACCGCAAAAAAACTGAAGGGACCTTTCGTACGAATGATTCGTACGAAAGGTCCCTTCATGCTATCCAAGCTGTACCAAAGGTCCCTTCAGGCGAACGCGGAGCGGAGCCGGGAGGCGTCAGCCGTTGGCGGCGATGTCGGCGAGCACGGCGGCGATGGTGCGCACCGGCACCCCGGTGCCGCCCTTGCCGGTGTAGCCCCACGGGCCGCCGGTGTTGAACGACGGGCCGGCGATGTCGACGTGCGCCCACTGGAGACCCTCGGGCACGAACTCGCGCAGGAAGATCCCGGCGGCGAGCATGCCGCCCCAGCGGTGGTTGGTGACGTTCGCGAGGTCGGCGAGACGCGAGTCGAGGTCGGCCCGCAGCTCCTCCGGCAGCGGCATCGCCCAGCCGCCTTCACCGGTGGCCCGCGCGGCGGCCGCGACGCGGTCGCGGAACTCGTCGGAGCCCATGACACCGGCGGTCCGGTTGCCCAGCGCGACGAGCTGCGCGCCGGTCAGCGTGGCGGTCTCGATCAGGTAGTCCGGGTTCTCCTCGCCCGCGCGGACGATCGCGTCGGCCAGCACGAGCCTGCCCTCGGCGTCGGTGTTGAGCACCTCGACGGTCTTGCCGCCGTACATGCTGAGCACGTCACCCGGCCGGTAGGAGGTGCCGGAAGGCATGTTCTCCGCCAGCGGGATGTGCGCGACGACCTCGAGCGGGTACTTGAGCTTGGCCGCGAGCACCACGGACGCGAGCACCGCGGCGGCGCCGGACATGTCCGAGGTCATGTGGTCCATGTTGGCGGCGGGCTTGATCGAGATGCCGCCCGAGTCGAAGGTGATGCCCTTGCCGACGAGCGCGATCTTCTTGACCGCCTTCGGGCCCTTGTAGGCGACGCGGACGAGCCGCGGCGGCCGCGAGGAACCGGCGCCGACGCCGAGGATGCCGCCGAAACCCTTGCGCTTCAACGCCTTCTCGTCGAGGACCTCGAACTCGAGCCCGTTGGCCTCGGCGAGTTTCCGCGCGCGCTCGGCGAAGGACGCCGGGTACAGGTCGTTCGGCGGGGTGTTGATGAGGTCACGCGCGATGAGCACGGACTCGGCGATCAGCGTCGCGGCCTTGAGTGTGGCGCGGTGATCCTTCGCGGCGCCTTCGGCCGGGGTCACGAAGTCCACTTTGGACAGCGGTGCGGTGCCGGGCTCGGAGCGGTACTCGGTGAAGACGTAGGCGCCCAGCGCGGTGCCTTCGACGGCGGCGTGCAGGTCGATCGCGGACAGCGTCGAGAACGCGTGCGCGGTGCCGGACAGGGCACGCGCCGCGGCACCCGAGGCGCGGCGAACCTGCTCGGCGGTGATCACGCCGTCGGTGCCCGGCTTGCCGAGGCCGACCGCGAGGACGACACCGGAGGACAGCTTGCCGAGCGTCGGCACCTTCACCGTCTCTTCGGCCTTGCCACTGGCACCGAGCGTGCTCAGCACGTCGGCGAGTTTGCCGTCGAACGCGGCGTTGGCGGCTTCGGAACCGGCAGCCAGGGTGAGGCCGTCTTCGCCCTGCAGCGTCCCGATCACGACCACATCGGCGCGGGTCTTGCTCAGCGCGGCTTCCGAGTTCTCGGAAAGGGCAAGCTTCGGCACGGTCACTTCTGGCTCCTCGCGCGTTCACGGCGGGACCGGGCACACGGCCCGGCCTGATCGTGAGCCATGCTAATGACAAGGATTTCCGGCTGGTGAGGTAGGTGGTGGGGGTGCGTCTCGGCGCGGGTTTCTTGATCGCGTTGGCGGTGGGCGCGGCGGCGGCCGGGCCGTGGGTGCTGGTGGCGATCGCGCTCGCGGGGCTGCTCGCCTTCGCCGCGCTGCGCACCCCGGCCGCCACCGGCCCGGCGACCCGCTGGACCAGGGCACTCGCGGAGCTGGCCCGGGTCGTCGTCTTCGCGACGGCGTTCGGCGCCTACGTGGTTCCGGAGAGTCCAGGGCTCGCCGCGGCGGCGCTGGTCGTCGTGGTGACGGCGGTGAGCCTCGCGGGGATTTCGCTGCCGGACTACGCGCGCCGGTGGATCGTCGTCGCGCTGGTGCTCATGGCCGTGCTGCTGATCGCGTTGTGCCTGGCCATCCGGCCCGTGGGCGTCATCGCGCCGCTGGAACCGCCGCCACCTGGTGGCCTGCTGCTCGCCACTCTGGTGATGTTCCCGCTGCTGGTGCGCCGTCCGTCCCCGCGGGCGGCCTCGTGGATCGGCGGTTCGACGGCCGTCGCGCTGGGTGTCGCCGCCGTCGCGCTCTACCAGCTGGGACCGAACCGGCTCGGGCTGTCGGTGACGTCGTTTCGTGAGCTGCTTTCGGCCGCCGACGCCGCCGACTTCACCCCGCTGCTCACCGTCGTCGCCGTGCTCGCCACCGTGCCCGCCGCGCTCAGCTCGTTCACCGAGGTGAAGGCCGAGGTGGCGCACACCGTGCCGCTGACGCTGGCCTGCGGGCTCGCCGCCGCGGTGGCCGCGGCCTTCGCCGGCCCGGTCATCGCGCTGGCCGTCGCCGCCGCGCTGGCGTTCGGCGAGGTCGTGGCTGGGTATCGTGAAAGGCGTGACTGAGTCCTGGGCGCCGGGCGAGACGGTCGTCGTGCGGTTCACGCGTCCGGACGGCACGATCGGCCAGCATCACCCGATGCGGGTGATCTCCGACGACGGCCGCGTCCTGCTGGGCTGGCTGCCAGCAGGGACCGAAATCGTCGGCAGCCGGCTCGTGGACGGCCGGTCGATGCGGGACGCCCCGCTCGGGCAGCGGTTCCGGATCGCGCGCGAGCAGTTCCTCACCACCTGGGACCAGACGTCGACCCTGCGCCTGATCACCGAAGACGAGTGGTCCTCGGTCTGGTGGTTCTTCGGCCAGGACGGCGGTTTCCTCGGTTGGTACGTGAACCTGGAGATCCCGCGGGGACGCACTGCCGCGGGGCCCGATCGGATCGACGGCGTGCTCGACCTGATGGTCACCCCGGCGGGTGAATGGAACTGGAAGGACGAGGACGAAGCGGAAGAAGCCGTCCTGGCGGGACGCCTCACCGCCGACGAACTCACGCGCCTGCGCGCGGAGGGCGAACGGCTGGGCGCACTGGCCGATGCGGGCGCGTTTCCGTTCGACGGGACCTGGACGGACTTCAGCCCCGATCCGGCCTGGACCCGGCCCCGCCTGCCGGGCGGCCTGCTGAGCGGGTCCTAGCCGACCATCAGGAGCAGGCCGATCACCAGCACGACGTTGACGACGGCGAGCAGGACCAGCCCCTTGGTCGGGACCTCGGCCGGGAACACCTTGCCGAGCTTGTTCTTCCAGAACACGATCCCGAAGATCGCCGCGACGAGGCCGAGGATGGCGCCGAAGAAGCTGTCGAGGAGTCCGTTGCCGACCATCATCAGCAGGCCGGTGCCGAAGGTCAGCAGCACGGCGGTGGCGAACGTCTTCACGTCCGTCCCCTTGCCGGTGGCGACGGCCTTCGAGGGAGTGGAGTCCGCTTGGTAGTAGGTCACACCACCATCCTAGAGGCGACAGACCGGACAGGGGGTGCGGACCGTCGCCGGGTGACAACACGGACTTCCGACCAACGCACTTCCGAGCAAGCGTTATCGTCTACTCATGACGACCACGACGCAGTTCACCTATACCCCGAATCCGAGCCCCGTCAGCCCGGAACGCGTCGCGGACGTACTGGCGAAGCCGGGATTCGGAACGTATTTCACCGACCACATGGTCACCGTGAAATGGAGCACCGACCAGGGCTGGCACGAAGCCGCCGTCGGCCCGTACGCGCCGTTCTCCCTCGACCCCGCCACCTCGGTCCTGCACTACGGCCAGGCGATCTTCGAAGGCCTGAAGGCGTACCGCCAGCCGGACGGTTCCATCGCCTCCTTCCGCCCGGACGCGAACGCCGTGCGCTTCCAGCACTCCGCCGAGCGCCTCGCGATGCCGCAGCTGCCCGAGGAGATCTTCCTCGAGTCGCTGCGCCGGATCGTCGACGTCGACGAACGCTGGGTGCCGACCAAGCAGGGCGAATCGCTCTACCTGCGCCCGTTCATGATCTCCACCGAAGCCGGCCTCGGCGTCAACCGGCCGGCCAACGAGTACCTGTACTCGGTCATCGCCTCGCCGGCGGGCCCGTACTTCGCGAGCGGCGTGAAGCCGGTCAGCGTGTGGCTGTCGACGGAGTACGTGCGCGCGGCCCCGGGCGGCACCGGGTTCGCCAAGTGCGCCGGCAACTACGCGGCCTCGTTCGTCGCGCAGGCGCAGGCCGTCGAGAAGGGCTGCGACCAGGTCGTCTGGCTCGACGCGGTGGAGCGCCGATGGGTCGAGGAGATGGGCGGGATGAACCTGTTCTTCGTCTTCGGTTCCGGCGCCGGCGCGCGCGTCGTCACCCCCGAGCTGAGCGGCTCGCTGCTGCCCGGCGTCACCCGGAAGTCGTTGCTGCAGCTGGCTTCCGACTTCGGCCACTCAGTCGAGGAGCGTCGTATCTCGACCGAGGAGTGGGAGAAGTCGGCCGCCTCCGGTGAGCTCACCGAGGTCTTCGCCTGCGGCACCGCCGCCGTCATCACCCCGGTCGGCCGCGTCAAGCACGCCGGCGGCGAGTTCACCGTCGCGGGCGGCCAGCCCGGTGCGTTGACGATGAAACTGCGGGAAGCCCTGACGAGCATCCAAGAAGGCACCACCCCGGACCCCCACGGCTGGATGCACCCCCTCCGCTGAGTCTCGATCAGCGAGTCGACGATCGCGGGAAGCTCCGATTGATCGAGTCCCGTGATCCGGAAAAGAGCCGGTTCCCATCCCAGAAATCTGTCGTGCCGAGGTGTATCCGGCCCAGTGCCTTGATCACGACACGGTCGCCGGACGCAGACCCGATGATCACCGTCACCGCATCATCAGGTCTATTGAGAATAACTTTAGCCGGGGTGCTTCCGGCGGGGAAGGCCGAGGCCGTCGCGCGGCTGCGTGCCGAGGGGCATGTGGTCGCGATGGTCGGCGACGGTGTCAACGACGCTCCGGCGCTGGCCGGGTCGGACCTCGGGATCGTGATGGGCACGGGCACGGATGTGGCGATCCAGGCCGGGGACCTGACTGTGGTGCGGGATGATCTCAGCGCGGTCCCTGATGCGATCCGGCTGGCGCGTAAGACTTTTTCGACGATTCGCGGGAACCTGGTGTGGGCGTTCGGCTACAACGTCGCCGCGCTGCCACTGGCCGCTCAATAGTGTGACGTGGGTCATGTTTGCCGGTTTATTAGTAACACCTAACCGGCATATACCTAAAAACGGGCAACGCCCGCGATAGCCGTCGGCGCCGGGTCTGAGGGGACATCGCCGCTGTGAAGAGATCGGTCGACTTTTCGCGTGCACGCCTGATCGCTGTGCTGGCACTGGTTCTGGCATTACTAGCGGGTTTGGCAAGTACACCGGCACTGGCGGATCCTGTCGACGGCGGCGCTCCGCCCGCGTCGAGCGAAGTGGTCTCCGACCGGGCAAAGGTCGTCGCCGCGTGGAAGACCGGCGGGTCCGCCGTGCGGGCGGCGGCCGAAACGGCTCTCATCGGTTCCGACGCGGACCTCGCGGCTTTTCTCGCCACCGGGCTGCAAAACGCTGTCGGCCATGACGATCGGCTTCGAGTAGCTCGGGTGCTGACGTCGGCCGGTCCCGCGGTGAAGAGCGCGGCCCAGGTCGCTCTCGACGGGTCACCGGACGACGTCCGGGCGTTCCTGGCGGGTGGTTTGAACGCGCCTTGGGAGCAGGACCTCCGCGTCCGAGTTGCCCAGATCCTCAGCGCCGGTGGGCTTGGAGTGCGGGAAGCCGCACAAGCCGCTTTGAATGGCACGGTCCAGGATCTCGCGAACTTCGTGGAGACCGGCCAGCACATGGCCCGGGACACCGATGATCGGGTCCGTACAGCGCAGATCATGGCCATCGGCGGACCGAACGTGAAGAGCGCCGCGCAGCGCGCCTTGAGCGGCACCTTGGACGACATCCGGGAATTCCTGGAGATCGGACAGCACGTGGCGCGGGAACGCGACAACGAGATCGCCACGGTGGCGAACCTGGCAGCTACGGCCAAGGAGGCCGGTGATCGCGCGGCAGCCGAGACGACGCTGGCCAAGCAGGCTTCCGAACGTGCGGTCCAGGCAGCGGAACTGGCAAAGCAGGCGGCCGAGCGTGCCGCCGTCGAGACAGCCGCGGCGAAGGACAACGCGGCGCAAGCCGCGAACGCCGCGGGCCGGGCCGCTGATGCCGCGGGTCGCGCCGCGGCAGCTGCCCGCGAAGCCATCGGTGCCGCGAACGCCGCGAACATCGCCGCGAAGATCGCCGCGAACGCCGCCAGCCGAGCGGCCACCGCCGCGGCGTTGGCCGGTCAAGCGGCGTCCCGTGCTTACCAAGCCGCAGCTGGTGCGGCGACGGATGCCGGTAAGGCGGCCGAGGCGCGCAAGGCGGCCGTAGAGGCGCGCAGTGTCGCAGCCAGTGCTTATCTGGCCGCTCAAGCGGCGGAAGCGGCGGGTACTGCCGCATCCGCCGCCATCGACGCGAGCAAGGCCGCGTTGGGTGCCGCCGCTCACGCCACGGCGGCGGGCAACGCGGCCGCGGCGGCGAGTGGCCAGGCTTCGGCCGCCGGGGCGCAGGCGGATCGGGCGAGGAAAGCGGCGGCTGACGCGCAACGTGCCGCCGCGCGCGCCACCCGGGCGGGTCAGGCCGCCCAGGCTTTGGCACGCGAAGCCGGGCTCGCCGCACAGGAGGCACGCGCCGCCGCCATCAGGGCGGCGCAACATGCCGAAGCAGCGGCCCGAGCCGCTGACGAAGCCGCCGATCACGCCGGTGACGCGGCCAACGCGGCGGCCGAATCCGAAGCCCATGCCAAGGCCGCGAAACTGGCCGCCGACGACGCGACCGCGGCCGCCGCCCAGGCTCACCGCACCGAAGAAGTCGCCCGGCTTTCCGAAGCCGAGCGCCTGGCGACGGACACCGAAGAAAACGTCGAGCTCGCCCAGACGCTGCGCGCCGCGTCGGAGATCCGTGAAACGGATATCCCTTGGGACTTGGAGGAATCCACCCGGCTCGATGTCGAGTCGAAGCGGTTGCTGGCCGAAGCGTCCCATCCTGACGTACCGCGTGCCACGGTGATCGCGGACGGCCGCAAGCTGGCGGCGCGACAGCTTCAGACAGCCGGGCCGTTTTCACGGATCACCGCCGAGAATGCGCTGGCGGGCAACGACGAAGACGTGGTCCTGTTCGTGCGGCGCGGGCTTGCGGCCGCGGCCGAGCAGGACGACCGAATGCGGGTCGGGTTCCTGGCCGAAACCGGCGTCCCGGCGATGAAGACGGCCGCCGAGGCGGCGCTGACCGGGGGCCACGCCCAGGTTTTGGCGTTCCTCCGCACTCAGGAATACGAAGGCAAGGAACACGACGAGCGGGTCGCGATCGCGCAGTTGATGAGCGCCGGCGGGCCCGCCACGCATGACGCGGCCCAGGTCGCGCTGAACGGCGACGCCGAGGCTCGGCGGAACTTCCTGCGCACCGGGCAGTACACCGCCGCGGAACACGACAACCGCATCGCCGTCGCCCAAGCCCTGCAGGCGGGCGGTGCGGAGGTCAAGGCCGCCGCGCAGATCGCCCTGTCCGGTCCGGTCGAATCATTGCTGACGTTCCTGCAGTCCGAGAAGCTGCGCGCTCAGCAGCGTGATCAGGACACGGCGTCCCATGTCGCCGAGGTTCGCCGCTACGTCGCGGAGGCCGGGGCATCCGCAGCCACCGCCAACGAAAGCGCCGCGATAGCCGCCCAGACGGCGGCCATCGCCCGCAACGCGGCGAACGAAGCAGCGCAGTACGCCGACCAGGCTCGTCGTTCGGCGAACGAAGCTCGCACTTACGCGGATCAGGCCAAGGCTTCCGCCGACCAGGCTCGGGTCTACGCCGACCAGGCAGCCCAGTCGGCCAGGCAGGCACGCGACGCCGTGGCGGCGGCACAACGAGACGCCGGCCGGGCCGCCCAATCGGCCGCACAGGCGCAGAGCTCGGCGGCCAAGGCCAGAGTCGTCGCGGCCCGTGCCGCGGATTCCGCCGCCGACGCTCGCGCGTCCTCTTTGGCGGCGGGCAAGGATGCGGCAGAGGCCGCACAGGCCGCGATCGATGCGTCTGAAAGCTTTCTGCAGAAGCTCAAGAACGAAGGTGTGAACGGTCCGCCGCTCCGGGCAAGGGCATCGGAGTACGAGAACGGCACGATCGTGTTGTTCGTCGACGGTGACTGTTTCGTGAACGGCGTCCAGTTGCCGTTCCAGGGATACGGTCTGAGTCAGTGCGAATCCCTGGGGCACCAGTTCGACACCTGGTTGTGGGAAGAGGCCGACCGCTATTCCGCGATGGCTCTGCCGGGGCAGCAGGTCAATCCCGCGGATCTGCCCGCGCTCTACATGAGGATGTACTGCCACAGCCCGGGTGCCACCTGCACTCCTCAGCTGCTCAGCCAGTTGAACTCGATCCCCGGATATCTGGCCGAGATACAGGAGTCCGGACCCGGCAAGCCCTTCGGCCGGTTCATGAAGGAAATCAACCGCAAGCTGAAGCTGGGCGTCGAGCTGCCATTTGACCCGATGATGCTGGGGCGTTCGGCGGCCGTTCTCAATAACTGGACCAGTAAGTCTTTTCAGGTCGGTGGAGATCAGATTGCACTGAGGAGGCAGGATATGGAGCATATTCTCGAGCGTCATCACCCAAAGTATTGGGATGGTAGTTTTACTAAGACGCAGTCATTCTTCAAGTCCAATACCTCGCTGCCAAATATTGAAGATGCGATGCTTAAGGTGCTGAATCAGAACTCTGCGAAGATTGTGCAACATGGAGGCGCGAGTCAATGGTTGGTTGTCAATGGTACAGTCGACGGCGTGGTGTACCAGTTGGGGATTAGTGCCGGAAAAATCGGCCAGTTCTTTCCTGTTGGCTGAAGGGGTTGATGGCAAGTGATTTCGGCGGAATCGTTCCTTGCCGCTCCGGGCGGTGGAACCTACTTGTATATCGAGATCGAGCAGAACGACGAGTTGCCGTTCAAGTCGCATGCTCAAGATCGACTGGGCTCGATCGAGTTGATAATCAACGGGATCGCCGTTCTTGATCGGCATATGCTCGACGATATCGACACTCTGTGGGCTCATGTTGCGATTCTTATCGATGACTATCGCAACGGGCGAAAAGCGTCGATGGTGTTTCCGAGCGAGCAGCTTGAGGTTTCGTTCACGCCGATCGGACGTGGTCAGGTGGTGGTCGCTTCGGTGTATGGCGGTGACAGGCTCGCCGCGGCCGCTGACGAACACGAACTGCTCTCCGCGATCCAGAGCGCCGGGTACACGTACTTCGACAAGATGGAGACATTGACCCAGCGTTTCTACGCCAAGGAGCGCACGCTCCTGAGTGGTCACAACCCCCATCTGTCGACATAACGTGATCTCTTGGTTCCTAAGAGATCGACATATGTCGGGGTGGGGGTTAGTCCACGGCAACGGCATGTTCACAACATGCAGTCGACCATCACTTTAGGTAGTCGGCAGCGGTAGTGTCCGGATCCAGTCCTGCTCTGTCCTCGGTCTTCCGCCCGGGCGTGCTGACGGTGGTTGAGTTCCTGGCCGGGCGACCCCGATCCGGTCGTCGTGTTCGGCGGCAGCCGGGCGGCCGGCGTCGAGGAACTGACGGATGTCGGCGTCCTCGGCCACCGGTGTGAAAACTCCCGCCAAGAGGGTTCCGGCCGCCGCTGCCGCACTGTTCCTGATGAACCGGAGATTCTTCGTCGTGGTTGTTTCTTCCTTGCGCTCTGGTTTCCCGCGCGAAAAACAAGGCATGATGAACTTGTGTTACGCAAGGAATAAATGGCGGGATGAAATCATTCTTGGGCAATGAAATTCAGGAGTTCCCAGAATTCAGTTCGACGAGTGCAGAAGGACCGTTTTGCGGGTCGGCACCTTCGCCGACGGAAGTCCATTGGTTCTTCGCGACATCGATGATAGCCGGAGCGTCCTTGATCAGCATCGTGGCCCGCAACACGTGGTCGTCGCCCTTGATGAGATACACCCTGGCAAGGCTGAGGCTCAGGAATCCTTGAGCCCCGGTGATCCGGAAGCAGAACGGTGTCTGCGCGGTACGGCTCCAGACCTCGACCAGGTTTCCGCCACTGCCGCAGTCGGCGAACAGGATATGGCCGTCACCCTTGAGCAGGCGAATACCGCGCTCGGCGAAAATCTGCTCCGCACCCGGGTAGTCGTAGGTCTCCACGATCGGTGGCGGCGTGTCGTCGACGGCGGTGGCCGCGTTCGCGCCCGTTCCGGCGAAAAGCAAGGACGACAGCGCTGTTGCGGTAATCGTGCTCGTGACAAGTAAACGGGCGTAGTTCTTCACGGAAGATCCCCCATCGTAAACACTTGGAGTGGTCCAAGTGGCCTGGCTCCATCGTTGAACGATAGCAATGTGCAATAAGCCGCAAGCTGTGATCTATGTCACCGCCGAGGCTGTTATATTCCAACCGTGTCCGGCGATAGAACTGCATGAGTGCTGTCCACCTCCAGCGGGCGCGCGGATGTCAGTTATCTGAATTTTTTCGACGCGGGAATAGTCGAATTGTGACAAGCACTAGTGCATTCGTCGTAATCCGCGCGTGCGATCACTTCTATCGGGGAGTTCACCGACAGGTTCGACACGGACGTCACCATCCGACTCAAGGGGGATTTTTGCGACATCCAAATATGGCCAGACTCGCTGTCGCGGCAGTCGTGCTCGCCGCGAGTGGCCTGTTCGCCGCTCCGGCACAAGCGATTTCCGGAGGAACGCCGGCGGCTGACGGTACCTACGGTTTCGTAGCCAAGATCATGATGGACGGCCGTGCCTGCACCGGTGCGTTGATCGACCCGCAATGGGTCGTCACCGCTAGTAGCTGTTTCCCGGAAAACTCGCAGCAAGCCGGAGTTCCCGCCAAGCCTGCCACTGCTACCGTCGGCCGGACCAACCTCACGACCACGACCGGACATGTGGTTCGTATCGCCAGCCTCGTGCCCCGCCCCGATCGGAACCTGGTGCTGGCCAAGCTGGGCAGCCCG
>Ga0193717_1002195_pt1 | contig 11404 bp, 12 predicted proteins | sample U2c2metaG_FD_145900 | JGI IMG/M metagenome (GOLD analysis project Ga0193717, IMG submission 145900) | Soil microbial communities from a riparian zone of the East river system, Colorado, United States - U2c2 | ecosystem: Environmental > Terrestrial > Soil > Riparian zone | place: USA: East River...
TTCAAGTAGTAAGCAGACGGGTTGAGGAGGTGTAAGGAGGGGCAAGACTATTAGAGTCAGGAATCACGATAAAACAGGGCCGTGAAACATTTACAAACAGGCAGCTTTGTATAAATTATTAAACCTGATACCTGAAAAAAATGAAACGCTGTATCCTTTTTGTCCTAACCTTTATTGCACCCGGCTCGCTGTTTGCCCAAACCGCTAACATTACCGAACCGGAACCTATTAATTCGCCCGTTCATAAAGCAAACATTGGCAAAGTTGTTTTTTTAGCCGATACTATTTCCATAAACCAGCTTAAAGAAACCGACTTTTTAAGCAGCTTTGAGGCCAAACCCCCAAATAACCTTTACATGAGGATATTGATGGGGAACTCCTTAAGCAATTACCAGCACCCATTAAACCCTGCATTAAGCGTTGCAGACTTGAACAAAGGGAACTTTCAGTTTACTTTTTATGTGGATGGGAAGCAGGTATATCAGGAAAATTTGAATAAGGGAGCTAATTTGCCCGCCACTAAAAATACTAAAACTATCATAAGCGTTCCTCTGATCAGTAACCGGGGCGAAGATTCCTGGGGGCGATCACTTTGGAATCGGTTTATGGGCAGGGGTGGAGAGAATGCATTAACAACAGGCGCGCATTTGTTAAAAATTGAAGCGCGGCCTTATATAGATATCCCTGTTTTAAAGGTTGGTGATCTGATAGCACAGGGCGGGCTTAAATTTATTGTCCCCCCGGTTGATGCCAAAGCGGTAGCATTGCAGGCCATAAAACCAAACAGCGGCTGGCCGGTTTCCAACGATCCATTCGACAAAAAGAAGATCATGGAGATGAATGGCCTGATAGCCCAGAACAGGTTGAGAGACATTACCAGTGTTATAGTGATTAAGAATGGCAAATTGCTCATTGAAGAATATTTTAATGGCAGCGGTCGCGATTCGCTGCACAACCCGCGTTCGGTAGGGAAAACTTTCGCGTCGGCCATGATGGGTATTGCTATTCATGATGGGTATATTAAAAATGAGAACCAAAGTTTAAAGGACTTTTATGATCTTAAAAAGTTTAATAATTATTCGCCCAAAAAAGGAGATATCACGCTGAAAAGCCTGCTCACCATGAGCTCCATATTTGATGGTGATGATAATGACAGCGGCTCGCCGGGTAACGAAGAAAATATGTACCCTACTGATAACTGGGTAAAGTTTGCGCTTGACCTTCGGGTTGACAGTACTAAAACGACAGGTAAGCAGTGGAACTATTTTACAGCCGGCGCCATGCTTTTGGGTGATATACTCCATAAATCGGTGCCGAATGGATTGGAAAAGTATGCTGATGCAAAATTGTTTAAACCGTTGGGGATCACTAAATATCAATGGCAATATACACCACAGCATGTTGCAAACACAGCAGGTGGATTGCAAATGCGGTCGCTTGACTATGCCCGCTTTGGCCAGTTATACAAAAACGGCGGCTCATGGAACGGCAAGCAGCTCATCCCCGAAAGCTGGGTTAAACAATCTTTTACCAAACATCTTATACTACCCAGGGATGTTGTAGGCGAGGGTTTTTACGGCTACCTGTTCTGGAATAAAACCTACACAGTAAACAATAAACCTTGTGAAACCTATTATTGCTCGGGCAATGGCGGTAACAAGATCTTTGTTTTTACCGATCAGCCGTTGGTGATTATTGTTACGGCTACCGCTTACAACGCCCCATACGCGCATCCGCAGGTTGATAAAATGATGGAGCAGTATATTTTACCGGCTGTGTTAAATCAATAATTAACAAACTTGTCATTCTGAGTATAGCGAAGAACTATCTCTTGAGCATAGCGAAAAATCTAATCGCCGAATAGATCCTTCGTTCCTCAGGATGACAAGGTGATGAAAGATATTGCCACGCTGCGCTCGCATGACATCATATTTAGAGTAAACCATCATATTAGGGTAATTTAGGGTAAACCATCATATTAGGCTAAACCACTACTTTATCTCCTGCCGCTTCAACTTACTCGCATCAACCCACCACCAAAACCATTTACCGCCCGATGCCTGGCTTTGGTTAAAGGTAGCTACATCAAAACTGCCGTTTCCGGTGGCGGATCCATGTATTTCATAAACTTTAATAGCCTGGTGGTTTTTATCCCATACTAATGGTTTGCCGGGCTCGCATACTTCAGGGGTTTTTGTGCTGTCAGTTATTAAAAAATAGGCCTTGCTGTTGCCTATAACTGTGGCATGACCTGTTTCATCAACACAAACAGCGGTATGCTCATCGGCGGCAATACCACGGGCAAATATGTTCCAGTCTTTAATAATACGACTTAAAAATGCTACATGGCGGCCTTGCCTGTCGCGTGTTACATAATGCTGGTCGGTAATAACCTGTTTAAGAAAAGGGGCATGTAAAAAATCATTATTATAAACCTTAACCAAACTGTTGTAAGGGTTGGCCAGGGCTTGTTCGCTGGTAACGCTGGCGTCTTCTCCGCTGTAATAGAAGCCACTCATGATGGCGCAACCGGCGCTTGTGCCGCCAACCGGGGCATGTTTAACATTAAGCAGGTAGTTAATGGCATCCATGGTTTTGGTGCCCCGCCAAAATTTCATGTAGTTTGATTGATCGCCACCTGAAATAAAAAGCAATTCGGCATTACGGATGATGTAGGCAACCGTGTCGTTATCGGCCAGTTCTCTTGAATCAATTTTGAGTGTTTCTACCGAGTTTACCTTGCCCAACTGGTTAATATAGGCATTGTAACCATCTTTTCCCGATGCACGGATGATCACCACATCGCCGCCCCCACTGCGATCTATCAGCCATCTAAAGGCTGTGTCAACGTCCCTGCCGCCACCTATCAGCGCCATGCCAGCCTTAACCGGCGAGTTTACATTAGCCGTATCGCCAATAATACCTATAGAAGCAGGGCGACCGGGAATACGCTTGTCTTTTTTTACAGTATCCGGCGCATAGTATGCCCATGAGGTAAGGCATAAACTGAGCAGGGTAAATATTAATAATCCGCGGTACATAATGGTATACAAAGATACGAGTTATCAATATGGCACCGTACTGTTGCCAGGGTAAAAAGTCAATTCCATTATATAACAATTACCTGTATGCTCAAAGTAATTGCTATTAAATGTGTTATGATGATCAGTACTTATAAGGCTCCATTTTACCGCATGAGCAGGCGCAGTTGGCATCGGTAATACCCATTTTCTTTAAAAAGAACTGGTAAAAGCCAATACGGTCATTCATGCTGTATATGTTATCGCCTTTATTGCATTCCACGTCACCATTCACAATGTTTATGGTCATGCCGAAGCCTGGTGTGCGGCCCTTGGCTTTATCAACAGCGTTGGGTTGCCATTTGCCAGTCATTACATCATGAGCCGATGGTTTGTGCGATTCGGGGGTCATCCAAAAATAAATGGCGGCTTTAAAGGCTACCACCGGGTCGGTTTCAACCAGGTCGGGGTTGTTCAGCAATATTTTAGGATCGCCGAAGATACAATTAGAGGCCAGGCCATAATTTCCGTTATAGCTTAATTGCATGGGGCCGCGGCCATAATATTTTTTACCGGCAACAGGAGGGTATTCGTCGCTTTCGGCAATATAGCTTAGGGAGGTATTATTTTCGTGGATCAACATCAGGCCATCGGTATAGGTGGCATTTACACCATGGCGGGTTTCATGAGCTATATGCGCAAAAAAAGCGGCTAATTCCTTTTTATTAAGGGTGGGATCAAACTGGGTGCAAAAGTTGCCATAATCAACGGTAAAGGTGCTATCCGGTTTCTTTTTGGCCCATTCTTCGTTCCAATCCACATCCTGACGTACCGTTGCTGATTTGCCCGTTTTTTTATCGGTGCGGATATACTGGTAAACCGACAGGCCGCGCCTGGTTACCCTAATTTTTACCTGGCCCAGTTCGTCAGCAGCCTTTATAAAAGCGGCATAGGTATAAAATTTATCGCGTTGCGGAAAAAGATCATTAAATTGTTGCTCGCTTAACAGGTTTGATATAGATGCGGCCTTTGGTGGCTTAGCTGCCTCCTTAGCCGGTTGTTTTGAACTGTTGCTGTTGCCGCAGCTAAGGGCCGAAATTGCGAGCGCCGAAAAAAGTACAATGATTAACTTAGATGATAATATGATCGATTTCATGATTTTATTAATAACAAGTTTCACAATATAATAAATGCAAGTTTAAGCTAACATTTTAAAATTACACTTCATCAGCAAAAATTATACTAAAAGAGGCCGTAAATCAAAATTTAACCTGATAGATTTGGAACATACCGAACATTGGAACAAATAGAACGTTGGAATAGGGTTTTAATTGGCTGATAATCAATGCTGCTATGTTTAAGTCACCAAATTGTTCAGGTTTATTATTAAATTAAGCATGAAAATATATACTAAAACAGGAGATAAGGGGTTTACATCATTAATAGGAGGTACCCGTGTTGCCAAACATCATTTGCGCATTGAAAGCTATGGTACTGTTGACGAGCTTAATTCCTATATTGGCCTGATCCGGGATCAGGACATTGCCGGGCACGATAAGGAAATATTGAAGCAGATACAGGACAGGTTGTTTACTATTGGCTCCTCATTGGCTGCCGACCCGGAGAGGTCAAAAATGGTGATACCCGACCTGCATATGGCCGATGTGGAACTGCTGGAGCAGGAAATTGATACGATGAATGAACAATTGCCTGAATTACGTCATTTTATTTTGCCGGGCGGAAATAATACCATTTCGTTTTGCCATATTGCAAGATGTATTTGCCGCAGAGCCGAAAGAATAACTGTTCACCTTGCAGAAGAAAGCACGGTTGACGAAAAAGTGAATATTTATCTGAACAGGTTGAGCGATTACCTGTTCACTTTAGCACGTAAAATTGGAAACGAGCGTAAAATACCTGAAAATCAATGGATACCACGAATTTGAAAATGTGAAAAAAAATATTGACATTCCAATTGAAAATATTATACTTTTGCGAAAAAGTTAATTTACTGAAATAATTATAAATAGAGAAACATGTATTGGACACTTGAACTGGCATCTCACCTTGAAGATGCGCCCTGGCCCGCAACAAAAGATGAATTAATTGATTATGCTATTCGTTCAGGAGCCCCTGTTGAGGTTATAGAAAACCTGCAGGCACTGGAAGACGATGGTGAACCTTATGAAAATATTGAGGAAATATGGCCGGATTACCCGACTAAAGATGATTTCTTTTTTAACGAAGACGAATATTAGCAACATTTAAAAACCCTTTAATAAAGGGTTTTTTTATTGGCATCGCATTTTGGAATGATTTTAGTAATAAGCTTAAAACATTTATCACTTAAATTATATCAAAATGAGAGGCTTATTGTACATTATCGCGGTTATCCTGGTAATAGGATGGTTATTTGGAGCGTTTATTCACCCTTTTGGTGGCGGCTTAATTCACATACTATTAGTTATAGCTATTATAGCCGTACTTTTGGGAGTAATCCGAAGAGCCTGACTGATCTTGAATATTTAAACTTAAACACACTAATTATGAGAGGTTTATTGTACATTATCGCGGTTATCCTTGTAATAGGATGGATATTTGGCTTTTTCTTTAATCACGCCGGAAGTCTTATTCACGTTTTATTAGTCATAGCTATTATAGCTGTACTTTTAGGAGTTATCCGAAGAGCATAACACGCCGATCCAGGAATTTTAAATTTAAAGCCATTGGCCTTAGGCCGATGGCTTTTTGCTTAAAAGCAGTTCGGCAATGGCTATATCTTCGGGAAAAGTTATCTTGATGTTTTGATGGTCGCCCTCGGTAAGTTGTATTTCAACACCATATTGTTCAACCACACTGGCATCATCGGTAAACTTTTCGCTGTATGGCTGCTCATAGGCTTTCCTGAGCATATCCGCCCTAAAGGTTTGGGGTGTTTGTATCAGATAGATCTCATCCCTTAACAAACTTACTGATCTGCCGTTCGTCAGCTGCCTTATCGAGTCGCGGCTTTTAACGGCCGTAACGGCGTTCCCATATTTTTCGGCATGTTGGTATGAAGTTTCGATGATGTGTCTGCTGGTGAGCGGACGCACTGCATCATGAACAGCGATCAGGGCATCATCATTAATTATTTGATCAAGTCCGTTTTTTACCGAATGAAAGCGCGTTTCGCCGCTGGCTACTAAAAGGTGAGGGGTGGTAAATTTATGCACATTGCAAAGCTGCTGCCAGTAGGCATGGTAGCCGGTTGGCAATACCAATATAATATCAGGTGTTACGTATGATTGCTCAAAAGCCCGGATGGTATGCATTAAAACCGGCAGGCCATTAAGCAGTAAAAACTGTTTGGGAACAGTTGCCTGCATCCTGGTGCCTGAACCGCCCGCTACTATAATGGCGTAGTGTTTCATTTAGATATGAGATATGAGACGTGAGATGTGAGCTTCTGATCAGTCATGGGTTGATGCTTTATAGTACAAGTCATGCCGAACTTGTTTCGGCATCCCACGGACAAGGTTCTATATAAACTGGTCAACCGTCCTGAGAGATCCTGAAACAAGTTCAGGATGACAAATATTTTTATTCAAATACCAAATCTAAAGCAAAAAAAATGAGATACAAGAAAAGTCTCATATCTCAAATCTAATTTCTCCTATCCAAATTATATGATCAGCATGGCATCGCCATAGCTGTAAAAACGGTATTTTTCTTTTACTGCAACTTCGTAAGCATTCATTACATTTTCGTAACCGCCAAAGGCGCATACCATCATCAGCAGCGTTGATTCTGGTGTGTGGAAATTGGTGATCATGGTGTTAGCGATGCTGAAATCATACGGAGGAAAAATGAACTTGCTGGTCCAGTCGTTAGCTGCTTTAAGCGTTTTACCTGCTGATACAGCCGATTCAATGGCACGCATAGAAGTGGTACCAACAGCGCAAATGCGTTTTTTACGTTCAATGCCCCTGTTTACAATATCGGCTTGTTTTTGCTCAATGATAAATTGCTCAGAATCCATTTTATGTTTGGTCAGGTCTTCAACCTCAACCGGTCGGAAAGTTCCTAAGCCAACGTGCAGCGTAACTTCGGCAAACTCAACACCCTTAAGTTCAAGGCGTTTCATTAGTTCGCGGCTAAAGTGTAAGCCGGCAGTAGGTGCGGCAACCGCGCCTTCGTGCTTGGCGAAAATAGTTTGGTAACGTTCTTTATCTTCGGCAGTTGCCTTGCGTTTAATGTATTTAGGCAGTGGTGTTTCGCCCAGGATCTCCACATTTCTGCGGAACTCTTCTTCGGTACCATCAAATAAAAAGCGTATGGTACGGCCGCGTGAGGTAGTGTTATCAACCACTTCGGCAATTAAAAGGTCGTCATCACCAAAGTATAATTTGTTACCTACACGTATTTTACGGGCCGGATCAACCAGTACATCCCATAAACGAAGTTCTTTATTTAACTCGCGCAATAAAAACACCTCGATGGTGGCGCCTGTTTTTTCTTTATTTCCATATAAACGCGCTGGGAATACTTTGGTGTTGTTCAGGATCATAACATCTTGATCGTCAAAATAATCCAGCACATCTTTAAATATTTTATGCTCAATTTTGCCTGAATCCTTATGTAAAACCATTAAGCGTGCTTCGTCGCGGCTTGCTGATGGATTGTGTGCTACTAATGACTCGGGTAAATTGAATTTGAATTGAGATAATTTCATGCTTGTATATATGAATTTTCAGGGCGCAAATGTATTGATTTTTTTTGTTATTTTCACCGATTTTTTTATGCAATGATTCATTTGTGGTATTGTTAAGTTAAATCAAAAAATAATGTAACTTAACAGTTGTAATATCGTCTAAAAAATAAAATATTCAATACCTGTTCAATTTAAAAAATGATCATTGTTGCTATAGACTGTAAATCTGTGCAATAGAATGATTAACCATTGAAATCAAAATAAGTTGTATGCTATTTTTAAAACTTTTCAGAGAAAGCTTTCTGTTTGCTTATGATGCGTTAAGGCAAAACAAATTGCGAACCATGCTTTCATTGCTTGGGGTAACTATTGGCATATTCACTATCATAGCTGTTTTTTCGGCTGTTGATACACTACGAAACAACTTACAGAACAGCGTAAATAAACTGGGCAATAACAGCGTATATATTGAAAAATGGCCCTGGGTGGGTGGCAATGATTTTCCGTGGTGGAAATACCTGCAACGGCCGGTATCAAAGCTGAGGGACTTTAATGAGCTTACGCGCCGCAGCCAAACGGCCGAAGCGCTTTCATACGAAATATCAATTGATAACCGCACTATTAAATATAAAAGCAACACGGTTGACGGGGCGCAGATAGATGCATCATCAAAAGATCATGATAAAACCTGGAACTTTGATTTTGCAAGCGGCAGATACTTTACCGAAATGGAATCAAAAACAGGGGCGCCTGTAACTAATATAGGTTATGATATTGCAGAAAACCTGTTTCCGGGTGGTGATGCCGTTGGCAAACAGATTAAAGTAATGGGCCGTTATGTTACTGTAGTTGGTGTTTTTTCAAAACAAGGTAAGGATATGCTGGGCATATCAACCGATAAGGAAGTTTTATTACCGCTTAACTTTGCCCATAACCTGATTGATGTGCAAAATGAAAAATACAGGCCATCAATAATTGTAAGGGGAAAAGCGGGTATCCCGGTTGATGATGTGGAAAGTGAATTGCAGGGATTGATGCGCTCCATCAGGAGTTTAAGACCCGGACAGGAAGACAATTTTTCGCTGAACAGAACCACTATGCTTACCAATGCGCTGGATAGCCTGTTTGGTGTAATTAATGTTGCCGGTGCAATTATAGGCGGCTTCTCTATCCTGGTAGGTGGGTTTGGTATTGCCAACATCATGTTTGTATCGGTAAAGGAACGTACCAATATTATAGGTATCCAAAAATCGTTGGGCGCTAAAAACTATTTTATATTGTTACAATTTTTAATTGAATCCATTGTGCTTTGTTTATTGGGTGGGTTAATAGGCCTTTTGCTGGTTTACTTTTTAACCTTTGGTGTTAAAGCTGTTTTTGATGTGCAGGTAATACTTGATATGAAAAATATTATACTTGGGATTGGTACCTCTGTTGCAATAGGTGTAATTTCGGGCATTATTCCGGCGTATTTTGCTTCACGGCTTGATCCGGTTGAGGCTATACGTACAAATTAATGTCAACAATGAAAATCATCAACAGTGTAGTTCTTTTTAGCCTGATCATTGCCGTAACAGCGTGTAAACAAGCCGCGAAACCAGTGCAAAACGCAGAAACAAAAACGGATAGCGGTAAAGCTACTGTGGCCCGCGTGGTGAATACCGCCAACACTGCCGATGTGTTTAATACTTATATAGGTTTAAAGAACCAATTTTTAAAATCGAACGTTACGGGTATTAAAAGTACCGCGGCTTTGCTAGAGAATAAACTGGCCGGCATTAAAGGGTGTACCGAAACCGCCACCCTTGCGCATCAAATAACAACATCAAATGATATTGACGCTCAGCGCAGTACATTTTTAATATTGAGTAAGGATATCATCGGCCTTGTAAAAGGGGCCAAATTTAAAGCTGCCACTATTTATGTTGATTACTGCCCTATGGCCGATAGTGGCAAGGGCGGTTACTGGTTATCAGTAAATAAAGCTATTGAAAATCCCTACTTTCCTGAACATATGAAGGAGTGTGGCCAGGTTAAGGAACAGATAAACTGATCAGTCTATACCCTTGCCTGCAATTGTCGTTTGCTATGTTTTATCGCTAATATTTTTTTATAATAATTGGTGCCCGGTGCTTAGCAAAACTGGGTTAATTTAATAGATTTGCACGTAAATTTTTACAAACAGTAAATGATCTTAGCGGTTATTAGTACGCAGATTTAATTACATTTGTTGCAGATACAAATATTTCTATGTCGGAAACAGCACAACTAAAAATTGGTGATAAAACATTTGACCTCCCGGTAATAGAGGGCACAGAAGGTGAAAAGGCTATTGATATTTCAAAACTCCGGGACCTGAGCGGTTATGTAACGCTGGATATTGGCTATAAAAATACAGGAGCAACAAAAAGCGCCATTACTTTTTTAGATGGCGAAAAAGGAATACTGAAGTATCGCGGTTATCCGATTGAGCAACTGGCCGAAAATTCGAGCTTTATTGAGGTTGCTTACCTGCTGATCTATGGCGAATTGCCAACTACAGAGCAATTAACTTCGTTTCAGTATGAACTAAGTCGCCATACGCTGGTACATGAGGATATGAAGAAGTTTTTTGATGGCTTTCCTTCAAAATCGCATCCTATGGGCCAGTTATCATCACTGGTATCGGCGCTATCGGCATTTTATCCTGAATCATTAAAACCCAACCAAACTACCGACGAGCTTAACCTGAGCATCATTAAAATGCTGGCAAAAATGGCTACCGTGGTATCATGGATCTATAAAAAATCATTGGGCCATCCGGTTATCTATCCAAAAAATAAATACGATTACGTCACCAACTTTATGTACATGACCTTTGGGCAGCGTACAGAAGATATCGCGATTGATCCAGTAGTGGTGAGCGCCATGAACAAGCTGCTGATATTACACGCAGATCATGAGCAAAACTGCTCTACTTCAACTGTGCGTATCGTTGGCTCGTCTGAGTCAAATATCTATGCTTCGGTATCAGCTGGTATTTCGGCACTGTGGGGCCCGCTGCATGGCGGTGCAAACCAGGCAGTAATTGAAATGCTGGAAAAGATCAAGAACGACGGCGGTGATACCGACAAATGGATAGCCAAAGCAAAAGATAAAAATGACCCTTTCCGTTTAATGGGATTTGGTCACCGGGTATATAAAAACTTTGATCCAAGGGCCAGGATCATTAAAAAGGCCTGTGACGACATATTAGAGAAGTTAGGCATTAATGATGAAGTACTGGAGATAGCCAAAAAGCTGGAGGAAGTAGCTTTAAAAGATCCTTACTTTGTGGAGCGCAAACTATATCCTAACGTTGATTTTTATTCAGGTATTATTTACCGCGCTTTGGGTTTCCCAACTGATATGTTCACCGTATTGTTTGCACTGGGCCGTTTACCAGGCTGGATAGCGCAGTGGAAAGAAATGAAAGAGAATAAAGAACCTATCGGCCGTCCGCGCCAGATTTATACCGGCGCTACCGATAAGGAATACGTTGATATAAAAAACAGATAATTGTTTTAGGTCCATAGACAGATGCATAAAAAAACAGCGATGATACAATCATCGCTGTTTTTTTTTCGCCTTTCGCCTTTCGCCTTTCGCCTTTCGCCTTTCGCCTTTCGCCTTTCGCCTTTCGCCTTTCGCCTTTCGCCTTTCGCCTTTCGCC
>Ga0193717_1002196_pt1 | contig 11404 bp, 7 predicted proteins | sample U2c2metaG_FD_145900 | JGI IMG/M metagenome (GOLD analysis project Ga0193717, IMG submission 145900) | Soil microbial communities from a riparian zone of the East river system, Colorado, United States - U2c2 | ecosystem: Environmental > Terrestrial > Soil > Riparian zone | place: USA: East River...
CTCCGGACGGCCAGATGCCATGCGGCAACGCGCCGACCGGGATGGTCGCGACCTGTTGGAAATCGCTGGTACGGAACGCCTTCACCTGATTCAGCCCGCCAATGGTGACATAGGCGAACTGGCCGCCCGGTGTCCTGACGAAATTGACGTGATTGGTGATCGGACCGGTGTCGATGACGCGCAACACCGCGAACGGCGGCTTCGCCGAAAACACCATGGTCTTGCCGACGTCCTTCAGCGTGAGCCATACCTGCTCGCCATCCGGCGAGGCCGCGATGTTGGGACAGAACGGCGAGACTTGCTTCACGCGCCCGACGATCTCGTGGCTCTTAGTGTCGACGACGACCGTTTCGGGTGTGAAGCTCGAGCAAACATAGCCGTAGCGGCCGTCGGGCGAGAAAATCGTCATGCCGGGGCCGTTCGGCACCTTGATGCGCATCTTCTCGCCGTAGGTCGTGCCGTCGAGCACGGCGACATAATCTTCGCCGCGCACCGTCACCCACACTTCGCCGCCATCCTGCGTAAAGAAGGCTTCGTGCGGCGAGCGTCCCACATAGGTCGTGTGCTTGACCTGATTGGTGGCGGTATCAATGAACGTCACCGAGTTCGAAGCGATTGAAACGACGGCCAGCGTCTTGCGGTCCGGCGAAAAGCCCAGGCCATGCACCAGCACCTGACCTTTGTAGAGCGGCGACATGTTCATCGGCTGCGGATCGCCGAGACGGATGACGCCGAGGTTCTTGTTGGTCGATGGATCGATCACCGAAACGGTGTTTGAGAACTGTTCGGCCGCATAGACGCGGTCTCGCGCGCTGACGGGAAAATCCGGCGCGCCAGATGCAAACGGCGCCTGGCCGGCGAAGGCCGGTGCGCTCGCAAGCAGGAGCGCGGCAAGAGATAGCAGCCGTTGGAAGCTCATATCGTTCTCCTCAATGGTCGACGCGAGAGGTAGCGGTTGTCTCGGGCTGCGGGGAATCGAGGAGCGTGCGCATGTAGGCGATTTCCTGCCCTTGCTCGACGATGAGCGATTGCGCGAGGCGCTTGAGCTTCTCATCGTGCCCGTACTTCAGCAGAAGGCGCGCCATGTCGATCGCGCCCTGATGATGCGGGATCATCATCCGCAAGAAGTCGCGATCGACGTCCCCGGTCGGAGTGACATCCATGTCTGCATGCATCCGCGCATTCACGCCCGCCATCTCGGAATAAAAGGTCGGCACGGACGCATCGGGCGCGCCCACGTGATTGTGAGGCGCGCGGGCAGCCTCCTGGGCGGCTGCCGGAACGGCGGCCGGCCAGATAAGTGCGGAAAGCATCGCTGCGATCATGCCGCAAGCGCGGAACCTCGCAATCAACCTCGAACGACCGTTCATATCCGCTCCCGGAACACGCGCCACCGCGCAGCGCATTGCGAATTTCGGGTGTGTTGTAGTTCGTGCCCGTCGACCTGCCTTTAGCTGCCTTGCTCGGGTTGATGGGATTTTGCCGAATTGCTTTTCACGCCCCGATTGCCTGGGCCGGGGCGCTGGCTAATAATTGCAAGGGCATGTGGGGAGTTGACGAATGCTAACCATCCGGCATTTGAACGGGTCGCTTGCGGGTACCGAGGTCAAAGTCGAGAACAAGGATCGCGTCGTCTTCGGGCGGCAGCTCGATTGCGACGTGCAGTATCCGCCCGAGGAAACCGCGGTCGCGCGCCATCATTTCGCGATTGCGCGCAAGCCGTCGGGATCGTGGACGGTGGAGTTGTTCGGTACGCCGTTCGTCGCCATTGACGCCACGCCGGCTGACAATGGGCAGGTCGTGCGCGACGGCGCCAGGATCGAGCTGGGCCGGATCGGCGGTCCGGCGTTTACACTTCACATCTCGGAAGACGCCCGCACCGACAATTACCTGAAGACCGCCGGCCAGGCGGAAGCCCCCTCCCCGCGCGCGGTCGCCACGCAAGCGAGCACGATGGCGCGCCTGGCGCGCGCGGTCGCGGGGCTCGCAGTCGTCGTCGCGCTCGGCGGCGCGGGCTTTGCCGCCTACAACATGATTTCGGCGAGCAACACCGCGGCGCGGCTCGACGCGGCGCAGAAGGGATTCGCCGATGCGCTCGCGCGCGAAGCCAGTCTGCGCATCGGCCCCGAGGTGCGCGCGCACCTGTCGCGCGCCGTCTATCACGTGCAGTTGCAGGACGCGCAGCAGCGCATCCAGGCCGGCGGCACCGCATGGGTCGTCGGTTCGAACCTGCTCGCGACCAACGCCCATGTGGCGATCCTGCGCGCGCCGGGCGAAAACGGGGCGATCTATGAAGTGGTCGAGCACAAGCTGCATCCCGGCTACGTGCCGTTCAACGCGTTCCTGCAATCGGACCAGCGGCTGATCAGCCAGTACCGCGGCGGCATAAAATGGCTCTCGGGCAACGGCTATGACGTTGCGACCCTGCGGGTGACCGGCACGTTGCCCGACAACGCGCGGCTCGAACTTGCGACCCCTGATGAAATCAAGGCGCTCGCCGCCGGCGCGCCGCTGGCCACGTCCGGCTATCCCACCGAAGGCCTGCTCAACACCTGGGCGCAGGGTATCGGCGCGACGCCGCAACAGCATCTGGGCGTCATCACCGCCGTGACCGATATGTTCCATCTGCCGGCTGCGGCAGCGCAGCGCCAGCTCGTCCATCACGATCTGCCCTCGACCGGCGGCCAGAGCGGAAGCCCGATCGTCGGCGCGAGCGGCCGGGTGGTCGCGCTGCTGAATTCCGGAAACTCCTTCATGGTGAACGGGCGGCGCATCCCGAACGCCGCGCAGGTCAATTACGGGCAGCGCGTCGACCTGCTGCGCGATTTGATCGACGGAAGCGCCGAGCAGAAGCTCGCCGAAGCGCGCGAGCACTGGAAGGCCGTGTCGGAGAATTTCGCGCCCGGGAAAGACGTCTTCCCAGCCAATATTCTCGATCAGTCCCGCCCCGCAGACGGCGCGAGGCCGCGGCTGTTCGCCGAGGTCACGCGCAAGCTCAACGCCAAGGCCGGCAAGCGGCTCGCCGAGAAGAACGACGATTTCTACGTGAACTATTCCGAAATCCCGCTGAAGCTCTCGCCGGGGGCTGATTATACGTTCCTCGCGCTCGCAGAGGGCGGCAGCACGCGCCTCGATGTCTATGTCGACGGCAAACTCGCGACCAAGGCGGTCGCGGACCATTATCCGTTCGTCAGTTGCCGGTTGCTGAGCGCGTCCCAGCAGAACACCGGCAACCCGGAAAGGCCGCGGGCTGGCTGCGCGGCCGAAGCGGAACGTGCGGACGGGATGAGAATTCCCGAAGGCAATGCGAATGCGCGCGACGTCGGCCTTGTCGTCTACAACATCAAGGACGCGACGGACGCGTTGGCGAGCGCGGACCTGACCTATCTCTTGCGCATCTATCAGTGGGTACCCGAGCGGCGGTAATCGAGGGCGGGCCGCCTCATGAGTGAAACCGCGCGGCCCGAGCCCGATCCGCAGGCGGCTCTTGAGGCGTACCTCGCCGATCTCGCCGACAACAAGCCGGCCGACGCCGTGTTGGTGCGGTTGCGCGCGATCGAGCCAACGCTGCCCGGCGATACGATCGTACGGGCAAACTTCCTGCGGGCGCGCGCGATCGCGACCAACAGGCTCGGCTTTGCCGGCGAGGCGCTCGGCGATTTACATGAGGCACGCCGGCTGCTGGAGGGCGGCGAGCACCGACAAGAGCTGGCCGTGGTCTTTCAGGCCATCGCGACGGTGCACAGTTGGCGCGGCGAGAGCCGCGAGGCGGCACTCGCGCTGTTGCGTGTTGTCGCGGAAGCCTCGGGCGATGCACTTCCCGTCGCGCTGGCGCTGATCGAAGGCGGCCGCCTGCAAATGGAAATCGGCCGCCCCGCCGACGCGCAGGCGCTGCTTGCGCGTGCGCTGGAGCTTGGCAATGCGCTGCTGCCGAAGCGCGAATTCCAGCGCGCCTGGGTCAACCGGCTGCAGGCGTCCGTCGCGGCGGGCCAGATCGATCGCGCGCGCGCGCAATTGGCCGGCATGGCGGAAGCGTTGGCGCAGGCGCCGGGGCGGCTGCTCGTGCTGGCCCATCTCGAAGCGTCACGCGTCGCGGTGAAATCCGATGACGTCGCCGCGGCCGCTGCGGCGCTCGATCAGGCCCGTGCTCACGCGCCAGACGGTGACGACGCATTCGAGCGCATCGAAATCGCCGAGGTCGAGGCGGAGCTCGCGCTTGCGCGCGGGGAAACCGAGAAGGCCACCGCGCTGCTCGGGACAGTCATCTCGCGCTATGCCGACGACGATCTCGCGGCGCGCGAGGTGCGCGCGCGGCTCATTCACGCGACGGCGCTGCGCGCGCTCAACCGCACGGGCGAAGCCGAGCGCACGCTCGCAGCGGCCTTGCGCCGCGCATTGGCGCGCGGGCTTACTGGATTTGCCGATGCGGTCCGCTCGCGCCTGATGACGGATCACGGCGGCGCGCGCATCGCGGACGCGCCTGCAACCGGCACGGAGGTCGACCCGGCGCGCCGCTTCGTGCGTCAGCGCGCACTCGGCGCAGGCGCGTTTGGCAAGGTTTTCCGCGCCTACGATCTGGAGCTCGGCATCGAGGTCGCGATCAAGCGCGCCCCGCGCGGCACGCACCATGATCCCGCGATCCGGGAGCAACTGTTGCAGGCGGCGCGCACCGAAATCGCTGCCGCATCGCGGCTCGATCATCCGGGCATCGCGCGCGTGTACGGTTTGCTCAGCGCTGAAGGCGGCGACACGCTGGTGATCGAGGAGTATGTCGAGGGGCCGACACTGCGCGACGCGATGCAGAGCGGACTCGATCCGGCGCGCGCCCTCACGGTGCTCTCACGCATCGCCTTCGCGCTCGCGGCGGTGCACGGCGCCGGCGTGATCCACCGCGACCTCAAGCCCGACAACATCATTCTGCGCGGCGACACGCCGGTGCTGATCGACTTCGGCGTCGCGCTGCTCGGCGGCAAGCGCGCGCTGCCAGCCGGCACGCCCGCCTACATGGCGCCGGAGCAGGCGCGCCGGCGCAGCGTGGACGAGCGCGCCGACCTCTATGCGCTCGGTGTCATCGCTTATGAACTGCTGATGGGCGAGCGGCCGGAACCGGCGCGCCCGCGAAGTCGGATTCGTGCCGCATTGATTCAGTCCGGCGTCGACACGGGGATCGCGCAGCTGATCGGCCAGTTGATCGCGCCTTACAAAATCCTGCGGCCGCGCTCGGCGGCGGCGGTCGGAAACGTCTTCGCCGACGCCGCCAAAGACGCCTAACCGGCAAGCTCCGGCACGACCCAGAGCGGCGGCTCGCCGCGCGCGACGCGCTGCACGTTGTCGAACGCGTTGCGGAAGCGCGCGACATGATTGTCCCAGGTGGGGCCGGCGAAGTGCGCGGTCAGCACCACGTTGTCGAGCCGGAACAGCGGATTGTTCGATGGCGGCGGCTCCTGGTCGAACACATCGAGGCCGGCGCCGAAGATCTTGCCCGCCGAAAGATGCGCGGCGAGCGCCACCTCGTCGATCACCGGCCCGCGCGAGGTATTGACGATGATCGCGGTCGGCTTCATCAGCGCCAGCTCGTCCTTGCCGATCATGTGGCGCGTCGAATCGTTCAGCGGTACGTGCAGCGACACGACGTCCGACGTACGGATCAGTTCGCGCAGCAGCCGGAAGCGCACGCCGAGTGCGTCGGCCTCATCCTCGCTCAAACGCGCGATGTCGAAATACTGCACCCGCATCCCGAACGCGCGCCCGAGCCGCGCCACCTTCTTGCCGATGGTGCCGAGCCCGACGATGCCGAGCGTCTTGTCGTGCAGTTCGTACATGCGCGGCGCCGGCCCGTTGCCGCGCCAGCGCCCCCCCGAGACGCTCGCGTGCTGCCACACCACCTTGCGATAGACCGTGAGCATCAGCATCAGCGCGTGCTCGGACACCGAGATCGCGTTGGCGCCACCATTGTTCGACAGCGGCACCTTCGCGCGGCGCGCGGCTTCGAGATCGACATTGTCGTAGCCGGCGCTCAACAGCTGCACGAGCCTGAGCTTCGGCGCCGCCTGGTAGAACGCGTCCCGCATCGGCACGTGCGGATAGCACACCATGTATTCGGTGTTCAGCAGCGACGCGACGACCTCGCTGTCGGAGACGATCACCGTCTCGAAACCGCCCGGCGCCATCTCGCGCGCGATCTCGCTCACCTCGGCGGAGGGGGAGACGATGAGAATGCGTGGGGGCATGAGTCTTCCTTCGTAGGGCGGGCAAAGGCGCGCAGCGCCATGCCCGCCGCTTCTTATCCCGTCTGAATGAAAGTGGCGGGCACGCTGCGCTTTGCCCGCCCTACAGATTTTCGCTCTCTATCAAAACGGCCGGTCCCCGTTGATCGTACACCGCCGCATCACGCGCACATGGTTCGCCTCGTCGAATCCGGTCGCCCGGTGGAGCGTGCAGCGGTTGTCCCACACGATGCACTGATGCGGGCTCCACACGTGCGTGTACACGTCCTTCTGCGGCGTGATCAGCACGTTGAGCTCCTCGATCAGCGCGCGGCCCTCGTCGTAATCCATGCCTTCGATTTCCTGCGCGTGGTCGCCGAGGAAGATCGCCTTCCTGCCCGTCTCGGGATGCGTGCGCACGATCGGATGCGCGATCGGCGGCACCTTGGCCTTCTGCTCCGCCGTCATCGGGTCTTCGCCGTGGCGGCGCGTACGCGAGAAGTCGAGATTGTGGATCGCGCGCTTGCCCTCGATCTTCTTTTTCATCTCGGCGGGGAGATTGTCATAGGCCGCATACATGTCGGCGAATTCGGTCTCGCCGCCGACCGGCGGACACACTTCCGAATACATCATGGTCGCCTGTCCGGTGCGCTCGCGCCATGAGCCGTCGGTGTGCCAATGCAGCGTGCCCTTGTCGGGATGCTTGCCGGTCGGCTTGCCGTCCTTGTCGGCGTTGGTGAGCATGTAGATCTCGGGGAACTCCGGATACTTCTGGTACTGGTTCATCACATGGACCTGGATTTCGCCGAACGAGCGCGCGAACGCCACCTGCGTCGCGGGCGGCAGGTCGACGTCGCGGAACAGAATGAGTTCGTAATCGAGGAACGCCTCGTACACCTTGCCGAACATTTTCGGCTCGACCGCCTGCGCGAGCGTGATGCCGGTGATCTCGCAGCCGAGCGCCGGATGCAGCGGCTTTACGGCGAACGGCCAGTCGCGCGCCTGTTGCTTGCGTTGGGCTTGGGCCATCGAAATCCTCCGGTCGTTGCTTTCTTCGCGTTGCCGGAGCCTAGCGGCTCACCGCAAGGGACGAAAGACACGAGAGGGAACTTTCGCGCATGGCTGAATTGATTGAGTTTGCGAGCCGTAGCCCGTAGTTTCGATCGCGCGCCGTCCGGCGCGTCGGGACCGCCACCTCAATGAAGCGCTTCTTAGCCGATATCGTCGCGCCGCTCCGCGCAGGAGGCACGGGACGCGCCGAGCGCGCCGGACACTGGCTGCTGGCGGCCGCGATTGTGTTCCCGCTCGCGGTGTTCGCGGTCGGCTCCGTGATCTCCTATCGCCAGCATGAGGAGGATGCCCGGGACCGGCTGCGGCGCAATCTCGGCACGGTCTACGAGCATGCGCTGAAGGTGCTCGAGACGATCGAGCTCTCCTCGCGCTATGTCGACGAACTGCTCGGCAACGTCACCGACGACGACATCCGCGCGACCGAGGCCGGTTTCAACCGGCGCCTGCACGCGCTGACCGATACGCTGCCGCAACTCGCCGATATCTGGGTGGTCGACGCGAACGGGCGTCCACTGGTCTCGGGCACCGTCTTCCCGATCCCGCGTCAGCTCGATCTGTCGGACCGCGAATACTTCCGCGTCCACAAGAACGATCCGGCGACGGGGCTTGTTGTCGGCGAAGTCGTCACCGCGCGCGCCACCAACGAGCGCGGCCAGCCGCGCTTTTTCTCGATCAGCCGCAAGCGCATCTCCCCGGACGGCCGCTTCGCCGGCGTGGTGGTCATTTCCATTTCGCCTGACTATTTCCGCGACTATTACGCCACGCTGACCCAGCCGGTTGTCGCGGCCCTGATCCGCCGCGACGGGCTGGTGCTGGCGCGATATCCTGAGCTGCCGCAAGTCATCGCGCGGCTCAACCCCGGCGGCCCGCTCGGCACGCAGATCGCGAGCGGACGGGAATTCGGCACACTCACGACCGTTTCGGCGTTCGACGGCAAGGAGCGCATCTTCGCGTTCCGCAAGCTTCCGCGCATCGACGTGTACGTAACCGCGGGGATCGATACGGCGGACATCGTCGAGGCCTGGATGACCGGCATGGCGCGGCATCTTATCTTCGGCATTCCGGCGACGGCCGCGATGATCGCGCTCTGCCTGCTCGCCTTGTCGCGCACGCGGCGCGAGGCGGCCACCAATGCGATGCTACGCGCCGAGATCGCGCGCCGCGAGGCGAGCGAGGAAGCGCTGCGCCACGCGCAGAAGATGGAGGCGGTCGGGCGGCTCACCGGCGGCATCGCGCATGACTTCAACAATCTGCTCACCGCGATCGTCGGCAATCTCGATCTCGCGCTGCGCCGGATCGAGGGCCAGGAGCGCGTGCGCGGCTGGCTCTCGAACTGCCGCCAGGCGGCCAATCGCGCCGCGACCCTGGTGCAGCGCCTGCTTGCGTTCTCGCGTCAGCATCCACTCGAGGTGAAGTCGGTCGACATAAACCGCCTGGTGCAGAACATGTCCGAGCTGCTCAGCCGCACGATCGGCGAGACGGTCGCGATCGAAACGGTGCTGGCCGGCGGATTGTGGAGCGCGGCGATCGACCCGAATCAACTCGAGAACGCCATCGTCAATCTCGCCGTCAACGGGCGCGACGCGATGCCGGATGGCGGAAACCTCACCATCGAGACGGCCAATTGCCATCTCGACGAACACTACGTCGAGCAGTCCGGCGCCGATATCCCGCCCGGGCAATACGTCATGGTGGCGGTGAGCGATTCCGGCTCCGGCATGACGCCCGAGGTGCAGAGCCGCGCGTTCGAGCCGTTCTTCACGACAAAGCCGGCCGGCGTCGGTACGGGCCTCGGGCTCAGTCAGGTGTATGGCTTCGCCAAGCAGTCCGGCGGGCATATCCGCATCTACAGCGAGGTCGGCGAGGGCACGACCGTCAAGCTCTATTTCCCGCGCTTCACCGGTGCCGATATTCCGGTTTGGAACGTGCCTGAGCCCGCCGCTCCCGCGCTCCGCACGGAGGGCACCGAGACCGTGCTCGTCGTGGAGGACGACGCGCAGGTCAACAAGCTCGCGGTCGAGGCGCTGCAGGAGCGCGGCTACCGGGTGATCTCGGCGAACAATGGACCGTCAGCGTTGAGCATGCTCGACGGCGTGCCGCGGATCGACCTCCTGCTCACCGACGTGGTGATGCCGGGAGGGATGAACGGCCGCGAACTGACCGATGCGGTGCGCAAGCTGCGGCCGGCCGTCCAGGTGCTGTTCATGACCGGCTATACCCGCAACGCCATCATCCATCACGGCCGGCTCGATCCCGATATTGATCTCCTCACCAAGCCGTTCACCGCCGATGCGTTGACGCGCAAGGTCCGCCACATCCTCGATGCCGGCGCGTCCGCGCAGGCCGCGACGCAGGCGACCTGAAGCATGCGGCTGCGCTCGCGCATCACCACCGACGGCCTCGACCGCACGCCGCATCGCGCCTTCATGCGGGCGATGGGGTTGGACGATGCGGCGATCGCGAAGCCGATGATCGGCGTGGTGAGCCAGAAGGGCGAGACCACGCCCTGCAATATGACGCACGGTCCGCAGGTCGAGGCCGCCAAGGACGGCGTGAGCGCGGCCGGCGGCACACCGCGCGAGTTCACCACCATCTCGGTATCCGACGGCATCGGCATGAACCACGAGGGCATGAAGTTCTCGCTGGTTTCCCGCGAGCTGATCGCCGACTCGATCGAAGCCGTGGTGCAGGGCCACGCCTATGACGGGCTGGTGGCGTTCGGCGGCTGCGACAAGACGCTGCCCGGCGCCATGATGGGGCTCGTGCGCTGCAACGTGCCGGGCGTGTTTCTCTATGGCGGCGCGGCGCTGCCCGGCCGCTTCGAGGGCCGCGACGTGACCGTGCTCGATGCCTACGAGGGCGTGGGCGCGGTGCAGACCGGCGCGATGAGCGAAGCCGATCTCGCGGTGCTCGAGCGCGCTTGCAAGCCGAGCGTCGGCGCCTGCGCGGGCCAGTTCACCGCCAACACCATGGCGATGGTGGCGGAGGCGCTGGGCTTAACCGTGCCGAACTCCGCGATGGTGCCCGGGGTTCATTCCGAGCGTCTCGCGATTGCGAGGCGCGCCGGCGAGATCGTGATGGAAATCTTGAAGCGCGGCGGCGCGCTGCCGCGCGATCTGGTCACGCGGAGCGCGCTGGAGAACGCCAGCGCCATCGTGGCGGCGACCGGCGGCTCGACCAACGCGGCGCTGCACATCCCGGCGATCGCCAACGAGGCCGGCATCCGCTTCACCGTGGACGACGTGGCGGCGGTGTTCGCGCGCACGCCGCTGATCGGCGATCTGCGGCCGGGCGGAAAATATCTCGCGAAGGACGTGTACGAGACCGGCGGCGTCTCGGTGATCATCCGCGCGCTGATCGAGAGCGGACATATGCATGGCGACTGCCTGACGGTGACCGGCCGCAGCTTGCGCGAGGAGCATGGCGGGGCGCCCTCCCCTGATGGCCAGATCGTGCGCGCTGTGGGTGACGCGCTGCGTCCCGATGGCGGGCTCGTCGTGCTCAAGGGAAATCTCGCCCCCGACGGGGCGCTGCTCAAGGTCGCCGGGCTGAAGGCGCGCACCTTCGAAGGCATCGCGCGCGTGTTCGATTCGGAAGACGACTGCGCCGCCGCCGTCCGCAGCCGCGCCTACGCGGCGGGCGACGTGCTGGTGATCCGCCACGAGGGCCCGCGCGGCGGGCCCGGCATGCGCGAGATGCTCGGCGTCACGGCGCTGATCTACGGCCAGCAGATGGGCGAGAAGGTCGCGCTGCTGACCGACGGGCGTTTCTCCGGCGCCACGCGCGGCATCTGCATCGGGCACATCGCGCCGGAAGCGGCCGTGGGTGGGCCGCTCGCACTCGTTCAGAACGGCGACCGCGTCCGCATCGATGCCGAGGCGCGCCGCCTCGACGTGCTGATCGACGAGGCCGAACTCGCCCGCCGCCGCGCGTCATGGCAGCCGCCAGCGCCGCGTCACACCGCGGGGCTATTGGCGAAGTACGCCCAATGCGTCGGACAGGCGGATCAGGGCGCGGTCACGCATGCGGGCGGCGTGGTGTGGCCCGATTCCAATGTCATCCTGGACAGCCCGAAGGGCTGATCCGGGACCCATCTATCCAGCCATCCGGGGCCGAGCGTCAGGCAC
>Ga0193717_1002197_pt1 | contig 11399 bp, 11 predicted proteins | sample U2c2metaG_FD_145900 | JGI IMG/M metagenome (GOLD analysis project Ga0193717, IMG submission 145900) | Soil microbial communities from a riparian zone of the East river system, Colorado, United States - U2c2 | ecosystem: Environmental > Terrestrial > Soil > Riparian zone | place: USA: East River...
ATTGATTACCGCGTTGGAGCGCTGCTTGATGATCTTGAGAAACGGCGCGAACGCTTCCGGGCTCTGATCGGGCTGGCCGGTTTTCGGATTGCGCGCGTGAAGATGAACGATGGCTGCGCCCGCTTCCGCTGCGCCAATGGCCGCATCGGCGATTTCCTGCGGCGTCACCGGCAGCGCCTTGGACATCGACGGCGTGTGGATCGCGCCGGTGACGGCGCAGGTGATGATGACTTTGCGGCTCATTTTCTTGTCTCTTTCTTTTCAAGCTCGGTGAACTGAAACTAGTCGCTCTGTTTTGCCTTGTGCGCGGCCAGCGCCGCGAGGCGCTCGTTGCGGCGGACCGTCAATTTCGAGATACGCTCAGGCGTCGGCTGATGCGGCCATGCCTTGATAACACGATCGACGTTGGGGCCCTCGTACACTTCGGGCCCAGCGGACGCTGCCGCGAGCTCTTTATAAAATCCGGTGTAGCGCGCACAATAATCCGGGATGCCGCCGGGCGCATTCAGCTCGATGGTCTCGAACGGTCCAAGGAACGACCATCGTAGCCCGAGGCCATCCTTAACGGTGTGATCGAGATCTTCAGCGGAGATATAACCCTCGCCCACCAGCCGGAACGCTTCCGCCAGCAGCGCGCCCTGCAAACGGTTGAGAACGAAGCCGTTGATCTCCTTGTTCACAGTGACCGGCACCTGACCGATGGCGCGATAGATCTCGCGCGCGCGCGAAATCGCTTCGGGCGATGTCCACGGCGCACCGCAAAGCTCGACCAGCGGCACCAGATGCGGCGGGTTCACCGGATGGCCGACCAAGCAGCGCGCTCGGCCCTTCAAATTCTCGGTAAAACGCGAAGCGACAATGGCCGATGTCGACGACACCAACAGTGTCTCCGGCGCCGCGAGGCGATCAAGCTCGGCAAACAGCGCAATCTTGTCGTCGATCTTTTCGGGACCGTTCTCCTGAACGAACTCGACACCCTTCAAGGCGTCGGCCAAATTTGACGCCACCGAAATCCGCGAGGCCGCGCCGTTGGGATCGTTGGCAAGCCCATGCTTTGCGAGCGAACGCAACTCGTCGTGGATCAGGCCGGGGGCAGCGCTCAATGTCGGCGCGTGAGGATCAGTGAGTCGCACGTTCCAGCCCGCGCGCGCAAAGATCGCGGCCCAGGCACGTCCGATCAGGCCAACTCCGACGATGGCGACATTTCTTTTATTGGACATGTTTCTTGTCTTTCGCCATTACAACCATAACACCTTGCGCCGCAGATCTAGATCGTCGCGCAGCGCCTTCGACGGACCCTCGTGAATAATACGCCCACGCTCCAGCGCCACTGTCGTATCTGACAAGGCCAGCGCGAGATCAAGATGATGATCGACAATGATGATCGCGACTTCCTTGCGCAGCCGGTCGAACGCCTCGAACAATTGCTCGACGACGGCGGGCGCAAGGCCCTCGAACGGCTCGTCCAGCAGCAGAACCCGAACGTCGCCGGATAGCGCGCGCGCGACAGCCACCATCTGTTGCTCGCCGCCGGAGAGATAATCCGCCGGGCTGTCCAGCCGCTCGCGAATGCGCGGGAAATATTCGTAGACGCGCTCGCGGCTCCAGTGCACGCCGTTGCCGGTCTGCCGCTTCAGGCCGCCGAGTTCGAGATTGTGTTCGACGCTCATGCCCGCGAACAGACCGCGCCCCTGCGGCACATAGCCAATGCCGAGACGTGCGCATTCAGCGGACGCACGCCCGACCAGCTCGGTGTCGGCAAGTTTGATTGATCCGTTTGAAGCCGGCGCGATGCCGACCAGCGTCTTCAGCAGCGTCGATTTTCCAGCACCGTTGCGACCGAGCAGCGCGATGATCTCGTTATTATGCAGCGTGAAGTTGACGCCGTTGAGGATGTGGCTCTTGCCATAGAACGTATCGACGCCGCCCACGGTCAGCAGAGCGCTGGTCTTGGCTGAGGTCTCGCGCGGTTTCGCCGCCACTGCGGCAGCGCCCGAACCGATATAGATTTCCTGGACCTTCTTGCTGCTGCGCGCATCCTCGACGCTGCCATCGAGCAGCACGCGCCCCTCGTTCATCACCGTCACATGATCGGCGAGTTGAAACACCCGGTCGATGTCGTGCTCGACCAGCAGCACCGGCAGATCGGACGAGATGCGCTTGATGATCGCGCCGATGCGCTCTCGTTCGGCGGCGGCAAGCCCCGCAAGCGGCTCGTCGAGCAGCAGCACGCGCGGCGCGGTGGCCAGCGCGACACCCATGTCCAACAGCCGCTGGCCGCCATAGGACAGTGCACCCGCCTCCGCTTTCTCGATGCCCGCGAGGCCGAGATAGCGGATGACCTCGTCGGTCTCGCGGTTTATCGCCTCAATAGATACCGCATTGGTGAACGGATCGAACCGGCGCGGGTGGCGCGCCTGCACCGCGAGGCGGATGTTTTCGCCGACGCTCAGCTCCGGAAACAGATTGGTGATCTGGAACGAGCGGCCGATGCCTGCTTCGGCAATCTCTTCGGGTGAATGCCCGGCGATGGGCTTGCCCATCAGCGATGCCTCGCCTTCATCCGGCGGAAACATGCCCGACAGCAAGTTGAACGCCGTGGTCTTGCCGGCACCATTGGGGCCGATCAGCGCATGCAGGGTGCGGTCGGCGATAGAGATATTGATCCCCTGCACCGCCTTGATGCCGCCGAAACTCTTGACCATGTCGCGAGCGGCCAGCACAGGTCCTTCGATGGCGGCTTTCGGCCGCAGGAATTCCGGCAACGGCAGCGCCTCGACTTTGCGCGCGGACATCGCCGCCTCCTCCGTGACCTTCTTGCGGAACGGCGCGAGAAGTTTCTCACCCACCCCGATCAAACCGGTCGGCGAGAACACGATGAACCCGACGAAGACCAAACCGAGCCACAGCAGCCAGTTCTCAGTGTAGATGCCGAGAAATTCGCGAAACAGAATAAAGAACAGCGCGCCGAGCGCCGGGCCTAGAAAGCTGCGCATGCCACCGATCACGACCATCGCCAGTAACTCGCCGGAGAACGCCACCGAAATCGGATCGGCCGAGGTCATGCGGTTCTTGTACAGCAGCAGGATGCCGGCGAGACCCGTCAGCGCCGCAGATAGCACGAACGCCGCGAGCTTGTAGCGGTTGGTCGGATAACCGAGAAAACGCGCACGCTGTTCGTTCTCGCGGATCGCCACCAGCACGGTGCCGACGGTTGAATTGTGAAACCGCCACAGCAGCACCAGCACCGCGAAGGCGATGGCGGCGACGAACCAATAATAATTGGCTTGGGAATCGAGATCGAATCCGAAAATCACCGGGCGGACGATACCGCCGATGCCGTTCTCGCCGCCGGTCACATCGGTCCAGCGGAACGAGACAGAGTAAAGCATCGCCGCCAACGCCAGCGTCAGCAGCGAGAAATACACGCCGCGCCGGCGCAGGATGAGGAAGCCGAACGGCACCGCGACCAGCATGATGATGATAACAGCGCCAATCGCCGGACCGAAGAACGATCCCGGCATCAGGTTGCGCTGGAGCAGCGCAGCGGCATAAGCCGCCAGCCCAAACCATGCGCCGTGACCGAACGACACCAATCCGGTATGGCCGACGAGAATGTTCAGCGCCATGCAGGCGATGCCGAACACGACGACTTCCGTCGCCGACGTCGTTGTCAGACCGAGCGCGTTCAGCACCGGCGGCAGTACAAGCAGACCGATGGCGGCAATGACCAGTTGAACGGGAATGCGCTTGAGCATGGCGGATGGCCTCACTCGAAGCGGGTGATGCGCTCGCCGAACAGGCCGCGCGGCCTGAACACAAGCACCAAAAGCATGAGAAGATAGATCGCGGCTGTGGATGCCGCCGAATAACCGATGCCGACCATCACGCCTTTCACAAGCCCGACCAGCAGCGCCGCGACCACGACACCCCAGAATGAGCCGAGACCGCCGATCACCACCACGACAAAAGCCGGCGTGATGATCTCATTGCCCATCGCCGGATGGATCGCGTAGATCGGCGCGAGCAGCACACCGGCCAATCCAGCAAGCCCGATACCGAGAGCCGCAACAGCGGACATGTAAGGCTGCAGGGAAATCCCGAGCGCGCCGACCATGTCCGGATTCTGCACGCCCGCTCGCACGACGCGGCCGAAGGCCGTCTTCCGCAGCAGGAACCACAACGCCGCCACGCATACGACGGCGATACCGAGCAGGACGACGCGGTAGAACGAATAGATGAAAGAGCCGATGGCGACCTGCCCGCGCAAATCAGGTGGGATCGAATAAGACAACGGCGGCGCGCCGAAGATCATGCGCAACGCCTGTTCCGCCACCATCGCCAGCCCGAATGTCAGCAGCAGCGAGAGAATCGGATCGGCGCGATAGAAGCGGGTGAACAGCAGCCGCTCGATCACGACGCCGAGCAGCGCCACCGCCACCGGCGACAGCACGAACGCACCGCTGAACCCGAGATAAGGCGAGATCACCAGTGTGAGATAAGCGCCGATGGCAAAGAATGCGCCGTGCGCAAGATTGACGATGCCGCCGAGCGAAAAGATCAGCGACAACCCAAGTGCGATCAGCAGATAGTAAACGCCGTCGAGCAGTCCGTTCAGAATCTGCTGTGCGAGCAATATGCCGGACATTGTCGTCGCCCCGCGATCAATGGGCCACGCGCCACACGTGTGCCGAAAAGGAAGAGGAAGGGTGCGATCCTCCGAATGCCCCGGAGGATCGCATCAAGTCGGTATTACGACGGGAACGTACAACTGTTCTCTTCTTTGGTAGCCGCAATGACTTCGAGGTCTTCGTTCGGACCGGGCACGGGAGCACTCGACGAGAAGATGTCCCACTGGTTCTTGATCTGAGCCGCAGGCAGCGCCTTCACCGCGTACATCTCGTGCATGAGCTGATGATCCGAGGCGCGGAAATAACCTGGTCGCGTCTTCAAGAGATCGAACTTCGCGCCCTTCTCGAAGTGCTCGATAACTTTCGGCGACTCTGCCGACTTCAGCTCGTTAATGGACTGCGCCACGATCTTGGTAGCGGTGTAGTCACCCCACGCCTGGTTCTCCGGCGGCTTGTTGTACTTCTTGGTGAAGGCCGCGACGAAGGCCTTGGAGCCCGGCGTGTCGAGCAGATGATGCCAGACCACCGGCCAGGTGCCGACGAAGTTGCCCTTGCCCGCCGCCCAGGCCAGCGCGGTGTCGAAACCGAAGCCGCCGACCGGATAGGTCAGACCGAACTCGGCGTATTGCTTGAGGAAGTTGGTGATCTGGTTGCCGGCGAGATTGATCACGACGAGGTCAGGCTTGGAATCGCGGATCTTGAGCAGATAAGCCGAGAAGTCCGTCGCATCGGTCGGCACGAGGTCGTCGCCGGCGAACTGGCCGCCGTTGCCTTCCATGAATCGCTTGGCAACGCGCAGCAGGTCGTGACCGAACGCATAGTCAGCCGTCAGCGAGTACCACTTCTTGCCCTTGACCAGACCTTCCTGAAGGAAGGAGCGGCCCACCGTCTTCACATACATCGAGTTCTGCGACTCGACATGGAACATGTAGCGCTGGCAATCCTTGCCGCGTAGCGCGTCGGAGTTGCCGCCGGTGTTGATGAACAGCGTCTTGTTGCGCGACGCGACCTGCGCGATGGTCAGACACGACGCCGACGAAATCTCGCCGATGATGCAGGCGACCTTGTCGCGCTCGATCATGCGCTCTGCCTTGGTCGACGCGGTCTGCGGATTGACCGAGTCTTCCTTCAACAGTTCGACCTTGCGGCCCATCACGCCGCCCGCCGCATTGATTTCCTCCACCGCGAGATCGGCCGCCATCACGCCGTATTCGCCGAGCGGGCCGAGAAAGCCGGTGCGCGGCGTTAGATGACCGAACCGAATAACGTCGGCCGATTGCGCGCGCAGGATCGACGGCGCGGAGAGTCCAGACACCAGCGCGAGACCGCCGGCGGTCTTCAGCAAACTACGTCGCGTGAATTTATCCTTGATCGACATAAGCCATCCTCCCTGTGACGGCCGCGTTTTGCGGCGCTTATTCCGGCTCGGCGTCGCGCGATTGTTGGGCGCTTATATCGCTTGCCGTGATCTGTGATCACACTTAGACTGACAAACGATGACGGCCTTGTCGAGTCCCTTGTTTCGCTATTTGGCCGCCCAGCAGGATAAACGGTCATGAACCGCCCCGCCGCGCTTGATCTGGTTGAGCCGCTCGACCGGCAGACATTGGGCGGGCGCGCCTATGCGCAACTCTCTGATTTGCTGATCTCCGGCCGCATGGCGCCGGGTGAAAAGATTTCGCTGCGTCAGGCAGCCGAGGTCCTCGGCGTTTCTATTATGCCGGTGCGCGAAGCCGTCTCGCGGCTCGTCGCCGACGGCGCGCTCGAAGTCACGCCGAACCGCGCCGTCCGCGTCCGGCTGATGACCGCGGCGCAATTTCGCGATCTGACCCGGGCGCGCATCGCGATCGAAGGTCACGTCGCGGCGGCGGCTGCCAAAAATCGCAACGACGCCGACCTCAAATCGATTGCGCGCGCGGAAGCCGCGATGCGTTCAGAGAGCCGCGCGGCGAAGCCGAACCTGCCTCGCGCCGTCGAGCTCAACAAATCGTTCCATTTCGCGGTCTATGAAGCGGCGCATTCGGCGACCCTGGTGGAAATCATCCGCGCGCTTTGGCTCAAGGCTGGACCGATTATCAATCTCGACCTGCGCGCCAATCCCGAGCGGCTGGCAAAGGGCGACGCTGTGCGTTTCCACGCCAATGTGCTGGCCGCCATCAGGGCTGGCGACGAGGCCGGTGCGCGCGAGGGAGTTGCTGCGGACATCAGCAACGCGGCGGAGGTCATTCTGTCGCGCGGCGGTCTTGCTGAACAATAACGATTATCCTCTGGAGATGGCATGAACCTCGACATCAAGGGACTGCGCGTGCTGGTAACAGCCGGTGCCAACGGAATCGGGCTTGCCATTGCGCGGGCTTTTGCCGGCGAAGGCGCCAAGGTTCACGTCTGCGACGTGGACACATCCGCGCTCGCAGCACTCAAGACCAGCGATCCGACGCTGACCCAAACCATCTGCGATGTGTCCGATCGCGCCGCCGTGAAATCGCTGTTCGCAGAGGCCACCACCGTTCTAGGTGGACTCGATGTTCTGATTAACAACGCGGGCGTCGCCGGACCGACGGCAAAAGTCGAGGAGATGAATCCTGAGGACTGGGATCGTTGTCTTGAAATTTGTCTCACCGGGCAATTCAACTGCGCGCGGCTGGCGGTGCCACTGCTGCGTGAAAGCAAGAACGCCTCGATCGTGAACATCTCGTCCGCAGCTGGGCGTCTCGGCTTCGCCATGCGCACGCCCTACGCCGCCGCCAAGTGGGGCGTGATCGGTTTCACGAAATCGCTGTCCATTGAACTCGGACCGGACAATATTCGCGTCAATGCGATCCTGCCGGGTCTCGTGGCCGGCGACAGGCAGCGCCGCGTGCTGGAAGCCAAGGCCCAGCAGCGCGGCATCTCATTTGCCGAGATGGAGCGGACGGCGTTTTCTTACACGTCGATCAAGGATTATGTGACGCCACAGCAGCTCGCGGACCAGATCGTCTTCATGTGCAGTCCGCGCGGCAGGACCATTTCCGGCCAAGCCATCTCCATCTGCGGCGATACGCAGATGCTGGGCTAGCTCAGAACGGCGCCGACCAGTTTTTTGCCGATGCATCGTAGGTCTGCACCTTCAGCATCTGGAACTTCGATTTGAGCCCCCGGGCCGCCTCTTCGGCGGCTTCAAGCGACGCAAACCAGGTCTTGAAATGTCCATCGACGACGAGAATGAAGCCCTCGGTCGGCGGAAGGTCCGCACGCGACGGCTTGCTCGGCGGTGCTTCTTCGATGGTAAGAACGGGCTTTTTCAAGGAATGACTCTTTCTGCCTAGTTTTGGCGTGGAATCGCGTCAGTATCACTAAGATGGGCACGAATTGCTTAAATACAACGCGGCTGTCGCCTGTTCGTCCTCAATTACGACGGCGATACCCATGATAAGCCGATGGCTATTCCGCCCGGAAGGGCGCACTATCCCGGCCGCAATCCGCTACACAAGTAAGACGTCTAAGGCCTCCGAATTCATTGGAAATTCGAAGGATAAAGTTCACTTTCGGACAACCGGGAAAGACGGAAATGGCGATTACGCAAGGCTCGTTCCGATCCTACGACTTCAACCGGATGGTCGTGCTCTTCACGATGATAAATGAGCAAACGGAAGTATCCTGTGCGATCAGCACGGCCGCCATGGATCACATTGAAGGCACAAAATCGATCAAGCCGGAGCTCCGGGAAGCGCAGTACTTCAGGCTGCGCTCCAGGATTGATGCCCGCGCCGAAGCAAAACTTCTCGCCACCGAATTTGAAGGCGACCCGCCGGGGATCGTTCTGCGAAGCATTGATTTTTGAGATTGATAAGGCGACGCTGCAATCTCAAACGCCCTTGATGGCTTTCAACAGTTCGGCTGCGTGATCTTCCGCAGACCCGATATTATCGATGACGACGTCAGGCACCGCGGTCACGACCGCCCGGCGAAGCCTGTCGCCGAGTTGCCCGTCACTCGGGCGCGCACGGGCAGCGAGGCGTTGTGCCAGAATATCCGGCGGAGCCGTCACTGAAATCACCGTCACATTGGCATATGACCTGCGTGCCGACTCGATGATGGTGCGGGACACGTTCGCGACAACAGCCCGTCCGGCCCGGATGTCATCGACGATGGAGCGCGGCAGCCCGTAGCGCAGGCCGTGCGCCTCCCACTGGAAGGCGAAGTCGCCGTGCGCCAGCATCTGCCCGAACACGGTAGCACTCACCGCCTCGTTGCTCTCGTGAGCCGACGCTTCCCGCGTCACCACCCGTTGCGGGAAGACGACATTGCCGTCGCCGGCGCATGCCGCCTGCGCAAGCCCGATCAGCGTGTCTTTCCCCGCCCCGCTCGGCCCAACCACGAGGATCAGCCGGCCCGGCCCGATCATGTCCGTGCGATGAGCGGGTATGGTTGCCATGTCGGTCATGCGACGCGATGCCCCTCGCGCCACACGCTGCGCACCACCGGCAGATCCTGCGCGAGATGCACGCGGATCAGATCGGCGCGCTTGCCGGCGACGATTTCCCCCCGGTCGGTAAGACCGACAGCTTCCGCTGCCGTCCTGGTGACGGTCCGCACCGCCGCTGCGAGATCGATCGCCGGGACATGCTTCGGCAATTGCAGCGCCGCCATCAAAAGGCTCGAGGGAATGTAATCCGACGACATGATGTCGAGCAGGCCTTCGCGGGCGAGATCGACCGCGGCAATGTTGCCGGAGTGAGAACCGCCGCGCACGACATTCGGCGCGCCCATCAGCACATGGATGCCAGCCTTGTGCAAACCACGTGCGGCCTCCATGGTGGTCGGAAACTCTGCAACCGACACCCGATCGCGGATCGCGTCGGTGACGTTTTCCTCGGTGGTGTCGTCGTGGCTGGCGAGCGGAATATCGTAGCTCTGCGCCAGTGCGACGATCTCGCGCATGTTGGTTTCTGCATATTTCTTCTGGTACTCAAAGCGCCGCTCGAACAGCACGTCGAGCTGCGCGTCGGTCATGCCTGCGCCTTTGCCGCGATAGTAGTCGCGCAGCTTGCCCTCGTCGCGGAACTGGCGCTGACCCGGTGTGTGATCCATCAACGACATCAGCCGCACATCCGGCCGGCCGATCAGCTCCTTGGCCTCTTCGACGACGCTCGGCATCGGAATTTCACAGCGCAGATGCAGGAAATGCTCGGCGCGCAGCAGCTTCGCGTCACGCGCTTCACTGATGGCTTTCGCGAGAATGCCCGCCTGCCCATCGACGTCCTCGGCGCCCTCCTCGCGCCAGACGCGCAAGGAATCCAGCACCGTGGTGATGCCGCTGATCGCAAGTTGGCCGTCGTAGGACACCACCGCGGCCACAGGGTCCCAGAACACCTTTGGCCGCGGCACATAATGCGCTTCGAGGTGATCGGTGTGCAGTTCGATCAGTCCGGGCATCAGGAGGTCGCCGCGCAGATCCTCGCCGCGCTCCGGCGCGTCGCCCTCGCCCACTTCCGCGATCTTGCCATCGACGACCGCGACCCAGCCACGCTCGATAACGTGGTCTTTCAACACCACGCGCGCATTGCTGAAAACCGCATCGGTTCGCTCAGAAGTCATGCTTTTCCTTTCACGCGGCGGCCGCGAACGAGGTCACATCGATCGTCCGGTCGGCAATCAGATTGCGCACGTCGTCATCGTGAACGATCGCAACCATCGCGACATTCCGCTGTTTCTTCTCGCCGATCAGATCAACCACGATTCTGCGGTTCACGCCATCCAGCGACGCGGTCGGCTCGTCGAGCAGAAGGATCGGCATGTCCGAAATGAAGCCGCGTGCGATATTGACGCGCTGCTGCTCGCCGCCGGAGAAGGTCGACGGCGGCAGGCTCCAGAGCCGCTCCGCGATGTTGAGGCGCCGTAGCAGTGAGCCCGCGCGCGAGCGCGCTTTGTCCCGCGCGACGCCGTTCGCGATCAAGGGCTCGGCGACCACATCGATCGTCGCCACCCGTGGCACCGCGCGCAGAAACTGGCTGACATAGCCGATGGTCTGGCGGCGGACGCGGAGAATATCGCGCGGCAGCGCGCTGGCGATGTCGACAACCGCGCCGTCATGGCGCACGGCGATGCGGCCATGGTCGCAGCGGTAGTTGCCAAAGATCATCTTCAGAATCGATGATTTTCCCGCACCCGAGGGGCCGGCCAGTACGACGCATTCGCCGGCATCGACGTGCATCGACACGCCCGACACCACCGGCAGCCGCACGCCGTTCTGCAGATGCATGGTGAAGGTCTTCGCGGCGCTGGAAATTTCGATCATCGGAGACATGCTGTCCTCATGCCGGCAGGATTGAGGAAACGAGAAGCTGGGTATAGGGCTCGTGCGGATCGTCGAGCACCTGATCGGTCAGGCCGGTTTCGATCACCTCGCCGCCCTTCATCACCATCACCCGGTGCGACAATAGCCGCGCCACCGCGAGATCGTGGGTGACGATGATCACCGCGAGCCCGAGCTCGTTGACCAGGCCACGTACCAGATCGAGCAAACGCGCCTGCACGGAAACATCGAGACCGCCGGTCGGCTCGTCCATGAACACGAGACGCGGCTCGGTGACCAGATTGCGTGCAATCTGCAGCCGCTGCCGCATGCCGCCGGAATAGGTCTTCGGCGCGTCGTCGATGCGATCGGTCGAAATCTCGACGCGCTCCAGCCACGAGGAGGACGTTTCGCGAATTTTGCCGTAGTGTCCCCAGCCGACCGCCATCAGCCGCTCGCCGACATTGGCTCCCGCCGACACCGCCATCCGCAGA
>Ga0193717_1002198_pt1 | contig 11395 bp, 12 predicted proteins | sample U2c2metaG_FD_145900 | JGI IMG/M metagenome (GOLD analysis project Ga0193717, IMG submission 145900) | Soil microbial communities from a riparian zone of the East river system, Colorado, United States - U2c2 | ecosystem: Environmental > Terrestrial > Soil > Riparian zone | place: USA: East River...
GGCCAACAAGATGGCCAGGCCCATCGTACTGGAAGAATTTGGCATCAACCGCGACGAGGGTTCATTCCGCCCGGTCGCTACCACGGTCTACCGTGACAAGTTCTATACGGCGATTTTTGGGCTGCTGGCGCGCCGGGCCGCGGCCGGGGATGCCATCGCCGGCTCCAACTTCTGGGCCTGGGGCGGTGTGGGTCGCACGCAGAACGCGGATTTCATGTGGAAGGCGGGCGACAGCTTCGTCGGTGATCCGCCGCAGGAACCGCAGGGACTTTACTGCGTGTTTGACTCGGACGTCTCGACGGTGAACATCATCTCGGCGCACGCGCGCCAGATGAGTGGACTTCACTAGTCCCCGTCCAGCGATCGATCATCGTCCGCAACGCGGTCAGCGAGAACGGTTTGGCAAGGTAGTCGTCCATGCCCGCGGCGACGCAGGCCTCGCGATCGCCGGGCATCGCATTGCCGGTGAGCGCGACGATGGGCACGCGGACGCCAGGAGATTCCGCCGCGCGAATGGCGCGCGCGGCGGCGAGCCCATCCATCACCGGCATCTGGCAGTCCATCAGAATGAGGTCGAGCTCGAAATCGGCGGCCGCGGCCAGCACTCCCTCCTGACCATTCGAAGCCGTGGTCACGTGAAACCCGAGCATGTCGAGCATGGCGCGCGCCATCTCCTGGTTCACGGCGTTGTCTTCGACCACCAGCGCGCGGCCGCGCGAGCCGGACGTGGGCAAAGCGCGAATCCGTGTGCTTTGCGCGGTATCCAGCACCGCCGCCGCGACGAGGTCAATCGTGCACATCGGCTTCACGAGCACTCGCGTGACGCCCGTGGGCGGCGCCGCATCGGCATCGGGAGGCATCAAGGCCACGACTTCCACGGGGCGCGGCGCGGCCGCGGCACGCAGCCCGCTGACGGCGTGTTCCAACTTCGCCGCGGCATTGACGTCGATGACGATGCGCAGGCGCTTGATGCGCGCCGAAAAGTCCTGCAATGCTTCGATGGCGCCGATCGGCGAATCGACGCTGATCACGTGCGAACACTCGGTCGAGATCGTGTCGCAGACCGCGGTGCGGATGATCGGGTGCAGGCCGATGACGATCGCGCCCAGGTCAGCGGCCGGTGTGACCGACGGTAGCTCGAGCGGCTCCACGCCCATCGGAATGCGGAACGAGAAACGGCTGCCGCGACCCGGTTCGCTGCTGAGATCCATGGTGCCGCGCATGAGCTCGACGAGCTGGCGGCTGATGGCGAGACCCAATCCCGTGCCGCCAAACTTGCGCGTGACGCTGCCGTCGGCCTGTTCGAATGCATCGAAGACTCGCTGCTGCTCGGCGGGTGCGATGCCGACGCCGGTATCGGTGACGGAGAATTCGAGCATACCCGGCCCCGCGTTCACGGGCCCAACGGTCACGGTTAACAACACCCCGCCCACGTCCGTGAACTTGACCGCGTTGTTCACCAGGTTGCCCAACACCTGGCGCAGGCGGATGGGGTCGCCATGCACGGTCGCCGGTACGCCGCGCGCGATGTGCGCGGCGATTTCGATGCCCTTGTCGTAGGCGCGCGCACCAAACAAGCCGACCACCTGCTCGAGCTCTCGCCGCAGTTCGAATGGGCCGTTGGCGAGCGTGAGCTTGCCGGCCTCGGCCTTGGAAAGATCGAGCACGTCGTTGATGAGCGTGATGAGCGCCTCCGCCGAGGACTTCAGCGTGCGCACGAAGCGGCGCTGCTTGGCGTCGAGCGCGGTGTTCTCGAGTAGCGAGGCCATGCCCACCACACCGTTGAGCGGGGTGCGCAGCTCGTGGCTCATGTTGGCGAGGAAGCGCGACTTCGCCTGAACGGCGGCCTCCGCCGCCAGTCGTGCTTTCTCGAGAAACTCGGCGGTGCGCTTCTGTTCGGAGATGTCGGTGATCACCGAGGCGATGCCGGTGATGGTGCCGTCTTCGGCCATCAATGGCGTCTTGGCGATGATCACATCGAACAGGGTCCCGTTCGCGGCTTGAATCGACGTCTCATAGCGCAGCGACTTGCGTTCCGCGAGCAGTTCGTCGTCGGTTTCGCCGTGATTCCGGACGGGCTGGCGGTCCGGGTCGTGGTCGAGTTGCTTGCCGACGATGTCCTGGCGAGGAACGCCAAACATGTTTTCAAACGCGGCGTTCACCAGCGTGACTCGTCGCTCGGTGTCGCGCAGGATCACGGGGAGCGGCAGCGTCTCGAGCAATGCGCGCAGTACGCGCAGAGTATTCGAGAGCGCGCGCTCGAGTTGCTTGCGCTCGGTGATGTTGGTGTGTGTGCCCGTCATGCGCGTGGCACGGCCGAGCTCATCGCGGCTGCTGACGTTACCGTAGGTTTCGAGCCAGACCCAGCGTCCGTCCGCATGACGCATGCGATGCTGGACCTGGAGCATCGGCACGTTGCCGCGCAACGCGTCGCGCGTGGCATTGCTGAACAGGTCCAGATCTTCCGGATGTACCAGGCTCACCAGATCCTGGGTGGGCATGACCTGATCGTCGCGCTCTAACCCTAAGAAGCCGAAAAACGTGCGATCGACGAACAGGTTGTCGGTGGTGAGATCCCATTCCCACAGACCGAGGTTGGAAGCTTGCAGAGCAACCTTCAGGCGCTGGTTGCTTATGGCATGCGCGGCGCGCGCTTCGCGCACGTTGTCGACGAGCGCGAGGCAGCCCTTGCGCAGCACCTGCGGGTCGACCTCATCGCCGGCGCGCAGTTTCGCGATCAGGGCTTCGAGTTCGGCTTCTGAACCGACACCGAAGGCCTGCGCCAATTGCTTCTTGAGATCGGGATTCACCTGATACACGCGCGCAAGGCGCAACCTCGGACGCTCCACTCCTGCTAACGATGTCGGCAGCGGGACAGATTACTGAGGTTCGGCGGCCCAAGGCATCAGGCTTGGCCCGGCCGGAGTGTGCAACGGATCACAACCAAGAGACATATTGTCATTCGACTTTGAAGGCGATGATCGAGTTCTTGAAGAACGTGGGCACGTAGACCGTCATGGTCGTCGGGTCCCAGCCGATGTCGGCGGTGCTGGTCTGCACGGCCTTGCCATCGAACAGGAGCTCCTTCCCGCCATCGGCGGTCACGTACCACACCGCGCCGCTCCACACGGACACGAGGAAGTCGCCGCCCTTGACGTTCTCGAGGCCGTCGACCCCACCGGGCATGCCATCGGCGAGCACCTTGAGCGACTTGTCGGGCTCGACGCGGTTGAGGCTGTTGTTGTCGAGCACGTACAGCGTGCCGTCATGAACTAACAACCCGTTGGGACCCTTGAGCACCGTCTCGTCGAGGTGCACCGAGGCCTTGCCGTCTTTCACGATGTAAACCTTCTTGGCCTTGGAGTCGGAGACGTACAGCGTGCCCTTGCCATCGGAGGCGAGGTCGTTGAGCTGAACGCCTTCGGGAATGGCGATCTTGTTCTTGATCTTGCCAGCCTTGATGTCGATGACCACGATGCCGCCGGCGTCGGCCGCGTACAGCCACTTGCCATCCGCCGAGAGCGCCAGGCCCTTCGGGCAATCGAGCCCCGTGACCCATTCGGCGGCGATTACCTTGCCGTCGAGCCCGACCTTGGCGATGGAGCCCTTGCCATCGGCTTCCCATGGCTGGCCATCGATGTTGGAGACGTACAGCACCTTGCGTTTCGCGTCGAGGCGCACGCCTTCAGGCACCTTGAGCGTGGCTTCGGATTCCCAGACCTTGGTGAGCTTGTGAGTATTCTCGGCTTGGGCTGTCGCGGCGAAGCCCATCGCGACCAGCAGTGCAAGATTCTTTTTCATGTGGCACGTTCTTGGTGGAAGGGACGCAAAGTATAGTTGCGCGTTATGCTCACCGCATGCCCGTGAGCACCTTGTTTGCCACCCGTGTGTACACCAAAAGTCTTACGCGTGGCCGTTCCGACCCGCTCAATGCGCGGCTGCTGCGCGAGTGCCGCCAGCTCAAGCTGGAAGACGCCGCCGGCATCCGCTGGTCCGACACTAACTATCCCGGCGGCTACACTTCCTACAATTCCCTGGCGCGCATGCACCGGATGTCGCCGACCTTCGCGGCGCTCGAAAAGCGCATCGACGCGCATGTCCGCGTGTTCGCGCGCACCCTCGACTTCGATCTCACCGGCCGCAAGCTCGTGATGACGGATTGCTGGGTCAACGTCATGACGCGCCAGGTGGTGCATGGCCTGCACCTGCACCCGCTGGCGAGCTTGAGCGGCACTTACTACGTGCGTACGCCGCGCGGCTGTTCGGGACTCAAATTCGAAGATCCCCGGCTCGATCGGTTCATGGCATCACCGCCGCGCAAGGCGCGTGCGCGCCGCGAGAACCAGGTGTGGGTCACGGTTCCCGCCGAGCAGGGAACGATGGTGTTGTTCGAGAGCTGGCTGCGGCACGAGGTAGCGCCGAACCCCACCGAAGCGGAGCGGATCTCCATCAGCTTCAACTACAGCTGGTTCTGATCAGCCGAATACCTGGTGCAGCGCCCGGCTCCAGGCGGGGAAGTCGGTGAGTCCCACGAAAATGAGGCCAGTGAGCGCGCCATCGAGATGCGCGTCGTGGTTGATGTTGTCGCGCTTGTGCTTCGAAGCCCACCAGCTGTACGCGACGTAGCCGAAGGCGAAGACCACCGCCGGAATCGGAATTGCGAAGTACAGATACAACATCTGTTTCGGGAAGTAGACGATGTAGGCGAACAGCACGGCGAGAATGGCGCCGGAAGCGCCGAGCGCCGCGTAGTCAGGATTGTTGCGCTGCTTGTAGACGGTGCCGAGGCTGCTCAGGATCAGTCCAACGAAATACAGCGCAACGAATCGTCCCGTGCCGATGCGGTGCTCGAGCGCGGGCGCGAAGAAGTAGAACGTCAGCGAATTGAACAGCAGGTGGCCGAAATCGCCGTGGATGAAGCCGCTGGTGATGATGGTGTCGTACTGCTTTTTCCGCAGCAGCCAGTACGGCCGCAGCAGGTTGCGCTCCATGATCGCAGGCGCAATCCACAGCGCGAGCGCGCTCAAGACAAGGATCGCGCCGAGAATCAGCATCGAGCCGGGTGTACTGTCGAAGTTCATGTGATCAGTGCGCCTTGGTCAGTCCACGGTCTTCGAGCCATTCCGCCATGCGCTGCGGCCAACGCTGGATGCTCACGTATTTCGAACGCTGCCCCATGTTGAAGGCATGTTTGCCCTGCGCGTAGATGTGCGTCTCGATGGACGCGCCGGCGTCGTGGTATTTGCGCGCGAGGTCGAAGAGCACGGGCGCCACGTATTCATCGTCGGCGGCTCCCAACAGGAACAGCGGCGGGGCATCGCGCGGCACCTTGGCGGGAATGCCGAGCGGTCCTGGATAAATGAGGACCTGGAAGTCGGGGCGCGCGCTCACGCGTTCGACCGAATCGTTCGCCTTCGGATCGCCGTTCACGGGTGGATAGGCCACCAGCGCGGCGACTTCGCCACCGGCCGACCAGCCCATGACGCCGATGCGATTCGGATCGATATGCCATTCGACGGCCCTTGCGCGCACCGTGCGCATGGCACGGCGGATGTCTTCGGCGGTGTTGTCGATCGTGTATTTCGAGCCGGGTTCGCGAAAGAGCCGGTATTTCAGCGCGAATGCCGTGACTCCCAGGCTCGCGAGGTATTGCGCCGGCTCGACGCCCTCGGGATTGAAAACCAGCTCACGGTGCCCGCCGCCGGCGACGACGATGACTGCGGTGCCATTGGCCTTGGCCTTGGGTGGCAGGAACACAGTGAGCGAAGGATTGTGGATGTTCTTGTACCACCAGTCCTGGTGCTGTTCGGGTTCGTCGCGCCGTGATTCAAAGCCCGGCGCACCCTTTTCCCATAACGGAATCACGGAAGGACCTGGCGGTTGCTCGGCGTGTGCGGTGACACAGAGCACGAGGAATGAGCTCAGCAGAAGTGCGCGGGTAGTTGGCATGGCCTTAGAACCTTGCCACAACTGGAGGCTCAGCGTCTCGGCACGAAGTGGTAGCCCGTGGCTCCAGGTTCCTGGCAGCGGTCCACCGGCGTGGAGTGACGGTCGTTAGGTACCTCGAGCAGAGTATCGAGGTTGTGCGCGAGATCGGTGTCCAAGCCCGCCGAAGCCTCCATCGACACGAGACGCACCTGGGCGCCGTCCTGTTCGAAGGTGAACTTCTCGTAGATCCGCGTCGGCCCGCCCGGTCCCTGCACGATTTCGTCGAGTTTCAGCGTCCACGCATCGTCGCGCGGAGCGTTCCAGGTGCGCGATGCGCCGCTGAGAAACCGGTTGGAAATCAGCACCGTGCTCAGCGAATAACAGGAGTCGGCGAATTCCAGCTCGGTGAAGTCCCGCGACGGGCCTTCTTCCCTGGACGTGAAGCGGACCGTGAGAAAGCCTCCCACGATCACTAACAACATGGCGGGACCGGCGAGCGCGCGCATCAGTCGTATGGAAGGGAGATCGAGCCCTTGTCGACGAGCTCCTGGCTCGACGTGGCGTCAATGCTGAGGAAAACGAGATCGCCGTCTTCGATGCCAACCACGGATTCGTCGCGGGTATCGACGACCTGGAACTCGCGGAAGTCATCGGGCGTCGCCGGAACCGTGTTGGGCTCGTAGTACGGCAGGGTCTCGACGTAGGTCGCGATCACGCGCGCGGTCTTGCGGTCGGCAGCAACGTCGATGTCGATGGACTTGCGCTCCAGCCGGTACTGCCGCAGTCGCGAGAAGGCTCCCGCCTCTTTGCAGAACAGCGCGCGATCCATTTCCACTTCGGTGGGCTCGATCGCCCGCTCGTGGCCCTGAAACGTCAGCCGCAGCGTGAAATTCTTGCCGCGCAATTCGCAGATCTCCGGCGCGAAGCGTTTGCGCGCGGCGTCGTCCGCCTTGTCGATGAACTCGCGCACGTCGTTTTCATCGAGGCTGCGCTGGCAGGCGGTGAGCGGAACACACAGGGCTAACAAGATTGTGAGGAGCAGGACGTTGCGCATGACGCCGGAAATGGGGACATTCCTCATTTTCTTGTAACAATCGCCGAGGCTACGCAACGATGCGACTCGCCGCCGCCTGATTGTTACAAGAAAATGAGGAATGTCCCCATTTCCCACCCGGCACCCACCAAAAAAAAGCCCCGCAGGGCGGGGCTTGTTAGTAGGTCGTCGTCGACTTAGGTAATCGCTGTCAGCCGAACTAGTCGACTACACGGACTGCTATATATCGGCTGGGACGTTGGTGGCCTTTCGGCCTCCGGCTAAACACATAAGCCCGCGTGTCAATCCACGCTTTGATCGTCCTCGCCAGTAGCCATAACTAAGCTACCGACTGAACCCGTGCCCGTGAGCAAATCCTGAGTTTTTTGTATCACTAAACTGTTGTGTTCTCCGCGCATCAATATGTGGTGCAGTGCAAAACGTCGAAGCCTTCGTAGCATCTTCAACCCAACTAACAACCTTATATTCAGGTACTTAGCAGCGATTTCGAGACTACGCGAGACGGAATCATACGCCGAATCCTTGTCGCCACAATGTCTCAATGGCGCGACAGAGCATCTTTCTGTGAACTGTATCGACAGAATTTACGACTACTGGATGTGACTGGTTGCGCGAAACCGGTCAGCGATTGAGGCGCACCGTAAAAATCGCCCCGGAATTGTCGGCCAGGTTCTCGGCCCGGGCGATTCCGCCGTGAAATTCGGCAATCAGCCGCACGATGTAGAGCCCGAGGCCGAAGTGCGGGCGCTTGTCGCTCTCGACGCGCGATTGCCATAACGACTCGAACAGCCGGTTGCCGGTTTCCGGCGGGAGCAGCGGGCCTGGATTGGCCACCGAAAGCTCCACGTGTGCAGGCTCCGCGCGCAGAACGACCGAGATCGTGGCGCCATCAGCGCTGAAATCGACAGCATTGTCCACGAGCTTGTCGAGCATCTGCACGATGAGATCCGGAGCGCCCGTCATCTCGACGGCTTCGTCGGGGACCTGGGCCACAAAGCGTCGCGCCGGGAATGCGTCGCCGTAGGCACCCGCCGCCGCCCGTACCAATGCGGCCAGGTCGAACCGCTGCCGGTCGCTGTGGGCAATGGCCTCCTCGACCCGGGTGGCGGCACCCATGGCGGTCAGGATGGCGCCGAGCCGCTCGCTGCCCTCGCGAGCACGCGAGATGTAGACCTTGGCATTCGCGGAATCGCCTTCGGACTCCAGGTTCTCGAGCGAGGACCGAATGATGGTCAGCGGCGTGCGGATTTCGTGGGCCAGCTTGCCGGCGAGGGTCCGCAGGTATCCGGTGTACTCATCGAGCCGTCCGAGCAGAGACGAAAAGCTGCGCGACAGGTCGCCGAGTTCGTCGCGGGCGTCGGCTTCGGGCAGGACTCGCGACAGGTTGCCCTCGCGCCCCAGCGCCGTTTCGCTCGCCGCCCCGAGCCGTGAGATACGCAAGGTCATGCGGCCGGCGAACCAGAAGGCGGCCACTACCGCGAACAGCGTGACGAACAGCGTGAGGTTCAGCAGGCGCGTGAGCGCGGTGTCACGCAACGTCAACCAGCGATCCGCGGTCTGCGCGAGCTGAATGACACCGAACACGGTTTTCCCGTCTGCCGAGTAGATGGGTGCGGCCGCCGCGACGATGACGCTGTTTTCATAGCGGCCGGGGAACTGCGCGGTTTCCGGCTTGCCACGCGCCACGCGAGTGGTGAGGCTTTCCGCCGCGCGCTGGCGATTCGCCTGCGACATGACGCGAGAGATCGCATCGCCGTCGAGGAACAGGCGATACATGCGCGGCAGGAATCCGCGCATGCGAGTGTAATCAGCCGGCAGCGCGGGCGCGTCGATGCGCGTGAGTATCGCGCCGGTCGACGAAGCCACGGTGAGCTCGACGCCGGGTTGCGCAAACTGGCGCAGGTGGTCGTTGAGATCCGGCGAAGCGGCGATGAGCCTGCCCGTGGCGCGCAGGTCCGAGACTTCGAGCGTGCCGTAGCTCGAACGCGCCGCGCCACGCCGGTCGCGGTCATCGATGAGTACGCCAATGTGCTGCCCCAGGAGCGATAACGGGATGCCGATCTCGAGTACATATCCTTCGCGTGAACGCTGCCACACCGCGTTGATGCGCGGCTCTTCGACCGCTTCCTCGCGGCCGTATTCACGGGTCTCGATGCGCCGAGCGCGCAACGTGCCGCCGCCCGTGCTGCCGAAGAACAGCTGGCTCTGGCCGCCGCGCTTGTCGTCGAAGGCGAGCCAGATGCGGTCGCCGATGCTGGCGGAATCGAGCGGCGCGAGCATGGACGCGTCATAAATCACCTTGTTGTCGCGCACCAGGAGCGCGAGATAGAGCCAGCGCTCGTGGGTAGCCGCCAGGAGTTGCATTGAGTCGCCACCGGGGCCCGAAACGCGAATGAGGTTGCGCGCATCGGTGTCCCATTCATCCGCGCGTCCATCGATGAGCGGCGCACCGGACAAGACGACGGGCGTGATGTCACGCGCGTTGTTGCTGCTGACCGCCTCCAGCGAATCGGCGCGGAACAGCAGTTCCTGCCGGCCTTTGAGCGATCCGGCGATCGTGGTGGTGACGGCCAGCAGGGACTGCATCTCGCTCTCACGCAGCACGTGTTCCATCTCGCGCGCGTACTGGCAGCCGGCCCACGGCAGTGCGAGCGTGGTGAGCGCCAGCAGCAGTAGTTTGGTCCGCAGCCGGAACCCGGAAATCGGTCCGATCCGGATCAGGTCGAGAATGCGTCCCATGGTCTGACTACTCGACCCAGCGGTAACCCATGCCGTACACGGTGTGCACGGCATCGAATTTCTCGTCGACCACCTGGAATTTGCGGCGGATGCGCTTGATGTGCGAGGTGATGGTGTTGTCGTCGAGCACCACGTTGGCGGCGTCCATGAGCTGCTGCCGGTTTTTCACGTGCCCGGGATGTTTGGTGAGCGCGTAGACGATCCAGAATTCGGTCAGCGACAGCAGCACCACCTGGCCATTCCATTCGACCGACATGCGTTCGCTGTCGAGCGTGAGCGCGCCGCGGCGGATCACCTGCTTTTCTTCGGTGGGGCGGCGCAGCGCGTCGACGCGGCGAAACAGGGCATTCACGCGCGCAATCAGATGCGCCAGTGACAGGTCCTTGGTCAGGAAATCGTCGGCGCCGAGCCGCAGGCCCGACACAGCGTCGAGCTCGCTGTCGCGCGCCGTCAGAAAAATGATCGGCAACTCCGGTGAAAGTCCGCGCAGCTCGCGGCACAACTCGAAGCCGCCTTCCGGCTCGTCTTCGAGCGAGATGTCGATGACGGCGAGGTCGGGCAGCCGCGCGGTAAAGGCTGCCATGGCTTCGCGCCGATTCGGATAGCCGCGCACGGCATAACCCTCACGCGAGAACGCCGCGGCGTAGTTGTCGCGGATGGCACGTTCGTCTTCGACGATGGCGATCGTTTTTTTCATAGCAGCATCGAAGTGTAGTCGAGCTAATCCCGCGTTGTATGCGATGGCCACATTTGGTCATTTTGTGTCGGCAGCGTGCCATCAAGCCATCACGGCACGGCCGGTTGGCGGGCGCGAAATGTCGCTCAGGCTCAAAACAAAGGACGCCGCCATGACCGACCATTCGAACGCACGCGACCGGACATATGCTGCCGAGCAGTTCGCCACACATCAGGGTGAACGCTGGCGCCGTTTCCTGGAACGCGTCGGCACGCGCAGCAACGACTTCGCCGTACGACTGGCCCGCGCTCGATTCGTGTACCTGCATCGCCGCGATACGGCCACGCACTGGTTGCCGCTGTGAGCGCGGTACCCAGGCATTTCATGAACGACGAATCGGAAACCCGCGCGCCTTTGGATCGCGAGCCGCGCGACTCCGCGAACGAGGAGTGGGTGGCGACGTTTTGGCAGTGGTTCGCGCTTGCCGCTTTGTTGTTCTGTTGGGTCGCCGAGGCGACGATGTGCGCCGAGCGTGGCTTCTGAAAATCCGGACCTTCAGTCGGGCACCGGCGAGAGACTCAAACCGGTGACTTTCGAGCGTTGGGCCAGTGCCAGCACCTGCGCCACGACTTCATAGCGGGCGCGCTTCTCCGGCATTACGTTGATGCGCGGGGCGTTCGAGCTGCCCGCCACCGCGGCGAACCGTACCCGCAACTGTTCGAGGGACGCCACTTCCGTGCCGTTCCAGTAGATTGCCCCATCGGAGACGATATCCAGGCGAATGGGCGGCTGTGGCGCTGTGCCGGGACCCTGTGGCAAATTGAGTTTCACGGCGTGCGTGGCCACCGGCAACGTGATGATCAAGATCACCAGCAGAACGAGCATCACGTCGATCAGCGGCGTGGCATTGAGTTGCGGCTCGACACCCAAGGATTGACTCGACATGTTCCACCTCTTGTATGGCCTAACGCCCGAATTCATCCAGTGGGGTTGCGGAG
>Ga0193717_1002200_pt1 | contig 11385 bp, 8 predicted proteins | sample U2c2metaG_FD_145900 | JGI IMG/M metagenome (GOLD analysis project Ga0193717, IMG submission 145900) | Soil microbial communities from a riparian zone of the East river system, Colorado, United States - U2c2 | ecosystem: Environmental > Terrestrial > Soil > Riparian zone | place: USA: East River...
CCGCCCTGGAACTCGACGTACTGATGGCCCCCATCCGTCAACTTATCAACCCAGATGTCGCCGTTGTCGTCCGTTCCCCAGGTCCAGGTTTTCTTACCTGGCATCTCGCGGTGATCAGCGACATGGACTATGCCCCAATCAGACTCGTCGTAATAAACACCGAAGTAGTCACGGGTCGAGTTGCGGGCAAATAGGGAAAGAAAATTTGGAACGTCCTTGAATTTACTCAGGTCTACTCCTTTCTCTTTGGGAAAGGAGTAGACCGGCCAAAACGTGTGCGGATACGCTTCACGCATGGGATAGATGAAACGCATGTCATCGGCGGCTGGGGCCCCGGCGGTAGACCAGAACCAATAGCGACCGGGCACTTCGCGTCGATTGTTGAGAGTGACTTCGGTTTCGACGGCGCGCTGCCCCGGGCGCAAGCGAATGATCACTTGCCATTGCATTCCCTGCACCCGCTCGGTATCGCCTACTGCGACGGCAGCACTCCCATCCGGCTCCGTCCGCATTGCGTCATCGACGGGAGAAACAGTTGTTAGCGTGTGACCATCCGGGAAGTTCCACTCGATACCTCCGGAGATCCACGCGCCGCGGATCGCTACCATCGCGTACTTTATTACGGGGTTCGAATACAGCACATCGCGATTGGTCGTCTTATCGAAGATTTGGTAGATGTGGCCGCCAAGTTCTGGCAAGACCGAAACGCGCAAGTATTCGTTCTCCAGGAAGATTACCTTGTGAGCCTTGTCAGTCCGCTTGGTCGTTAACGAGTCGAGGAACGGATATGGATAGACCGGACGCCATTTGCGCCGTTTCCAGTCGAGCAGAGCTGGATATGGATTCGCAGGGCCAAGTTCATAAGTGGGAATTGACAGCGATCCTTCCCACACGCGGGGAGCTACAGGCGAACCCTTGTCCTGAGCTCGTACGTTATTCGACGCCGCAAGCACCAGAATCACTGCGTAGCCGATGCTCAACAGCGTACGGGAAAATATCGACTTTGATCTACAGCTCATAACGTTTCCTCTGATTCCCTCCAAGGACGCCCTACGATGGAACCTTGTAGGGGCGTCCCTCTGTGGGCGCCCCAACGATGGCGGCAATTCACCGAGACACCTTGATCGCCACGCATGGGGCGCCCACGGAGGACGCCCCTACAAATCAAATGTGACCGTGTCAACACTGTAAAGCTCGAGCTTTTCGCGCATGACGCTATAACCTATGCCGGGACCCTCGGGCAGGTGTATGAATCCACCAGAATCAATCTCGATTACCGGGTTGATCAAGTCGTCAAGGTACCAGCGTTTCGAAGCCTCGATATCGGTTGGGTAGTCAAACCCGCCGAGGGTGGCGAGATGCAATCCTTGAGCTGAGGCCACTCCAAGTTCGGGCATCGTTCCAACCCAACACCCAAGGCCGGCCGCGAGAGCGCCGGCAAGCATCAACCGCGCTTCGCTCAACCCTCCTACGCGTTGCACCTTAATGTTGATGATCCGCGCCGCCTGGTTTTTGATCAGGGACGAAAGCGCCTCCATAGATTCGGCAGACTCGTCGGCGCAGAGTGGTGTGCGTAGCTGCCTTTGCAACTCACCCGCTTCAGCGTGCGCCTCGCGCGCGAGGGGTTGCTCGATCATCATCAAACCGTAAGCATCCAACTCGCAGAACACGGCTGCGTCTGTGATCGAGTACGCCGCGTTCGCATCGACCATCAACAGCACGTTCGGAAACCGCTCCCTGACGGCGGCGACCGGTTCAATGTCCCAGCCTGGCTCAATTTTGATCTTGATCCGTTGGTAGCCCTCGGCGACGTACCGGTTGACCCTTGCAAGCAAGTCTGTCACCTGATCGTAAATGCCGATAGCAACGCCCGAAGCTATGGGTCGCGCCCGCCCTCCGAGGAGTTCGCAGAGCGATACGCCCCTGGTCTTGGCGTATGCGTCCCATAACGCCCCCTCGATCCCGGCTTTAGCAAATGGATCACCAGGCTGCTCACGAAGGCTTTCATAGAAGTGAGTAACGTCGACCTCTCCTGAGTTGAGCACTGATGGAATCAACGAAGAAGTGAGTGATGACCAGACACTCTTGGGCGTGTCACCCGAATAAAAAGTCCCGGACATCGGCGATGATTCGCCCCACCCCACTACGTCATCTCCCGTCGTGACCTCAACCAGGATCGCCTCCTTTACCGCTACTGAGCCGTTGCTGATGCGAAACGGCTCGATCAGCGGCACGCGGACAGAATGGAGCGCGATGCCCCTGATACTGATCATCTCGGCCGCTTGCGTTGGAGTCGCAGTCAAAGCTGGTCCTTTAGTTAAAGCAAATAGGGGTCTATGGGCCATCGCTGGAGATGTTTCCAAAAGCACGAATCTAACGTGGGCCGCGCGTACGATTACGTCATCATCGCCAACATGTCCCGCGTAACAACATTCTGCAGTTGCTCGCCTTTGCAGAAATGCACCACTTCTTCGACCGCAACGGCACCCATGGCCTGGCGCATTTCGATGCCGCCGGCTGCGATGTGCGGTGTGAGCAGTACATTTGGAAGTCGGCGGAGTTCGTGATCCGGCGATAGCGGTTCGCTGGGATCGGTCACATCAAGAGCTGCAGTTAGTCGGCCTGTGCGCAACTCTGCTAAGAGGGCGTCCATGTCAACTAACCCGCCGCGAGCGACGTTGATAAGGTAGGCCCCATCCTTAATTGAGCCGAGCCGGCGCTGGTCCAAAAGATTTCTGCTTTCGGGCGTTAGTCCCGCGGCCAGTACAACAACGGAGCATGACCTGAGGAGTTCATCCAAATCAGATAACCTTCCGCCGTGCGTGCCGACGGTTTCGGCAGTGCAGTAGGGATCACTCACAAGCAGTTCAACTCCGAATGGCTCGATCAATTGCGCGAAGGCTCTGCCGATGCGACCGAAGCCAATCAGGCCGACTTTCCTCCCCCGTACGGTCTCTCCACAGCTGACATATTCATTGGTTTTGACTACTCCGGCACGCATCTCGGCGTTGTAGTCAGGGAGCCGGCGAACCAGAGTCAGCATCAGCGCCATCGCCATTTCGGCAACTGGAGAGGCCATTGGCTCTGCCGCGTTTGTTACTATGATGTGATTAAAGATCTCATCCTCCACCCGCGACTTCACTTCGCCGCCGCAATGCGCTATCAGTCGCACACGAGGGCGGGTCCCCAACATACCCATTCGCAGAAACGGCGAGTGCCACGTGGTCATAAGCACATCGGCCTGTGCGAGCACCTCCCGTAGCTGGGGTGAGTCGTCGCGCCCGGCAAATTGGGACCACTGAGCGACTTGGCTCAAGCGCGCGAGCACATCGTCAGGAAAGAAGTGTAAGAAGAGCACATCGCTCGCGAGCACCAGCACACGCGGCCGGTCGGGTCGGGCGTTCTCCACGCTCGAGTGACTTCCTGTGCTTTCCATTTCTCGGTTCATTACGGGACTAAAAACCCCTAGTCCTCGACGCTGCGGCGCGGCGGTTTGAATTCTTCGACGCGTAGCGTCGGGCGTGAATTTAGCCCGGCCTTCAAGGCCGGGACCAGGATAAGAACACCTAACGTTGCGTAGCGACGATTGAATCGCGCCCCATTTCAGGCGTCGCTACGCGACGCCAAAACAACTCGTTGATTGCTACCCGGCCTTGAAAGGCCGGGCTAAACTCATACCGCCGCTACGCGTCTCAAGATCGCATTCATCGCTCTAACGAAATCCGGGAGCGCGACCTCCGGTTCTTCGATCTCCGGCTGCCAGTATTTCTCCCATTCAAAACTGATATAGCTGTCGTACGCCAACCCGCGCAGTGCGTTCACCGTCTCGCCAAACGAGACTGCACCACGCCCGGCCAACACAGGCAACCAGTGGTCTCGACCGATAACCACTCGCGCGTCCCGCAGGTGGACGTGCGCGAGATAAGGGCTAACGTCGCGTGCTGCATTTTCAATTGAGTCTCCGGCGGCGACCGAGTTCGCGACGTCCCAGATCAGCGCGACGTTTGGATGGCCGGCGAGTCTCACGATCTCGGCTGCCATGCTTCCACGTGCGAAGTCGCCATGCGTCTCAAGGGCGACGCGCACTCCGGTTGGGCCACGATCCGCAACTTCACGCAGACATGCGGCAATGTTGTCGCGCGTTTCAGTTCGCGTTGCGCCTGCCTGAATCCTATCCGGGAAAACACGGATCAGCGGCGCGCCGAGAGCGGCGGCGAGTTCAGCATGTCGCAAAGCCACCTCGACCTGCTCGCGTCGCTCGCGCGGTTCCAAGGAATCAAACGTGCAGGAGGTGTCCACGCAGCAGATTGAGAGATCCTGCTCAGCGAGCCAACGACTCGTCCTCTCAATTGTTGACGGCTGCAACTCGGCGCGCGAGAGCAGATCCAGATCGCCGCCGATTGCGCGCAGTTCAATTGCCGTATAGCCGTAAGCGCGAGCGGCTTCAGCAATCCTTTCCAGCTCCCAGTGGGGACATCCTAATGTTGAAAACGCCAACTTCATTAATGACAAGATCCTCTACATTACTTTCGGGAACGCTGGCGTTGGCCGATAGCTTGCGCCAGTTTGTAACGCACCCGCTCATATTCATTGCCCGTCTCTGCGAAGCCAATCTGACCCTTAGCGTCAGAGAAGACACGAGGCGTCACTGCCTGCAAGGATTCGTTAACCAATTGACTCAAACCGAGCTGGCGCGCAAGCGTCAGGTACGTATGATCTTGGAGCCCGCGGCGTAAGTTGGCGAGTTGGATAGTATTGATAGGGCCGGCGATACCCCGGTCCTGTTCGGGATGTATTCTTTCTTCGCCGGGATACAGAAGTACGCCATCGCCGTTGATGTAACCCTGATCATTTACTGGTTTGTTGGGTTGACCGCGATTGTCGAAAGTAATTGGGTTGGCCCAAACATCCTGCCGTCTCTCGCCAACCTTCTGCCTGTTGTGCTGCCAGTGGACTCCGTGCCAATAAAAGTAATTGTCGATGCCGTGCTTGAAGCAGGCCCAGATGGTCGCGCGCGGATCGGTAGCGGGAGCATCGATCACGATTGCGCCAGCGGCCGGGCGTCCACCGTTATAGATCCAATACTTGCGACCGCGGGAGCGCTCTTCTATGGCGCGCTCGATGTCGTAGCCAAGTGGTCCTGTGTCCCAAATGTCGATTGAACCGTCTAGCTCTTTCACGTAGCGCTTGGTGACGAAAGTTGGCAGGGCCTTTCCAGCCCCGGGATTAGAATGAAGGTTGTCGCCGAGTTTGCGGATGTAGGCGTATTCGGTTCGCCCCGGTTCGTCCGGCAGATAAAGGAAGGTGACCGCAGTTGGAAAATTCTTCCTGACAAAAGTGATCCACTCATCAGAGTGTTGCCACGCGCTGGCACGTTCGTCGAAGTCTTTGCCAGGTCCATAAAAGGTGCGCGGGATTATCCGGTTGCCGACATTTTCACCCGGGCCCTCATAACCGCGCACCCTGGTGAAATCATTGCCGCTGAAACGACCCGTCGCCGTGGTGGCGGTTGCAATATCGTAGGCATGAACAAACTCGACTCGCTGGCGATGGGCAAAGCGATGGTACGCGGGATCGAGATTGCGGCCTTGGTACAAAACTGGCTGGAGACTTTCGTAATAGACCATGACGTCCATGCTATTTTGATCGGGCAACGTGAAATCGAAGAGCTCCAGCTCAATCGGGATCGTCTGCTTCCGACCATCTGCGTTGATATTCACCTGCCCACGATAGATGCCGGCCGGAAGAGTTTTGTTTGTGTAGACTTCAACCCAGATCGCCTGGTTTTGTGATGGCCCAACCTTAAGGGGAAAACCGCCCCTGCCACCCTTGGCGTTCTCGGGAACCAGTTGCACGGGCTTCCAACCTGTCGGATCTTTCGGGGCGGAGGGAGAGTCGGGTTTGAATATCCAGCTTGCGTGTGACGCGCGCTCGACGTTCATGTAGTTCACGGAAAAAAGTTGGAGCGGCCTGCTGACGTAGTTAGTCGGATCTAGCGCGGGCGGTGCATATTTGATCCTTGCTTTGCCGTCTTGCTGTCGAAGCTCTGGAAGCGACACAGTCAGGTGCTCAATCCCGTCGGACCCCGATTCGACGATTACTTGAAAAGCTATGATTTCGTTCCGAGCCCCGAACACCTTTATCTTGTGCCCATCCCACGCAGAGTTGGTGCTCTTGTTGGGATTGCTGAGGTCATCTCGCTCGACCTTCTCGCCATCGTTCACAGCCCAAATGTTCGCGACAGAGGCCGTGGCTCTGATGGGCAATAACAGTTGTGTCAGAAATAGGACTGTGGCCAGGAACTTAGGCAGAACAAGAGAAAGAGATTTCAGTAGTGGGGCTGTCATGGTTTGGTTGGCTCTATTCGTCACTTGTGAGCCCTTCTGTCTCCTCCCAGAGTTGAGCCTCCAACCGGTCGCTACCGCTCTCGGTTCTGTAATTGAATTCACTTCTCGTCGGCCACGAGTTCCGCAGGTCTCTGTGGTACGGGCGTGGGCGCCTGCGGCATGCGCCCTGCAGCGACGAAGGCCAGTCCGACAATAGTCGTGACGACAGAGTAAATAGCGGTAATCATCCGGTCGCGTCCTGGCGAACTCGCCAGCACAATTAAGAAACTGGCGACACCCATCCCCGTCGTAACTTTGCCAACCAGCGCCAATTGACCACGTCCGGAGAACCCCGCCGCTCCTAATTCAGTCGCTGTATCAATCGGCGTGTCGAGCTTCTTAAAGAAAGCACTGACGCGACCGGCGTCCTCGCTTCTCGGTTTGAACAACAGGACCGGGAGAAAAAATGCGACCGTTGTGGTAATCGACGGAATGCCAATCAGATAGATTTCGTTCAGCCCCATGCCTCGATAGCGATTGAGATAGAGGTTCACGAACAACGATGTAATCGCGCCGACCACATAGGCACAGACGGCCGACCACCAGGGACCGCCCCTGACCAGGAAACCGTAGAGCAAAGGCAGGCCAAGGGGGATCAGAAACATCGACTCAAGGATGAAGAGTAGGGTGAAGATCCCGCTTGCACCCTGAGCAAAAAGAAGCGCAACGCCAATCATCACAAAGCCCACCCCGAGCGATGCAAGACGGCTGGCAGTTAGCATATGACGGTCTGACGCGTCCTTACGCAGGTAGCCTTGATACAGATCCTTGGCGAAGATACCTGTAATTATGTGGTTGTGGGCCGACAACGAAGCCATCGATGAAGCCAGCATTGCGGCCAGCAGCACGCCCACCATTCCCGGCGGAAGTACGCGCATACCCATTGCAATATAGGCGGCTTCCGCTGGTTGCCTTAAACCGTTGGCGGCAGTGCCGAGTTCGGGAAGTACAACACGAGCGATGAGAGGTGGCAGGTAGAAAATCACACTGCCGATGGTGAAGAGGATCATGCAAAGAATTGCGATCCGTTTGGCTGACTGCTCAGTATCAGCGCAGAAATATCGTTGGGCGTTCCCAAAGTTGTTGTAGCCCACTGTCTGAGAGATCGTATAAACGATAAGAAACAACCAGCCGTACTCTCCTGCGAGAGGGTTGAAAAACCCCTGCGGTGCTTGCGCGACAAAGCTACTAAAGCCGCCTACGTTTGAAAGCGAGAGGACCATCAGCATGCAGGCGATCGGGAAAAGAAACATGAACTGAAACATATCTGTGAAGCAAACCGCCCAATAGCCACCAAGTGAGGTATAGCCGAGGACCACCAGCCCACAGATGATCACCAGGTACTCCACCGGCACTCCCAACGCCACGGACATAAAGCTCGAAAGTGCGAAGAGCCTGACAGATCCAAACATCAGCTGACTTGGTCCGGTCAGCCAGGAAAATGTTTTATGCGTACCATCGCCGAACCGGCTGCGGATGTATTCGACCACGGTTGTTACTCGCGACCGCCGCCAACTTTTGGCGAAAACAAGGTAGCCAAACAAAAATGCAGGCACTGCGAGGGCCATCAAGAAAACCCCGATTACGCCGTATCGGTAAGCGAAGCCTGCCCCACCGGTGAAGGTCCATACCGAGAATCCGGACATGAACGAGGCCATTCCGGCGACCCACCACTCGACGCGGTTGCCCCCTTTGAGAAAATCTGTACCCACCCGCATGAAACGCATGAAGAAGGCACCGACCCCCGCCATCAACAGCAGATAGCTGACCAATACCACGTAATCAATGGCCATTACTGAAGAGCGCATGCGGTTCTCCGTATCTGCAAGATGGACGGTTCCGGTCGCGGACGCTTACCCTCTGAACAATCAGGAAGATGCGAATCCGTAAGGACAACTCTCAAATCGTAAGCATTCCTCCAGTCAACTCGCGCTCGCATGATGATCTTCAACCTCGTGCGAGCAACGATGCCGAATCACGATCAATGAAGAGATGTACGTCAGGATGGCGGCGTAAAATCGACGCCGGACACGTAGTTGCCACCGGCCCCTCGACAGTGCTTTTGATTGCCGCACGTTTGGCTGGACCAGGCGCAATTGCGAATAGTCTCGGACGAGCCATAAGAGTTGGAATCGTCAGAGACAGCGCGTTTCGTGGGACCTGGTCAATCCGTTCGAACGCCCCGTCATTTACTTGTTGCGTTCGGCATACGAGGTCAAGTTCGACGACTTTTACTGCCTGAGGATCGTCAAAATCGCAGAAAGGGGGATCGATAAAAGCCAGATGACCATTCTCGCCAATGCCAAGCACGCCGAAGTCTGGAGGGTTAGCCGCGAGCAGTTGGCTATACCGTTCACTCTCATTTGCGCCATCGTCGATCTCGCCCCCCAGTCCGTGAAACTCGCCGAGTGGGACCTTGCTTACCAGACGCTCAATGAGAAATCGTCGAAAGGATTGTGGCGCCCGCTCATCCATGCCGAGATACTCATCCAAATGGAAACCAATAACCCTGGACCAATCGATGTTGGGAGATCTAACCAGCGCCGCCAGGAATTCGTTCTGCGAGGGCGCGGACGCGAAGATGCCTACCGCCTTGCTGCTCGCTTGTATTAATCCGCGGATCTCTTCCGCAACCACGGCGGCGGCAGCGGCCCCCATCTTTGCTCGCGATTCGTAGACGTACACATTTAGCTGGTCTGCGCGAAACTTATCGATAAGTCCGTCGGCATAGATTGAAGTAGCCGATGCTGATTCCATGTTCATGTTCGCTCCTCAACGAGTTTGCATATTAACTAAGCTGATTACCCTTTCATCCATATTCGGGTCCGGCAATGGCAAAGATCGACGGAGATGTCCCCGCCACGCTCGTTTCACCGTAAGTCATGCGAATCAGATCGCGTTGCTTGACGAATCCCATGGCAGTTAGAACTTCCCGGCCAGTTTTAAAATCCGTATTGAGATCGAGGTAAACACGCTGACCTGCGAGTTGATCGCACATCCCATCCAGCAAAGAGGTGGCCGCCTCGGTACCCGTTGCCACGAGTGGACCGATGTAAGCAGCGGCAGTACCCCGCCGCGCGAATGCATATCCCGTTAACTCGCCATCTGGTGATCTGGCAACCATGGGCGGAACATAAAAATTCTGAGCAAGCATCTCAATCAACTTTGAGCGATCGGCAATGAAGGCTTGGCGGTCAAGACTTAAAGCTTCACTGATAACTGAAAGCTTCATAGTTCGGGAATCGGAGCCTCGGGCATCCGCCACTGCGGTCCAACGCTCAACTAGAGACTCAACCTTGAAACCGAGGTTTTCGTAAACCGGGCGGCCATCCGAAGTCGCATCCAGCTTTACAGTTACGACGCCAGCCTCATGTAAATAGGCCAGTGCCGTATGCATCAAGCGCGTCGCGATTCCAAGGCGGCGGTACTCAGGATCCACCAGCACCATTCCGATCCAAGCCAGGTCGCGTCCGTAACTCGTGGTCGTAGTTGTGCCAACCACGCGCTCTCCTGCTGTGGCGCAGAAGCAACCTGTCGGTTCCAGAAGAAGCAGGCGTCGCCAGTCATCCTCCGTTTGGTTCCACCCGGCAACTTCCTTGAGCCGCACGGAGGCGGCAATATCTGCTTCGCCGAGCAAACGAAATTCAATCGGTTCCTCGGTCGGCATTCTCTTATTGATGCGCGGGTACGGGCGCCGCCCAGACGTGATTTTTGGGCTCAATGCAAAATTCGGCCATCTGCGTCACGTTCAAATCAGACGGCCAATCAAACGTCCGGCGCAGGTGCAGCAGGCACGCGATCAAGCCCTCGTCCGGGTGAAAATAGATTTCATGTAAAGCTCGAGAAGTCTTGCTCCCGGCACGCATTTCGTACTCACTGGAAGGCAGTTGAAAATAGGAGTGAATCTGAAAGCTGCTCGCCCCTCGCAGCAAGTATTCAACAGCCGTGCGCCCCGACGTGATGTTACCCGTCGCGCTGATTGGCAAGCGACAAACGGGGACGCTGCCTTCATGTTCAAGCATGCGCATCCGGCCCAGGACTGAAAGGTTTCGCGCGCTCAGATCAGGGCCGCCGTAGGCCACGCCGCGCACGCCGTCAAATTCGAGGTTTGGATCGAAGAGCCGGTTAGCGTAGATGAGGAAGTCCGGTAAGCCGTCGCCTTCGCACTGCTCGTTAATTGCTCGCAGCATCTCAAGCTGAAAATCTTCCTCGAGTACAGCGTTGAAGACCTTTAGACCAATGGTAATAGGATAGGGACTCGCACCACGTCGAATTAGGTCCGTAACTCGCACCAGCCATTCAAATATCATCCGCGTTTGCACCGCGCGATCGGATCCAGCCAGCGTCGGGCTGAAATCCTTTTCGATGGGCATGGGGGTCTCACTCAACCAATATCGCCGCCACACGTCGAGCAACCGCTGTGTCGTGTACTCGTATTCTCCCGTTTTCCACTCAAGCTCGGCAGCACCGGGCAGGTGGTATTTGCAGGAGGGCACGACTGCCATATCCTTGCTGAGACCTACCTCCAAGGCATCGCCGAAGAACTCCAGATACTTTTCAAACGTGTCATACCAACCGCGACCCTTCCACGTTACTGTCCAACCGCTAGTACCGTCGGCTCCTTTGATTCGCTCAGAGAGCATCCGGGTCTCATGAGTAGCCCACTCGCTCATGGACTGAGCGCCACTGGAATCCTGAGCGATGATCGTCTTGAGTACAACAAACCCCAGGCCATCCTCAGCATCGCGGCGAACCTGCGAGACGTTGAGCGACAGTTGCCCGGAAGCCTTGCCGAATGGGTTCTTCACCGGTAATCCGCCAAATCGACTGCTCAAATCAATCCCGTAAGAATCCAGCACGTAATCCTCGAGCGACCGAGGCAGGCCATCCCTAAAGCGCAAGTAGTCCGCGGCGATCTTTGAGCGAACGTCGGAGTCGATCTGCAGTTCTTGTAGTGTTACCAGCGGCAATTAGTGCTCCTGAAGCGATGTAATCCGTG
>Ga0193717_1002201_pt1 | contig 11383 bp, 9 predicted proteins | sample U2c2metaG_FD_145900 | JGI IMG/M metagenome (GOLD analysis project Ga0193717, IMG submission 145900) | Soil microbial communities from a riparian zone of the East river system, Colorado, United States - U2c2 | ecosystem: Environmental > Terrestrial > Soil > Riparian zone | place: USA: East River...
ATCAATCACCACAAGCGATTTATCGTTGCTGAAAGTCCAGAGCGTGGGCGCTGCATGATCGCAACGAGCTTGAGTCCCGCACCTATTCCAAGAGATCGGCACAGACGCGGAGCGCTGTTCCTAAAGCGCACGCGTCCGAATTGTCTATGGCTGCAATGAGGCGACGTACGCGGACAGATCCACAATGTCCTCATCCGTAAGCTTCATCACGACCGGCTTCATCGTAATCGCGTTCTTTCCATCACGCGTCCCGCTCTTGAAATCGTAGAGCTGGCGGGCAGTCGCGGTGGGTGAGTGCCCCGCGATGTCCGGGAACGCATCTGCCATACCCTTCAGGCCTTCGCCATGGCACGTGGCGCATGGCAATGTCTTTCCATCACCGCCAGTTTTCGCCAGGGCCTCGCCCCTTTTAATGCTGCCCTTTGGCACGTATGCGACAAACCCGGAACTGGGATCGCGTAACTCGGTTCGTTCAAAGTCTTCGGGAACTTCAATAATGCGCGTTCCAATCGGCTCTGTGGCCCTGCTCGGATCGACCTGTTGCACCGCATGCGGCCCGGGATGGGTAACGGGCACGGTATCTGTCTCCACGATTCGCAGTCTCTTCACCGGCTTAATAGAGTGAAAATACTCTGCGGCCTGCCGTGTCTCGTCCGGAGTCATACCCTTGGAAACGGCGACCATCTCCGCGAGTGGAGCATGCAGAATGGAGGCGTGGCGCTTGTCATCCTTCATATCCACGATCTGCTGCACGATGTAGTCGACAGCAAGACCGCGAAGATCAGCCGTATCCGGCTTGCCGCTGCCATCGATCAGGTGGCATTGACCGCACGCGTTATATGCGCCAGGCCTGCCGTCGATTATGGGCGGTGGAGGCACCGGATGCCGGTCCGGAAACCAGTCAATGGTTGCGTGATTTCCGTTGATTTGCGTAAGCGTAAACTCCTGGGTACTTCCAGGAAGGTGAAGCAGCGTTCCGTCATCCTTTCGCGTGTCGCGAATGCCGCGAGGATATGGCCATGAGGGGAAGTCAGTCCGCACAAGATTCTCCGGAGGGTCGTAGTTCGGCTTAGGTGCAGTAGCCTGATACGCATGAAGCAAGAAGGAACTGGAGTGGATCGCGACCACAGCCGCCGCGCCAAACAGAACAAAAAGTCTGCCAGCATGCATGATTCGTAAGGCCCTTTCTGAATTAGGGGTGAGGCTAGATATCCACGCCTTGTATTTCTTGATTATGCATGGTAAGTCTTGTTCATGCACGGTCCAGCTGCAGAAATTCGTCGAAACGAGATTAAAAACAGGCTAAAACGGGGGCTGCCAGTGAACGCTACCGCTCTTGCGGAAGAGTTTCTGGTATCAGAGGACGCTGTCCGGCGAGATCTACGGGCGTTAGCGGCTGAAGGAAAATGCAAGCGGGTCTATGGCGGCGCAATGCCTCTTTCGCCAGAAGGAGGCCCACTTGAGCAAAGAATCCTAAACGATGTTCACGAGAAGCGAGCGTTATCTTTGGCTGCGCTGTCGTTGCTTTCTGAGGCTTCCATGGTGTTCCTCGACAGTGGAAGCACGAATCTGGCACTCGCTCGCGAGATTCCGCTCGACCGTCCTCTGACGGTTGTCACAAATTCGATCTCAATTGCAGCCGCTCTTCTTGAACGAAAAGTTCTTAAAGTCATCATCATTGGTGGGGAGATCGATGCGGATACCGGAGCGGCAATCGGACCATCTGCCATTCGCGAAGTAGAACGGTTCAACTTCGATTTGAGCTTTCTAGGCGCGTGCGCAGCTTCGGTGTCTTTAGGACTCGGCGCGTTTCAGTTAGCGGATGCTGAATTCAAACGCACACTCATCGAAAGAAGCGAACGTGTCGCAGCGCTGATCACTATAGATAAGCTCGAAACCCGAGCTCCATTTCAAGTCGCCGCTCTTGCGGCTCTCCATCATGTGGTGCTCGAGCACAACACACCGGCACAAATTCTCTCTACCCTTTACGAAGCTGGACCGGACGTGATCCTTGCGAAGCTCTAAGGCAGCATTGCTACTCTTAAAAGGCCCAGACGGCCGCTTCGTTATGGTTAAGTTTCTCGCCTCAGGAACATAGAGCCATGGAGATTTCCTCAACCAATCGGAGTGCAAGCGGACGCGCTGCAACATGGATCATTGCGCTTTTCGCAGCTGCGGTCATTCTTTTCCTTTTCGCCAGTTGCATACGCACCGCGAACAGTGATTCGGTGAGTTGGGATGAATCACAACATCTTTATTCGGGCTGGTTGTCCTGGGAGCGCGGGGACTTCGGGTACAACCCGGAGGTCCCTCCGCTGATCAAGATGTGGGACGCTATCCCGCTGTTGCGCAGGGACATCAAGATACCGGCGTATACGGGCGATCCGTTCAAGAAGGAGGGTTTCGTTCTTGGGCAGCGCTTCCTGGCTGCGAACGGCATCGACCGAACCCTGATGCCCGCACGCATCATCGCCTCCTTGCTCACCGTCCTCCTTGCCATCACGATCTTTTTCTGCGCCGGGGAGATGTTCGGCAGGCACGCAGCTCTTTTTGCCCTGCTCTTGTTCTGCTTCGATCCGAATTTTCTGGCTCACGGGGCGTTCGTCACAACAGACATCGGGGCGTCTCTCACGATGCTTGCCGCCATCTATGCGTTCTACCGATACGTGAGGCTGCCGTCTGTTCCCAGAATGATCGCCGTTGGCCTTGCGGTCGGCCTGACTATGACGGCCAAGTTTACAGGGATATTCATCCTGCCATTGCTATGCCTGATTGCTGTGACCGATCTCTGGCAATCTAAGCGGGCGGGACGAAGCTCCGAGTCCGCGTCGGCTCGGCAGATGGGAGTGGCACTCGCAGCAGCTTCGGTCATCGGGCTGGGATGCGTCTGGGCGATTTACCACTTCCGCTATGCGGCTAGACCAGCGCCCCTGCAACTGAATCCAACCAGCGAGCAGTATCTCCAGAAGCTCACGTCGCCTTTGAGTCGCTCCGTAATGACGACGTTGAGTAGCCTCCACGTGTTACCGGAGGCCTACATCTACGGGTTGGCAGACACAAAGATCTCAGCGGGCGATCTGCCAAGCTACTTCTTCGGAAAAACCTACTCAGGCGCGTCGCACTGGTATTTTCCAGCTGCCCTCCTCATCAAGAGCACGCTTCCATTCCTGATTCTGCTCGGTGTAACGATTGCTGTTGCGTTTCGTGGCGGATGGAGCGCTCGCCGGGAGATCGTCTTCCTGGCGATTCCTCCGGCCTTCCTCTTCGCGCTGTCGTCGTCCTCTGACCTCGGTATCGGATACAGGCACCTGCTTCCGATGTTCCCGATGCTGTACATTTTGGTCGCGGGCGGCGCGACGTATCTCGTTTCCAAGAATACGAAGTACGCCTACGGATTTGCGGCTCTGTTGCTGTGGCAGGTGATTACGACCATAGAAGCACGGCCGGGTCGATTGGCGTACGCAAATGAGGCGTGGGGAGGACCATCGAAGACGCATCTGTACCTCTCCGACTCGAATGTGGATTGGGGCCAGCAACTGAAGGCCGTAAAGCGGTATTTGGAAACGCATCCATCCCAACCATGCTACTTCGCATACTTTGCGCAGGGCCCTGTCGACTTCAGGGACTATGGAATCAGCTGCCGCGTATTACCGACAGGCTCAGCCCTTTGGACGGGACTCGATACGATGCGATTCGGTGATAACCCGAACGTTTCGGGCACACTCTTGATAAGCGATGGAGTAGTGGCAGGCGCCGATATTCCAGGCAACGGTAATCCTTATGCCCGATTCGCTTCGTTGCGCCCGGCCGCGGTGATCGACCGTGGCGTCTATGTCTACCACGGTCCATTCAACCTGGGGCCAGCAGCGGCGCTCGAACACATCCATGCCGCCCAGGACTTCTCAGCGAAGCATGACGCCTCCGGGACTGTGCGCGAAGCTCGTATCGCGGAGAGGCTTGACCCGAACAATCCAGAGGCGCACGCGATTCTGGGTGACACGTTCGCGGCAGCAGGTGATACGACAGCAGCGCGGGCTGAGTACTCTGCGGCACTCCACTCGTCAGAGCTCGATCCTGTCTTCCAAAAGGGATTGTTGGCTCAGCTGCAAGCGAAGACGAAACGATAAACCGGCCTGTCCGTACCTTTCACCCGTTTCTTTAGCGTTTCTGTACCCTTGCAACTCCCCGGAAACTCCCTTGTCATCACTTGGCCGAATAGTCGCCATCTCGTACAGGTGGTTTTCACGCGGGTTCGTTGAATGTAGTTTTGGCCAAGTCATGCTTCATTTTCGTAGTTTTGGCCACATTATGCTTCAAGAGTCGAGCCAATGTCTTCACAGGCAGACTGAAAGCAAAGCTGTTACCGTGGCCATTTCATGCTTCATTTGGTCAGATTATGGTTCAACTGACAAGCCTGCTCTCCATCGGCAAATCAAGACCGCTTCGATACGAGAGGAAGACCACGAGGACAAAGTTTTTCGGCACCCTCATCACGGTGTGGATTCGGGTGATCTCTTCTTCGATTCTCGCCTTCGTCACGATAGAAACTGTACCCTCTTGAATAAACGCGGTGTAGAGCGGCATTTGTACGACTCCTATAAGGTCAGCCGTGGAAATGAAAGACGGTTCCCCCAATCGCGAAGAGCCGCGACTTCAAACCATATGCGGGCCTTGTCGTCATAGTATTCATCGGCTTGTGAGACGCCTACTACATAAAGCTGGTATCGGGAGCGACAGCAGCAATCGGGCTGCTGTCGCTCCGAGAGACACAATCAGTTCCGGGCAAACTGCCTCCAATTCTGCGTCAACAACGGCCTATACGCATGGATCTCTCTCGTCTGAATTTCTTGAGTGCGGAGCTTTTAGCGCGGCTACCACTGGAAATGTTTTACCGTCTTGGTAACATAAACATTTCGTCGGCCGATGTCTGCCTCTTCGAAACACTTATCCAGTAAGTGCCACGGCCGATACTCCTCTTCACTTTTCCAGAGATGATGCAAGTCGACTGCCAGCTTCCGTGCAACTGCGGCGATGGCGCGCTTCTTGCCGAGTGCCGCAGCACGAGTTGCAAGCCTCAGCCCCCAGCGCCGCAGGTTGTCGTACCCAAACGTTCAGGTCAGAGGGACCAGGATACGACGTGGGATCTTCTCTTCCATTACAGGCGAATTAAGCCGGGGTTCTTAAACTTACGCGAAGCGGACCTGCCCTACCGACTACTAGGAATATGCAATATCTTTCGCGCTTCAGCCTTGGATAGGATGACCTCGTGCTTTGGAAGGTGGGCTCGTCGGATTATGTCGAGTTAGTAGGTTTCCATCGGTTCCTGGCCTGCGACAGACTTTACCGTTCCGCACTGAGCGTCTTTTAGACGTCATCGCACTGAGAGAAGGAGAAACACAGATGTCTGCTGACAAACCTATCCGTCGTATCGCAATCGTTGGAACCGGAGTCATCGGCGCCAGCTGGGCCGCACTGTTCCTGGCACATGGTCTCGAAGTGATCGCCACGGACCCAGCTCCAAACGCTGAACAAAACCTGCGCGAGTATATTGACAATGCCTGGCCTGCACTTGAGCAGTTGGGGCTGTCTTCCGGTGCCTCAAAGGAGCGCCTCTCGTTCACGACCAAGTTGAGCGATGCGCTTGAGGGTGTCGATCTGGTTCAAGAGAACGGGCCGGAGAGGCCTGACTTCAAGATCAAGTTGTTCGCCGACATGGACGCGCTCACTCCGGAGACCACGATCCTCGCTTCGAGCTCGTCGGGCATCCCCATTGGCATCAGCCAATCCTCCTGCAAACATCCTGAGCGCTGTGTGATCGGCCACCCTTTCAATCCGCCTCATTTGATTCCTCTGGTCGAGGTGGTCGGTAGTGAAAAGACATCGTCTGCCACGATCGAGCGTGCTATGGCGTTCTACGCTTCAATCGGTAAGCGACCCATTCACGTGCGAAAAGAGGTAGTCGGCCATGTCGCGAATCGTCTGCAAGCCGCTCTCTATCGCGAGGTTGTCTATCTGATCGAGCAAGACGTGCTCAGCGTTTCGGACGCGGATGCCGCGGTGAGCTGGGGACCGGGACTGCGTTGGGGCCTCATGGGGCCGAATCTGCTCTTCCATCTAGCGGGTGGCCAGGGCGGTATCCAGCACTTCATGGAGCACCTTGCAGGTCCGATGACCACATGGTGGAAAGACCTCGGCAATCCCGAGTTCACATCCGAATTGAAAGAGAAGATCGTCCAGGGCGTTCTGGCGGAAGCGGGCAACCAGTCGATTAACAACCTTGCTGAGGAGCGTGACAGCCTATTGCTCGGACTGCTCGCCCTGAGAGGCGCGGCAAAGTAGAGAAGTTCGAGAGTCAACCCTACGCAATTGGATGAACGGCACTGAAGAGGAATCATATGTCATCGACACCAAACGACACCAAGGCGCCTGCCAATAAGAGCGGTCGCGTGTACTTCATTGACGCAAACAGTAGCCGGCTGCTCTCCGTCAATCCCGATGGAAGCGACCTCAAAGTAGTTGATGGAAGGAATTGGACTCGCGCTTGAGGTCTCCGGTGATCGGATGTTCATGTCCGATCTGGGACGCTCGCTTTACACCGCAAGTCTGGACGGCGACGTGCAGGACGCTGCTCGCTGTTCGGGGCGATCTGACCGACATAGCTTACGTCGACTGATCTGTAAAAAAGTCAGCACATTTCGCATTCGCCTTCCGGCTGGCACAACGAAAAAAAGGAAATCTGGAGGAATTTATGTCCGAAGCGCAAACTCAGGAAGTAAAGAAGCCGAAGGTACTACCGAAGCCCAACAGCGATTTCTACCAGACCTTTCAGATGCTGTCTGAAGCCGAACAACAGACGGTCTTGAAGGTTCGGGCATTCATGGAAAGCTCTGTCGCACCGGTCATCAATGATTTCTGGGCGAAGGACTCGTTTCCGTTTGACCTTATACCCGGTTTCCGGGATCTCCAGATTGCGGGAGCGGGATACGACGGTTATGGATGTGCCGGCGGGAGCAACCTTCTGGCCTGCTATCTCGCCATGGAGATAGCTCGGATCGACTGTTCCTTCGCCACTTTCTACGGTGTGCATAGCGGCCTTGCGATGGGATCGATCTTCCTTTGCGGGTCGGAAGAGCAGAAGAAAAAATGGTTGCCGCCGATGGCGCGGATGGAGAAGATCGGATCCTTCGGCTTGACTGAACCTCTGGTTGGCTCTGGTGCGTCGCGTGGTCTTGGGACCACTGCACGGCGCGAGGGAGACACGTGGATCCTGAATGGTCAGAAGAAGTGGATTGGTAACTCTACGTTTGGAGACCTCACCATCATTTGGGCGAGGGATGTGGCCGACGGCCAGGTGAAGGGCTTCATCGTTGAGAACAAGACCACTCCCGGCTTCAAGGTCGAGAAGATCCAGCACAAGATGGCGCTGCGAGTGACCCAGAACGGACTGATCACCCTCGAAAACTGCATTATTCCCGAAGAGAACCGCCTGCAGAACGATACCTCCTTCCGCGACACCGCTCGCGTACTTCGCATGACCCGCGGCTTCGTCGCATGGGAGGCTGTCGGATGCCAGATGGGCGCCTTCGAAAATGCATTGCTGTACGCACAGCAGCGCGAGCAGTTCGGCAAGCCAATCGCTTCGTTCCAGCTCGTCCAGGATCTCCTGGTGAAGATGAGCGGCAACATTACCGCGTGCCAGTGCATGGTCGTCCGTCTCTCGCAACTGCAGGACCAAGGCAAGCTTGCTGACGAACATGCGTCTCTTGCCAAGGCATTTTGCACTGTCAAGATGCGCGAGACCGTTGGTTTTGCGAGAGAGCTTCTTGGAGCCAATGGAATCCTTCTTGACTACAACGTAGGCCGTTTTGTTGCGGACTCCGAGGCGATCTATTCCTACGAGGGAACGCGCGAAATGAATACTCTCATCGTTGGCCGCGCCCTCTCGGGCTTCAGCGCATTCATTTAGTCAGACCGCGTCTGTCGTTACCGAGTGAGAGGCTTCGATGATTTACACCCATTCCGTTGGTCGCGCCTTGCAATACTTCCCGCAGCACACTGCTCTGCTGCGGGACGGCCAGCCCGTAACCTTTCTTGAACTGGACGTCAGAGTGAGAAGGATCGCCGCGGCGCTTCAACGTCGCGGCTTCCTGAGTGGAGATCGGCTGGCTTTCCTGATGCCGAATGGGGCCGACTACATCGAACTTGTTTACGCCTGCAGCCTGCTTGGCGTCATTGCAGTTCCCATCAACACGCGTTACTCCGGCGCCGAGATTGACCGGCTCCTCGAAGATGCGCGACCGCGCGGTCTGATCCGGCATTCGAAGTTTTCCTTCCCTGCCGTACGGCTGGAGTGGGAACATGTGATCGACCTCGCTCCTCTTTATGAGGCCAGCGAAGAACTATACGCCGGAGAGTTTTACGATCCTGACGCGGTCCTCGTGCTTCTGTATACAAGCGGAACAACCGGTGCACCCAAAGGGGCCGCGCTTACACACGCGAACATCTTCTCCAACGTTCACGACCTCAACTACTGGCTCGTGTACCGAGAGAAAGCCGTCTTTCTTCATGCGTCACCGATGTTCCATATTGCCGATTTTCCCGCAATGTTCGCGGCCCCGGTCTTCGGCGCAGCACAGATGACGCTGGAGCGTTTTGATGCACTGTCGTTCTGCACCTGTGTTCAGACACACGGTGTGACTCATACGGTGCTCGTTCCCTCGATGATCAACACACTCTGTCAGTTCCAGGATCTTGCTTCATTCAATCTGGATTCTCTGGATGTGCTGGGGTACGGAGGCTCGCCAATCGCTCCCGCACTTGTACGGGAAGTACGCGGAACTTTGCCGAAAGCAAAGTTGCTGCAGGTCTACGGCCTGAGCGAATCCGGTTTCCTGACCGGTCTGACAGATGCCGAACACACAGATGACAGACTTCGGTCGTGTGGACGCTCATGCCCCGGTATCGATCTACGAGTTGTCGATGGGGCCGGCAAACCCGTGGCTTCGGGCGGCCTCGGAAACCTCGTAGCACGAGGTCCTGGCATCATGCAGGGCTACTGGCACGACATCGAAGAAGGGTTGCCAGGGAATGAGTCCTCGGTGGACGAGACTGCAGAGGCATTGCGTGGTGGATTCCTTCACACAGGAGACATTGGACGTCAGGACAAGGATGGCTACTTCTACATCGTCGATCGGGCCAAAGAAATGATCGTCAGTGGAGGGGAGAATGTCTACTGCGGTGAAGTCGAGGCGGCTATCTATGAGATTCCCCAGGTGAAGGAGGCTGCAGTATTCGGTATTCCGGATGAGAAATGGGGGGAGCTGGTGGCAGCAGCCGTTGTTCTGCGACCGGGAACCGACTTGTCCGCCGAAGGACTTGAGCAATTCTGCAAGACGAGGATCGCCTCCTTTAAGGTTCCTCGCCATGTCGAGTTCATGACAGAGGAACTCCCCAAGTCCGGATCGGGCAAGATTCTGAAACGAGTTTTACGGGAGAAGTACTGGGCCGGGCAATCCAGACAAGTGTGATGCGCTGGGTCCTCAAGACAATTTGAAAACCGAAGCAGATCCGAACATTGTGACGAGCTTCGCTACACAGGCAGACGAACAGATGGGGGATAAGAGATCTCATGAGCGCAGGCCAAATTTTTTCAGGACTGAAGGTAGTAGACCTTGCGAGCTTTATCGCGGGTCCCGCAGCAGCGACAATCCTGTCCGACTTCGGCGCGGATGTGATCAAGGTCGAGCCGCCCGACGGAGAGCTGTGGAGAAGCGGGCATAAGATCCCTCCGCAGCCGCATTCGGAAGAGCCTTATCCCTTTGAATTGGCTAATCGAAACAAACGTGGCGTTGCGCTCAATCTGAAAGCTGCGGGCGCGCAGCAGGTTCTCGAGCGGTTAGCCAAGTGGGCCGACGTGTTCATCGTCAACACGCCGCATGCCGCGCGCCAAAAATTGAAGCTCGAATATGACGATGTCGCGCAGTGGAATCCGCGTCTGATCTATGCGGATCTTACCGGCTTCGGGGAGAAAGGTCCGGACGCCGCTCTTCCGGGGTTCGATCTCACGGCCTTCTGGGCGCGAAGCGGTTTGTTATACATGACGCGCGACGCTGGTGAACCGCCGACATGGCCCGTGGCCGGTAGCGGCGATAATGCGACTGCGGTCGCCATGTATAGCGCAATCGTGACCGCTCTTTATCGTCGCGAACGCACCGGCAAAGGATCCTACGTCACGACTTCGCTCCTCGCGGCAGGTGTCTGGTCGGCCAGTGTATTTATCCAGGCCGCCCTATGCGGTGCGAATTTCTATGGGCTGCATGATCGAGCACATCCCGCAAATGCAGGTTTCAACGTGTATCGCTCTTCCGATGGCACCTGGTTCGTTTTGGTAGTTACTCCGGACAAGGTGCCTGCTGTTCTAAAAGCACTTGGTCGTGAGGATATCTTGACGGATCCGCGATTCTCGGATCCCGCCAAGCTGGCGCAGAACCGGCCGCAACTGACGGCAATACTCGATGAGATCTTTGGCTCGCAGCCAATGTCGCATTGGTATGAGGTCTTCAACGGCGTTCACGTCCCCTTCGGCGCCGTGCGTGAGCCGCAGGAAGTCGTTAATGATCCGCAACTGCGAGCGAATGACATCGTCGTTCCGTTCGAAGGAGCCGGCGAGAAGTTGACCTCAACCATCAGCAGTCCTATTCAAGTGCACGGTGTTACTAAGGTGCCTGCCAGGCGCGCGCCGGGAATCGGCGAGCATAACGATGAAGTGCTGAAGGAACTTGGATTCACAAGTGACGAGATCGCAGGCCTGCGTGCCAGCGGAGCAGCACCTGAGGTGCCAACACACGCTCCAGGGAAACCCATTTAGGAGAGAGGAGAACTTTCATGAGCGCTACAGAAGTATCCAGCTTCGAAAACATCACGTATGAGGTCAAAGGATCGATCGGTTACATCACCCTGAATCGCCCCAAGGTGATGAACGCGCTCAACCGGAAGACCGTTGAAGAACTCAACACTGCGTTTCATGCGGCGAAGGAGGATGTCACAGTCAAAGGCATCATTCTGACCGGAGCTGGAGAGAAGGCGTTCATTGCTGGCGCCGATATCGCCGAGCTTTCGGCAATCGACGGTGAGAAGGCAGGTGAGTTCTCGGCGAGTGGCCAGGAGGTGCTCTCGTTTATTGAGTCACTTGGCAAGCCTGTGATCGCAGCCGTGAATGGCTTCGCCCTTGGAGGCGGTTGTGAAACGGCGATGGCGTGCACGATCCGTATCGCCGCGGAAAACGCGAAGTTCGGTCAGCCTGAAGTCAAGCTTGGGATTATTCCCGGCTATGGCGGAACGCAGAGGCTACCGCGTCTCGTGGGCAAAGGCCGTGCACTTCAAC
>Ga0193717_1002202_pt1 | contig 11383 bp, 13 predicted proteins | sample U2c2metaG_FD_145900 | JGI IMG/M metagenome (GOLD analysis project Ga0193717, IMG submission 145900) | Soil microbial communities from a riparian zone of the East river system, Colorado, United States - U2c2 | ecosystem: Environmental > Terrestrial > Soil > Riparian zone | place: USA: East River...
TGGGCAAATTTTCTTAAACGGTCTCGATTGACCCCAATTCGGGCGGCTTCGTCCAGCGCCTTTTCCTCACTCCAACCTTGTTCGACGATGCGAAAAATAGTCATTAGCGGCGCAACTCGCTCGGCGAAGGCGCAGTTGATTAACATCGGATGGTTGCCCTTATCGCGCACGAGTTTTAAAAACGCGTCCACCTGGGCCGGTTGGGGGTTGCTCGCGACGACGGAAATATTGAAGTAACGCAGATTTTCACGCTCGACCATCGCACGCTCGCGACCGCGGTCTATACCGTCTTTGCCACTGCGCAGGGTTAAAATAGACTGGTAACCATGCGCCGCAGCCTTGGCGTAGGCGCCGCGCGTTGGCTGGCCACCGGCGGCGGGATTGTCATCGATGCACAGCACCACAGGGACATCGACTTGGATCAATTGCTCGATTGGGACCCGGGATGGGGGCGCGCTTTGTTGCGCCTGCGCGCCGCTCAAAATGGTGAACGCAAGGCTGGCAAGGGTCGCACAGATGAGGCCGCGTTGTTTTGGCGAGTTGAAAATCTTCGTCAAGACGCACTACAGCTTAAACAGCGCAGCCGCCGTTTTTCCGAGAATCGCCGTCTTGTCCGCGGCCGAGCACGGCGCTTCTCGGACCATGTTCAATGATTCGACGAGGTTGGCGGACGTCTTGCACTCAAGCGGATAGTCGCTGCCGAACATAATGCGATCGAAATAGAGCCGCTGAAAGAGTTTCTCGAAGCGTTCAGTAAGCCCAAACTTTTTTTGCTCCGATTGGGTCTTGAGATAGCCCCTCATCTCGCCGGGGATGTCCGCGTCCTCGGTTTCGAAAAAGGCCATCATGCGGCCCTTTAGGGAAGACGTGCCGCCGCCCAGGTGAGGCATGATAAAGCGCAACTCCGGATAGCGCGGCAGCACGCTGTTCATCACGCGCACGATTGCCTGGGTGGTCTCCAACGGACGGAATACGCAACGGTCGAGGTTGTAGAGCGTGTCGGATCCCGTCGGTTTCGACTGCGGATGAATGACGATGGGCAAATTGTTTTTCTGGATAATTTCGAACAGGGGATTCATCACCGGATTGTCGAGCTGAACGTCAAGATGGCAGGCGAGCAGCGCCACGGCGCGCAATCCCAATTCATTCAGGCCGCGCTCCAGTTCGCGCTTCGCTGCTTCCGGTTCATGGACCGGCAGATGAATGCAGCCGCGAAAGCGCGTCGGATATTTCTTCTCGACCTCGGCGATACCGTCGTTGAGAGCGCGCGCGACCTCGGCACCCATGACCTGAACCTGGTCGGTTAGAATCGATACAGTGATGCCGGCTTCGTCCATGCAACGGAGATGCACATCGAGGTCTTTACGCGACGGGTGGAGCGTCAAGCTGATTTCGTTGGTAACGATGCGCTTGCCGCCGGCCAGGTTGGCAAGCCGATCGAAAAGCAGCGGCGGCATGAAGTGGTGATGGACGTCGACAATAAATTCGGCTGCGGCCATAATCTGTGGCGCTCCTTGTCAGGAAATTTTATCGGTTCAAACTACGACAGGGCGCAGGTGCTTGCAAGAGAACACCGCCGGTTAGTCGGATGCGTTGGTCCGGACATGAGGTGGAACAAAATAGGAAATGAGTAGCACGATCACCGGCAGAAACGCGGCAAGGACAAAGAGATCCGCGGGCGTCCACGCGTAACTGCTGAACCTTGGAGAGGCGCACGGCGGGCATATCCACATCAGCGGTCCGGCAAAATATAAAGAATTGTACACGCCGCCGAACAGCAACCGCGCGCTGAACAGGGCGACGACGCTGCCCAGCGCGAAGGTGCCGGAAACAAACCAGATGCGATCGAGGTGCTTGTTGGAGAAACGGAAAAATAGGGTGCCGAGGAGGAACACGTACAAGAAATAAACCAGTAGGACGAAGTGAAACAGCTCGAACTCAGCCGGATGAAAAACTGAGTGCAGCCCGAAATTTTTGAAAATCTCGACTTTATACGGCCGGTCCCAGCGGAACAGAAAAGCTTGCGAACCGATATCGGTCAGCAATACGCCGAGCAGAAGCCGTTGGTAGAGTTTTGCTTCCGAGGGACTCGGGTTGCGCCAAATGCCTTTCACTTGAAAACCACGCCGGTTTGCCATCAGGAGCCAAACGGCCGGCAAAACGATGGTCCAAACAAGTGCGTCGCGAAGGCGCTGGTCGAACCCTGTGGCATCGCTAAGCAGGACGCTCAGCCACAACGGCATCACCACGGAGAGGATCAGAGTGAAAGCGTAGTAGCTGGATAGAATGGCGACCATGACAAGCTTAGCAGCGAATCAGCAATAGATGCCGAGGTCCGGCGTCACAGCCACAACGGCTCTATTTGCCTTAACGATGATCTTCAATCCATGGGTCCTTGCCAGACAGAAACGTTATCGAGAGATTGCAAAAGGTCCGGTGTGATTTCCCTCAGGGAGTTGCAGACGCGCGTGGCTTTAGAAAAATCATGATGGCGCGTGTAGTCGTTCGGTATCGCGATGCTGCGCATGCCGGCGCGATGGGCGGCCAGGATGCCTTTTTCAGCATCTTCCAAAACTAGGCATTCGGCCGGCGCGACCCCGAGCAGGTTAGCCGCTTTGAGAAAAATTTCGGGTGCTGGTTTCACCTGCGCTACGTCGAGGCCGCTAACGATGACTTCAAAGAAATCGGCGATGTTGAGTCCGGCCAGAACACCATCGACCGCATCTCGGTAGGAGGAGGACGCCAATGCAATCTTCATTTTGCCACGCAGGCTGGTCAAGAGCTCCAACGCTCCTTCCATCGGCTGCAAGCAGGTGGCCAACAATTCAAGATAGCGCGCCGACTTGCGCGCGCGAACGGCGGCGGGATCGACAGCCAGATTGTGCGCAGTGACCCAGTCAACAATGCCGTCGCCGCGCCGCACCCAGTGCTCCGCATAATCCATTTCGCTGAGATCGAAACCTTGCTCCAGCATTGCGGTTTGATAGGCGCGACAGTGGAGCTTCTCCGTATCGGCGAGCAGTCCATCCAAGTCAAAAATAATACCCCTGATCATCACTGTGCGCGTACCTTTCACAATTGAAAACTGATTCTAGATCAGTTTCCAATTGTTTTCATCCCTAACGCGAGTTGGAAGAACTCTTAGATAAAAAAAGGCCCGGTCTCTTATGAGGCCGGGCCTTGGGGACTGGTGCGTTACTGGATTGTTACGATGGCTGACCTTGAGGCTTGCGAAATTGGTCGCGACGCGAGCGAACTAGCGTTTTGAGCTGGTCCTGCTGCTGGCTGCTTAACACGGAGCGGCCATTTTCGAGCGCTTCGACGCGCTGATAGCGCAATTCGGAGCGCACTTTCTCGCCATCCTGGATCTTGGACTTTATCTGAATCAGATTTGCGGGCGTCTGCTGCATCAGGCCGGTGATCTCCTTTTCGTTAGCTTGAAGCTGCTGTACCAACGGCGCGACCTGGCTTTGATAGTGGCTTTTGATCTTTTCCAGATTCGCCACCTGATCGTTGCTCAGATTGAGTTCGGTTTTGTGGTTAAGGGCGATGGTAATCAACGGGGCACCGCCGGCAAATCCACCGACCATCCGGTCGCCATGGGCAAAGGGCCGCCTACCGGTACCGGTACCGTCCGGACCGGCTGCCAAAGGTGAGTTGATCGCGGCGACCGCTGATAGCGCTAACACCGCACTGCCTAAGATAAGTTTACGAACTTTTTGCATATACCCTCCTCGGGGCAAGAGATTTTAACTAATTGGTTAGACGCCGGCGGCCGGAAAAGGTTTACGACTGTAACGGCGGCGACTCGCTCCTATTGGCGAACCCCAGGTTTGCAAAAAGCAGCGATATTCAAATAGAATCCAGAGGTAGAAATTCGCTTATTACGAGGAAAATTATGGAGATCGAAATTAAACTCAAAGAGCTAGGTTTGGTGTTGCCCAATCCACCGGTGCCGGCTGCTAACTATATCGGCTATGTGCGGGTCGGAAGCTTGCTTTTCATCGGTGGCAATATCGGTCGGATTAACGGTGTCCTCAAATATCGCGGCAAGGTCGGAGCCGGCGTCACGCTGGAACAAGCTTATGATGCGGCGCGTAACTGCGCGCTCAATCATCTAGCGACGATGAAAGCCGCCTTAGGGGATCTCGACCGGGTGGAGCGAATCGTTAAAGTCTTGGGTTACGTCAATGTTGCCCCGGATTTTATCGATATGCCCAAAGTGATTAATGGCGAGTCCGATTTGCTGGTACAAGTGTTTGGCGAGCGTGGCCAGCACACCCGAGCCGCAGTGGGGGTCGCTTCGCTAAGTCAGAATTCCCCCGTGGAAACGGAAGTTACCGTTCAGGTTAAGGAATAAATTCCGGCCCGGCTAAGGTAAGTATGAGGGGGTCGAGGTTGCCGTTTATCAACTGCAATCTAGTAGGCGAAGCGCGGTGGCTTCACTTTGCCATTGATCCAGCCCTGTTTAGCGAAGAAATCGCCGAGGTAACGTACTGCCTGGTCGGCCGCTCTCGCGGCTGCCATTCGGCTTACCTCCGTTGAATTGGTAGTGAGGCCGGCATTCACCCCACTGGCCGGGTCAACGTCAGAGCGACGCCCACCGGAGCTGCGCGATGCTCGCAAGCAGGGTCGCAACCGCGCCGGGCAGTTTGCCGTTATCGGACTGCGTGGCAAATTCGAGCAGCAGTCGGCCTTGATTTCCTCTCAACAATCGCACCCGGGTGTCGACTCTGGCCGCTCCCGAGCCGAAACCGACGACCCAACGGCGCAAGGGATTTCCTTCGTCGACGCTGATGAATCGGCCATCGACGATCAAATCATTGTCGTTCGCGGCTATATGGCGCTCGACTCGCTCCACCCTAAACCCGAATTGGCGCAGTCCCTGTACGAGCTGCTCGATAATGGCCTGTGAAACGTTCTTGGCGATTTCGCGCCGACGCTCGAGCGCATCGCGTTGCGCCGGCTGTTGCCGCATAATGCCTTGATATTCAGCAACTTCAGACTCATCGGCGGTGACACTATAAATTAGGATTCGCATGGAGAGAGGCAAGCTTTTTTCCGCCGTCTGAGCGACCGGGCGGACACCGGTCTGGGCGCACGCGGTGCAACTGACGATGACGGCCAGAAAAACTAGTTTTTGGAATGACTTGGTGAACAGGTCGTTGCGCGAGCGAGAACCCCAGGTTGAGATCATCCCCTGAATTTTACCAGAAGCTCACCGCTTCTGGTAAAAAAAGCGGCGAAGCGTTAGCACTGGGCTCAGGAATTGACTAGCAATATGCGGTGCACGATGGCTGCGCTCGTCAACAGCAACGCCGCTGCCAAGATGCCGGCGCCGAACGGTCCTAAAATCAAAATTTCTAAATACATGGCAGCCGTGACCCCAAGGATGGATCTAACTAATTTGAGTCGAAAGACGGGAGAATCCAACCTTGGCTTTGTCGGCGTGAATAACAGTCTGCGGTCACTGTCGGAGAAAAGCGGTTGGTTTCTCCGGTATCGTCGATAGTGAACCAGTCGAATAGCAAACCACATGGTTAAAAAAAAGACCGGCGCTTCCGAGAGAATGTAGCCGAGATGTTCCATGAGCGGGGTCCTTAGAGCCTCGATGGCTCCTCTCCTCGATGTTAAATTTTCAGCACAATGCCCCCACGCATGGTCCTATTTGAGACAAAGTTGGTTGTCAAAGGCCCCCAAGTGTTGCCTCGCGAGTAATGCGGCGAAATTACGCCCCCTTCCGGCAAGAATTTTATCCAGGAGGACGGATCGATATTCATCGATTTTATCGTGAACCGTCCGGCTCTTTTCGAAGCGAGGGAATCTTGGCAGTGTGATTCGTTTAGAAACGCGCCGTCGCAATCTGCCGACGAGAGGCTGGTTTTGGCTATTCGGTTATCGTCGATTTCTCAGGAATGACTTGTTGCGGCGGCAAAGACAATCGATCGATGACCGCGGCAATCGTCGGATTCGGATTAGCTTGATCTTTGAAGCCGGCAAGACGCTCAGAGATCTCTGCGGCGGCCAGATGAAATCCACTCGGCAAACCCGCCGCGGCGAACGCTTCGGCAATCTCCTGCATTTCACCAACGTAACGCCAGAACTTGGGTACGGCGATTGCCGCTGCCCGCTCGCATTTGGCTTCCAGCGTGCGCTGGGAAATGCGCGGATCGCCAAGACCAGCGTGTCCGTGCACTTCGTCCAGGCAGCGTACGCGACCTTTAGCGCCGATGCTGCGCCAGCTTTCGAGCCAATCGCACGAGCATCGAGCATGCTTTCGGAAAATAGCGCGGCGACTTCGCCGCCGTACTCGCCGGAAAGATAGAGCCGGGTTGTTCCCGGTTGCTTCACCGGTGAACCGATGATGCCGCCGTCGACGAAATTCGCGCCGGCTTTAGTCACGATTCGCCCGACTTCTTCCGCTGTAGCGCGGGAAATCGCGTTCGCATCGACATAGATTCCAGCGAAACCTTCGGCCGCGACAATGCGCGCGACATCGAGCGCGGCGTGGGGCGGGCAGACCGACAAGACGACTTCGCTTTGGTTGATTGCCGCTGGCAAAGTCTCCGCGTCGACGAGCCCGGCTTGTTCGGCGCGCTTGCGGCTCGCCGAACTGCGTTGTGCGGAAACCCAGAGCACGCGCACACCGCTGGTGGCGGCAGCCGTCCCGATGGTTGTGCCCATATTCCCTGGATGCAACAGAGCGACGGTTTCGATGTTCATTGCGCGCCTCCTAAACGATTTGTTGGTACAAGTTGAAGCTATGCGATACGCATTCGCTCAGTCAAGCAGCGCATTCAATTCAATTCACGATCGCCGAGTACTATCAACACGCTGCAAAAAGAAGACTCCATCAAAGCGCTCTGGCGTCAGGTCTACTGAGCGTAGGAAGGTCCGCATGTCGCCATAATCGCTTGACGTTAAGTAGTCGCGTTGATATTCCAGCACCATGCTTATCCTGAGTAACGAAGACATCGAATCATTTCTTTCAATCAAGACTTGCATCGACGCCTTGGAAAACGCTTATCGCGCTTGGGACAATGGTACGGCGATCAATCGGCCACGCACGGATCTGGTCATGCCGTCTTCCAACGAAGCCGGTGTCTATGCTTTCAAATCCATGGAAGCGGGCCTCTACGATCCTCCGGTGGTGGCGATGCGGATTAACTCCGATATCATTCGCTGGAACCAGCAGGGTAATCGGACGATAAAAACGAAAATACCGGCAGCTCCCGGCGACAAATATGTGGGATTGATCATGCTCTTCTCCACTATCAACGGCGAGCCCTTGGCGATTTTTCCCGATGGCGTCGTGCAGCGTATGCGCGTGGCCTCGAGCAGCGCTATAGCAGCACGCTACCTGGCGCGCGAGGATGCCGGCACGATGGCGCTTTTTGGTTCCGGCTGGCAAGCCGGCAGTCACCTGCCGGCGATGTGCGCAGTGCGACCGCTCAAGCGCGTGAACGTTTTTAGCCCGACGAAAACCAATCGCGAAGCGTTCGTCAAAGAGATGCAAGCGAAGGTGACCGCCGAAGTGCGCGCGGTGGAGTCGCCGGAAGAGGCCATTCGTGATGCCGATATTATCGCCATGACGACGAACTCGTTAACCCGCGTGGCCAATGCCGACTGGGTAAAGCCGGGATTGCATTTTACCTGCGTGCGCGTCCCCGAACTCGGAGACGATACGATTCGCAAGGTCGACCGTCTGGTCATTCATGCGCACCAACACGCGCCGTCGAACTATATCGCCGGCTACGGCGAGGAAGGCATCGCCGCCCATGATGCGATCGATATTATCAAAAAAGGGCCGGCGCACGCCCATGAAGTGAATGTCGAGCATCCATTTTGGTTGTCGGCTCCGGCGTTGAAAGATCTCGTCACCGGCAAGGCCCAAGGCCGAGCCAACGCGCAGGAGTCGACCTGCTTTTTGAACAACATCGGCATCGGTCTGCAGTTCGCTGCCGTCGGCGCCGCGGTTTTTAGCGAAGCCAAGGCCAAGGGCATTGGTCGAGAAATTCCGACGGACTGGTTTCTCGAGAGTGTGCATCCGTAATCTCACCAACGAATTGCACCGGCAAGATATTTTTGCCAGCGTGTTCGCCTCGACGTCGAGGTTCCGCCCGAGAGCCACGAAAGAGGGGATTAGAATGTTTTTCCATTTTCGGATTACGCTTGCACTTTTGATTTTGGCCGTCACGTCTTTTTCGGCCTACGGGCAAGACAAACCAAAGATCTATTTCGGCTCATCGAGTAAGACGCTTGGTTACGGTCCGTTGTGGGCGGCAGTAAAAAAGGGCTTTCTCGAGCAACAAGGCCTGGACGGGCAACTGGTGCTGTTGCGCGGTACGCCGATGAATGTTCAAGCGCTTGCCGCGGCATCTCTGCAGGTCGGTTCGGGCGGCGCCGAGGCGTTTTACGAAGCCACCGAGCGCGGTCTCGACCTTGCCATGGTCGGCGGCGTCATCAATGGCCTCACCCACGACATCATCGCAAACAAGAAATATAAAAGCATCGAGGAACTGCGCGGCGCGACATTCGGCTCCTCATCGCTGACGAGCGGAACCGTGACAGCGCTGAAGCAAGCTCTCAAGGTGAAAGGTTTGGAGTACCCGCGCGATTACAAGATTCTCATCATCGCTGGCGGGTCGTCCGCCAATCTGGCGGCGATGCAGTCCGGCCAGATCGCCGCGACGACGGTGGCGATACCGCTCAACTATCTTGCGGAGGAAGCGGGGTTCAATGTTGTGGGCCGGCTGATCGATGCGGTGCCGGAGTTTGAGTTAGGCGTGTTGGCGGTGAAAAGATCGTGGGCCGAAAAGAACCGCGCGCTGGCGGTTCGCTTCATGAAGGCCATCGCTCTGACCAACCGCTGGATGTACGATAACAAGGAGGCGGCGATCGACTTCCTCGCCCGCGAAATGCAGCTCAACCCCAATCATGCGCGCCGCGGCTGGGAATACTACACGCAAAATCAAATCTGGCATCCCAACGGCGACCTCAGTCTGAAAGGGACGGACTATGCTATCCGCATCTATATGGACCAGGTGGGCGCCAAGGGGCCGATGCCGAGTTTGGCCAAATACGTGGATCAAAGTTATTTAAGCGAAGCGCTCAGGGATCTGCCGAAAAGATAGTGCGTTGTGGTAGTTTTCCGCGAATCCGCGAAAACAGGGAAGGCTATTCCATTGTAAATTTTTGATAACCACATTGACGAATGCTCGTATTCGCGCTAGCGATTAATGGTTTCCAAAATATACGTCTCATAGGGGGGACTAATCATGGCTGTTCGTATAGGCGACGTGGCGCCGGATTTTTCGGCGGAAACGAGTGAAGGCAAAATCAATTTCCATGAATGGATCGGCAATGGCTATGCGATCTTATTCTCGCATCCCAAGGATTTCACACCCGTCTGCACCACCGAGCTGGGTTACATGGCTGGACTCAAGCCCGAGTTCGATAAACGCAACTGCAAAATCATTGGATTGAGTGGCGATGCGGTGAGCGATCACACAAACTGGGCCAAGGATATCCAGGAGACCCAGGGGCACGCGCCGAACTACCCAATCATAGGCGATGACGACCTGAAGGTCGCCAAGCTCTACGACATGCTACCGGCCAGCGAAGTTGCGGGCAAGCGCACCGCAGCGGACAACCAGACGGTGCGGTCGGTGTTCGTCATCGGGCCGGACAAGAAAGTTAAGGCGATGCTCATCTATCCGATGAGCAGCGGCCGTAACTTCGACGAAGTGCTGCGCCTGCTCGACTCGATACAGGTGACCGCCAAGCATTCAGTGGCAACGCCGGTCAACTGGAAGCCCGGTCAGGATGTCATTATCCCCGCGGCGGTCTCTGATGAGGACGCCAAAAAGAAGTATCCGCAGGGTTTTAAAACACTGAAGCCCTATCTGCGGACAGTTGCGCAGCCGAAAGAGTAATCGCGTATCACTTGTCAGATTTATCAAGGTAGCCGATCGGTAGTTCCGCCGATCGGCTACCTGTGCCATTCGTAATAGCCTGCCTACCATTTACGAGATAAACCGGCGCCATTCCCTAACAATCCGACAGAGGAATGATCGGAGAACAGAGCATTTATCTCTCTTGGAACGGCCCTTTATTTGTCTTCTCGTTTCGCCGCCCATTCCTTAACCAGCTGGTAGACGTGCTCCCAGGACTTGGCGCGGGGATCGGGGATGTCTTTGTTGGTGCTGTTGGCAAAGCAGATAGTGTACAGGCCTTTAGTGCGCAGTTGTTCGATGTTGCCCGGACTGTCATCGATATAGACATCGGCGCCCACCTGTTCCTTCTCCTTCATGAAGCATAAGTCCCAATAGGGGATGCCGTGCTTATCGAGCCAGTCGATAGTTTGTTCCACCGCGGTCTTGTGAAAAAAATGAATGTAAAGCCGATGGGTGATGATCCGGATGCGGGCGCCGTCGTCGGACAGTTGACGCAAATATCTGCGCGCGCCGGGTATCATCGGCGCGGTCTTGAATAGTTCGCGCTGGGTCACCGCGAAGCGGTGCAGACTGTTGTACTGCTCATCGTTCGCTATGCCCCACTCACGCAAGCCGTAAGATACGTCCGGAGTGAGATCTTCGATTTGGCGCTCCAGCCATTCGGCGGCGATCTCGCGCATGCGGCGGAGGAAGTCGGCGCAGACGCCGTCGAGATCCACGCCTATAATAATATTCTTTAGCGATGCATCTTCCATAATCGGCCTTTCATCAACTTGCTCAAGGCTTCGAACCCAAAATACTTCCCGCGGTGCGAAAGTCTTTCCCATGGCACGAGACTAAAATAATTAGAAGGTAACGTTGCAACGGTCAAATCCCCAAGTGTTGATGCAGCAATTCCGGCTTCGCTCGGAGTGCATCGCCACTGCCTTCGAAGACCACGCTGCCTTTGACGAGAATGATGTTGCGGTCCGTGAGTTTGGAGAGCGCGGCGAAGTTTTTGTCGACAATGATCGCAGCGATGCCGGTTTCGCGCACGGTTTTAATGATCCGCCAGATTTCCTGGGCAATCAAAGGCGCGAGGCCTTCGGTTGCCTCATCGAGAATCAAAAGGGTGGGGTTGGTCAACAGCGCGCGGCCGATGGCGAGCATTTGCTGCTCGCCGCCGGAGAGTTGTTGGCCGCCATGGGATAAGCGTTCGGCGAGCCGGGGAAAGGTTTCGAGCACGCGCTTGTAGGTCCAGTCGGTTCTGCCGCCGGCGCCGGAGCGTGCGGCCATGATGAGATTTTCCTTCACTGTAAGATTAGGAAAAATGCCGCGGCCTTCGGGAACGTAAGCGATCCCTCGTCTGGCGATGCGATGGGGCAAGGCGCGCGTCATATCGACACCATGAACTCTAATTTCGCCGCGGCGCGGCGGCAGGTGGCCGA
>Ga0193717_1002203_pt1 | contig 11381 bp, 9 predicted proteins | sample U2c2metaG_FD_145900 | JGI IMG/M metagenome (GOLD analysis project Ga0193717, IMG submission 145900) | Soil microbial communities from a riparian zone of the East river system, Colorado, United States - U2c2 | ecosystem: Environmental > Terrestrial > Soil > Riparian zone | place: USA: East River...
CGGTATGGGTAAACGGCCATAACCTTGGTCGTTACCCCGAAAAAATTGGCAGTATAGGTATGTATATACCGGAGTGCTGGTTAAAAACTGGCATAAACCAACTGGTGATCTATGACGAAAACGGTAACCGCCCCGATAAAGTGAGCATCAGATTGGAAAAAGAAGCGGGTAGGGTGGTTTATACACTTCAAGGAAAAACTATTACTAATACTAAGATAGATGACGCTATCCAATAACAGATTTATAACGCTCGATATTTTCAGGGGGATGACGATATGCTTTATGATCATTGTGAATGCTCCCGGTTCTGGCGCGGTACAATGGGCGCCGCTTGATCATGCCGCCTGGTTTGGTTTTACACCTACCGATCTTGTTTTCCCATCCTTCTTGTTCGCGGTAGGGAATGCGCTTAGTTTTTCAAAAAATAAGTTTGAAACCAACGGAGCTTTTTTGCGCAAAATTGGCAAGCGCACGCTGATCATATTTTTACTGGGATACCTGATGTATTGGTTCCCGTTTTTCCATCGTGAAGCCGTGGGCTGGGCGTTTAATCCGCTGGCCAATACGCGCATTATGGGGGTATTACAACGTATCGCGCTGTGTTATTTTTTCGGGTCGCTGATTGTTCATTATTGCTCGAAAAGAGCGGCACTTATTATTTCGGCGGCGCTTTTATTGGGTTACTGGGTGTTTCTGTTATTGTTTGGCGAGCCGGGTAAGGAGTTTACCATGCTGGGTAATGCCGGTACCCGCCTGGATATTTTAATTATGGGTGATGCGCATCTGTATCATGACAAAGGCGGTCCCATAGCCTTTGACCCTGAAGGTTTGTTGAGCACCTTAACAGGTATTGTAAATGTAATTGGCGGCTATTTGGCCGGCGCTTACATACAACGCAAAGGCCGGAATTACGAGACAGTAGCCAAATTATTAATAGCCGGAGCATTTTTAATCGGCACAGCCTTGTTTTGGGGCCAGTTTTTTCCTGTCGCGAAAAAATTATGGACAAGTCCGTTTACACTGCTCACTATCGGGATCGACCTGGTCATCATCGCCATACTGATCTATGCTATCGAGATTAAGAACATTAAGCGGGGTACAAACTTTTTCCTTGTTTTTGGCAGGAACTCACTGGCTATTTATCTGTTGTCAGAGTTATTATTCACCGTAATTTCAACTATCTGGGTCAAGCCCAATTTGAGTTTTTACGACTGGATAAACCAGGTATTTTACCAGCCGCTTTTTCCGGGAGCATTCGGTACGCTGGTTTTTGCATTGTGTTATATGATGCTATGCTGGTTTGTGGGCTACCTGATGGATAAAAGGAAAATATACATCAAAATATAACTTGGTATTTTATGTTTAAAAGAATTTTTTTCAGGAAGAGGTATATATTGTTTTCGCTGATATTGCTTTTAGCAGGTACCGATATTTACGCGCAGGATAAAACACATCTGCACTATGTAAATCCCTTTATAGGCACTACAAAAAGCGGCGTGCTTACCCATTGGGGTGGCGATGGCGGCACGTATCCCGGCGCTGTGGCCCCGGCTGGCTTTATCCAGATAAGTCCCGAAACGCGGGTCGCAAAAGGCTATGATTATACCGATTCGGTTATCTATTATTTTAGCTGCCTGTGGCATCACAGCGGCTTTCCCGAAGGTTCTGCCGGGCGTTTGTTCATTATGCCGGTAACCGGTGACAAACAGTTTGCACCTTCTAAGTACAACAGTCGCTTCTCTCACCGTGGTGAAATAGCGCGGCCCGGTTATTACAAGGTGAAATTTAGTGATAATAATATCATTGCCGAAGCCAGCGCCGCTACACGTACAGGCATGTTGCGTTTTACTTTCCCGGTTAAAGCAAAGGCTCAGGTTTTTGTAGGTAATGCCGGTAACATCACCCTTGTTTCAGGCCGGGTAATACACGGAGAGGTTCTAAACACGGTAATTAATTTTAGTGAAGATTACATTGAAAAGAAGCCGGTAAAAGAGGGCTATCTGTTTACATTTAAAAATGCTGTCACCGGGCCAAAGGTTATTGAAATTAAACTAAGTACATCAACAGTAAACTTTGCCGGCGCGCAAAATAATATTGATAAAGAAACAGGTAAGCTTAGCTTTGAGGCGCTTGCTAAACGTACATTCGGTGAGTGGGCAAAGCGGTTATCAACGGTTGATATCAGCGATACCAGTGAGGCTAATAAAACCATATTTTATACGGCACTTTACCATTCGCTTTTAATTCCCTGGGTAATTTCTGATGTTGACGGCAGTTATCGCGGAGAGGATGGGGCAGTTCATCGTGCCGGTGGAAAATATCAATACGGCGGGTTTTCGCCCTGGGATACCTTCCGCTCGCTGCACCCACTGCTGAGTTTGCTGTATCCTGAAAAGCAAAACGACATCATTTTATCGATGCTGGATATTTATAAGCAGACCGGCCATTTACCAACCGAAAGCATGACCGGCAACCATGCTGTTCCCATTATTGTAGATGCCTATTTAAAAGGCGTTACCGGCTTTGACAAAACACTGGCTTATCAGGCCATGAAAAAGAGTATTGTTGATTCGCCTTTTGTACAGAAGGACATGGAGATCTACCACCGCATGGGTTATGTCCCTTATTCCAGTTCAGAATCGGTAACCCGAACGGTAGAGTATGCTTATGATGATTGGGCATTATCACAATATGCCAAACAGGTAATGAATAATACGCCTGATTACCGGCTTTTACAACAAAGGGGTTTCAATTACAGGAACCTGTTTTACCCCGAAGCGTTGTTCTTACTCCCGCGATTGGGAAAGGATTTTAAGATCAACCCGGCAATGTCTGGCTATAAAGAAGGGGATAAATGGGTGTATTCTTATTTTGTACCGCATAATGCTAAAGACCTGGTAAACCTGATGGGAGGCAACGAAGCTTTTGCTAATCGTTTAGATTCAGCCTTAAGGAATGATGTACTACTGTTTGATAACGAGACTGTTATACACTTACCTTATCTTTTTAATTCAGCTGAGCGTCCTGATCTTACTCAAAAGTGGTGCAGGGATATTATGTTATCGCGATACAAGAACAGTCCAGATGGCTTGCCCGGCAATGATGATTTGGGTGCTATGTCAAGCGCCTATATATTTAATGCGCTGGGGATCTTTCCGGTATCTCCTGGCCGACCGCAATATGCCATTGGTTCTCCATTATTTCAATCGGTAAAGCTGCATTTGGCCAATCATAAAACATGGGTAATTGAAAGCAAAAACCAAACTGCCACAAATAAATATATAGCGTCATTAACCATAAACGGCAAACCTCATGACCAGTTGGTGGTATCCCATTCCTTAATAACACAAGGGGGTACGATGCAGTTTGTCATGAGTAAGGATGTATCTAACCGCTGGCCTGCTGATAAAGACCCCATATCCTTATCAGAAACTAAAACACCAGTTGATATACAGCTATTAAAATACAACCTGCAAAAGGCTAAAGTAGAACCTAATGAACTTTTATGGCTGCATTTTACAGTCAAGAATAATGGCGCTCCTGGTACTAAGAATGTCAAACTATATGTTGATGGAAAAGAAAATGTTTCTAAAAACTATCTTGTTCAGCAAGGCGCTACAATAACAGACTCCATCAGTTTCAGGTTGTACCGGTTAGGAAAAGTATGCATAGGCCTGGATAGCAAGGGGGGGACTACAGTTGAAGTTATTGAACCAACTCAGCCAATAAAATACCCTTTTGAAATATCAGGGCTTACCCTTAAACCGCTTATACAACAAAATCAGGAACAAAAGCTCAGTTATACCATAAAAAATATGACCGGTAAAGACCAGCAATTTAGTATCCCGGTAAATATGAACGATTCCCTGTTATATACCGACCATATACAGCTTGCTCCGGGTGAAAGTAAAATACAGGAGCACCGTTTCATTGATCATAATACCGGGCTTAAAATGCTCAGGATTGATAGTTTAGTTGCAAAATATAAGGTTTATAATAACAATACAGCATCATTACTGCTTGATTTGTCGCTCTTTGCAAATAGTAAAGATCAGTTGATTACGGATCGGTCTGGTTTTGATAATAATGCACATATCATTCGTTCAAAGACTGAGTTGAACCAAGCCGGGAAAAGGATATTATTGGGTGATGATTGTTTTGCAGAAGTACCAAACGCCCTAAATCTGGATAACATGGAGCAAACCATTACCATGATGGCCTGGGTTTATCCGCAAGGACAAGAAACAGGTCTTGTGGATATGCTGACCAAGGGCGATACGCATGTTTTACAAATGATCAATAATAAAACGCTTACCTTTTTTGCAGGCGGATGGGGCAGGGGAGATTGTACGGTAAACCTACCGGCCGATTGGAAACAACACTGGCACCATATTGCAGGTGTTTGCAATGGTAAAACCATGTTTGTTTATATTGATGGTAAATTAAGCGGTACATCAGCTGTTGAAGGAACGGTGAACCTGTCTACAGCTAACAAATGGCAAATAGGGCGCAATGAAGAGTTCCCCTCAGAAAGAGTGTTTCATGGTTATATGGATAACATAAAGGTTTATGCTCAACCATTATCGGCCGCTGAAATCACAGCGATCTTTAATAAAGAGAAGGTTAGCTTTGAAAATCATCCGGAGAATTAAATAACCTAAGCAGATACGGGTACTTCTGTCTGCTTAAACATGTATTTTTTTAGTTTTTTAATTGGCAGATAAGTAAAGATGATGGAAAATAGAGCAGCCAATGAACCATCAAGAATAGCCATGCCCGTTGCATTAAATTTATAATGTGCGGGCAAGCTTAATTGTGCACAAAGCATTATGGTCAAAACCAGTAGTAATGCTCCTAACCCATTGATGATAGCCATTTGCATAATGAATTTATTTTTATTCAGGCTTTCGTCAAGCACCATGTCAATTGCTCCCTGTTCAATAGCTTGCATAGTTTTTTTAAGTATATCAAAAGTGAGGATGAAGGGCAAAAATAACGACATAGGTAATGTAAGCCTGGCCAGGCTTTGTTCGCCTTCAAATAAATGAGTATATCCTAATTTAGTGAAACTGGCATAGGCAATCAGGGTATTAAAAAAGATATTGGGAATAATATAGTACAGCAGTTTTTTCCGCAGAAATCGCTTTAATGTAGTTTTGGCTTCTTGTTTAACTATACTAGGCATGTGATAATTGCTGTAAATTGGCAAGCAGTATTTCCATTGTCGCGGCTTTTATCTTTACAGCATCGGCTTTGTCAAGAAATGCATCGTTTGACATGAATGTAAAATCCATCCGGTTTTTAAATGTGGTTGTTACCAATGTATTAGGATTACGCCACGGGAACGCAACCGTTGGACTATAAATGGTTTCCAGCTTAAATGACCGGTAAGTTTCAGGGATATTCAGCCTGCCCATGTTAGATAGGGTAATATCGTGCGTGCCATCAGTTGCCTTTAAAAACTTAATCATCCTGTTTACTGACGCGTGCATGTATTCACCCATCCATAACATTTCATAGGTGTTCATGGCTTCAATTTTGTTAGTAAGGTCGGTTTTGATGTTACGGGCCAGGGTCCAGAAATCCACATCCGGTTTCTTGTCAATGGTAAGTTCAACTATGGGCGCAAAGGCAAACATAGTGTCTTGTTTTATTTCAGGGATAAAACGTCTGATATCTACCGGACTGATAACTTTCCCCCGGGCTTTATCACCCCTCACTTGCTGAAATGCCTTCATAAAAGCCACGCATAAAGCGCCGTGTACAGATGTGCACGCGTTTCTACAGGCATAGGCTATTGCAAGGGTTTGTTCTTCATCAAGTTTCCAGTGTAGTGCATAATCATTCCTCCTGCCAAATTTGTTGCGGGTGTTTTTAAACAGAAAAAACAGCTTACCTAAAAATGAGAATATCCGGGCTTTACGCGCGTTTTTAACCCGGTCAAAAGTATCAGGCATTAATTCTTTTACCGAATTAAATGTAGTGTAAGCTTTAAGTTCCTGCTGGGGATCATCCAACAAACTCAATATTTCACGCATTAAGGCTACGCAGGTGCTTCCGTCACAAACGCAATGCGGCATTACCAACAGCAGTTCAGACACCGCCAAAGACCGCACCCAAACCAGCCTGGCCAGTGGCTCATTTACAGCATCAAATAGCTTATACCATTCTGTTTCCGATTCTTTTAACCAGTCATCATCTGTGAACCGCTCTGCTATACGGACAGGGATTCTCCGTACATTGTCATTCAGAATAAAATATGGCCCGCCTTCCTGATCCTCGTCAATGCGTACACGCAAAAGAGGGTGTTTATGCTGAACTTTAAAAAGCGCGGTTTGCAGGTTCTCCGGATTTATACTGCCACGTATCTTTGCGGTGAATACACAATTAAGCGGCGTAGTGGCATCTACGTGCATAATTCTTTCCACCATCATTAATTTTCTTTTCATGTAACGGCTACAACTACTTGACCAATCTGTTCATTTATGATCGATATTATTTTATCCTTAATAGCCAGAGCTTCCTCATAGGGAATAAATCCTTCACTGGCGATAAATGAAAAATCCATTCGTCCCCTATAAGTAGAGGTAACCAGCGTAGTGGTATTACCAAGCGGGCCAATTACCGAAGGGCTGAATATGGTTTCCATTTCAAATGATTGATATTGATGCGGGATATCGATCTTACCGAGATTGGAAAACATACAGTCGTTACTTGATTTTCCATTTTTCAGAAGCTTAGTGAAATTAGCCATGCAGGCATGGGCCGATTCCATCATCATTATGGTTGCGTATGGGTCAAGCTTGGCCGATTTTTTATCGATGTCTTTTTGCATGGCCTTAATATTATCTAAAAAATCAAGCCCGGGGTAGGCTGATGCAACCAGCATTAAACCAAACGCGAAGATCTGGTCTTTTTTAATTTCGGGAGCAAACCGGCGAATATCCACCGGGCAGGAGACCTTGTTGTGTGCCTGCTCTTTCCTTACCTGCTTAAAGGCACTCAATACCACACCGCACAACATGGTATTTACAGTTATACCTGCCGATTTGCAATAAATAACCAGATCTTTACTCAACTCCTGGTCAAATTTCCAGTGAATGAGGTAGTCTCTTTTCCTGTCGACCGCGTTATTTTTAACCGGGATAAGCCGCAAAGCCAATGTGGCTAACCCACCGATCAACTTCGCTTTTATTTGTTTCTTTTTATTGTTAAGTATAGCCCACGGGATGATATCTTCGACCCCTTTTATCGGATCTTCTTTGCCTATATCAGCATTGGGATCATCCAAAAGTTGCAGCAATTCAGTTAAAATACTCATGGCCGAACCACCATCGCATAAACAATGATGGATAGTAAATATCATATCTGAAACAGCATCATCCTTTATCCATACCAGGCGTATAAGCGGCCCTTTTGCGGTGTCAAATGGTGTGTGCCATTCTTTTTGTGACTCCGTTTGCCAATCATCATCGCCTGTTCGTATTACGATTCTGACAGGAATTTTAACTGATTGTGCCTCATCAACAATAAACCAGGGTCTTTGCTTTTCGTCATCCTTTACAAATGCATTTAGCCAGGGATGTTTTTCCTGTAGTTTTCCAAATATATGATGCAGATCTGCTTCAAAAAAAACGCCTCGGAGCCTAAACGGAATAACCGCGTTAAAAGGGGTGTTGCCATCACCATGCAGCATTCTTTCGCCAAATAGTAACTTTCTTTTCATGGCCATTAATTCAGTGGTTCAAGAACTTGTTCGACTTCAGCAAAATCTTCCAGTAATTGTACTGCTTTATCATTACCTCCAGCTGCTATAAAGGTATCCCTGATGTTTAAAGCAGCGTTTCGGTACTTGGCATTTTGCAACAATTCAAAAACAGTATCACGCAAATCGGTTATCCGCAAACGTTTATAGCGTATGCTGATGCCTGCACCCGAGTTTTCAATTAGCTTAGCCGTGTGGAAATGATCATAAGCGATAGGGGTGATCAGCATAGGTAAACCATTGGTAAACGTATCATTAACGGTATTAAAGCCACCGTGGCAGATCACCATGTCCATATGTGGCATCAGTTCCGTTTGCGGTACAAAACCATTTACGATGAAATTATCCGGCCATACCTCAAAAATATCAGGATTAGTAGCGGCAATGATGGTTACCGGCTGATCAGCAAAGGCAGTGATCAGCTTTTGGAAAAACTCCTTGCGGATATCAACCAGCAGGGTACCTAATGACACAAAAACTTTTGGAGTGGTGGCTTTTGCCAGTCGTTCCCAGTCAAAAAGAGCCTCGTTTGGCCTTCCCTTAACAGGGCCTACAAATTTCATGTGCGGAGGCACCTCACTGATTCCTGCAAATGTCTGTGAGGTAAATATCATATTAAGCTTATGCGAGTGGATAAATATTGCATCGCCATAAACCCCAAACTCCTGTTGCAAGCCTTTGATGAGATTTTGCTGCCACTCAAATATTTTAGGGGCGCTGTTTGCAGTATCGCCCATTACATCAGGTGGTACAGGAGTAGTTGTTACACATGGGACGCCTTTGATGTGGGCACATAATGCACCGGCAAAAGTAATACAATCATTGATGATCACATCCGGTTTCCACATATCAACAAAATTGCTCAATCCTGGCATCATGATACGGGCGAAGGGTACATAAGTTTCTTCCAGCGCAAGTTTCATTACCTCGGGACCAGAGCAGGCCGGCCCATCGTCCTGGCGTTTTAATATGCGGCTTATTTGCTCCTGGTGTTCTTCCAGCTCATCTTCGGGCAATATGAATTCACCGCCGACTGGCACATGCTTAGCTGCAAGCGGTGTTATGCCCAGCCATTTTACTTCATGGCCGCGAGCAATTAAGCTGGCGCCTATACTTAATGTGGGGCTGATATGACCAAAAAATGGTGGAACAACAAATAAAAATCTTGCCATAATAGCATTTTAATTTTTTAATACTTCCAAAGGTTGTTTAATGGCGACCTGTTCGAGCAGATCTGCCGCGGTTTCTGTACCGCCGGCATCCAGGAATGATTGTTTTAACAATCCCGCATTGGCCTTGTAGTCGGGGTTTTGTAATATTTCATTAACCGCATCTTTTAAATGACTGGCTTTAAAACGGTTAAAGTTTAATCGCAGTCCGGCCCCTGTACGAACCACCCGCCCCGCAACATGTGACTGATCGTAAGCGATGGGGATCACTACCATGGGTAAACCATTCAGCAGGGTTTCGCAAACGGTATTATGCCCTCCATGACATACTACGGCATCCAGGTGTGGGAGTAATTCTAACTGTGGTACCTGTGTTTTAACTATGAAATTTGTGGGCCATTGATCAAACAGGGCAGGATCTGAAACTACTACAACTGTAAGTTCCCCATTGCCAAACGCCTCGATCACTTTGGCAAAAAAGCTTTTTTTATGCTCATGATCAAACGTGGTACCAATGCTTACCAGTATTTTTGGTCCGTTACTTGCCTGTAACCTATACCAATCAAATGTTAACTTAACCGACCGACGATTGATTACCGGGCCCGTAAAATGATAGGGTGTGGGTAACTCCATTTCGCCGAAAAATAATTGCGAGGTAAGTACCATGGTAAGCAGGTTTGAACAAGCTATAGACAAGGCGTTATCAATACCAAACTCCTGCTGCAAGGCTACGATCTGATTCACTTCCCATTCGTGCACTTTCGGCAATTCATCCATTACCTTTATGGCCGCCGGGGCAGTAACCGATGTGGCATAAAGCAGGTTTTTATTAACAGCGGCAATGGCTCCGGCAAACATCTGGTGATCGGTGATAACCAGATCAGGCTCAAATTGATCAAGCAAGTTGGCTATACCCTGATAGCTATGCCGGTTTAGGGGAATCAATACCTCTTCATATAAAAACTTGATACTATCTATACCGTAAACAATTTTTTTGGTGATGATATCCAGATATCGTTCACTATCCTGTTTCTGCTGGTCGCTTTCGTCATAGTTGATGTGTAACAGCTCACCGCCTTCAGGTAATTTTGATGCTAATGACTGATCGAGTGTTATCCAGCCAACCCGGTGGCCACGCTGCAGCAAAACAGCACCCATACTTAAGGTTGGGTTAATATGTCCGGTTAAAGGAGGTACAACAAATACAAACTTTGCCATAATGATGCTTTAGGGATATTATTTAATTCATAAAAAATGTATTGATCATATTGCCAACAAGTACCGGTTCCTGTATCGGGATGTTATGGTCGCCGGGTACAGGCATCAGTTCCGAGCTTTTTATCATTTTGCTTAGTTGTTTGCCAGTCTCCATGCAGTTAGAGTCTGATCCGTAAAGCAACAGGGTTTCTTTGTTTATGGTTGTAATTTCGGAATCGCTGAAAAAGTCTTTTTCAGCGACCATATCGTTTTTTATACTGGTTTGGTAAAACAAAAATTCATACATCCGGTGATTGCGTTCCATTTGGCGTTTACCCATTTTTACCTTGGTGGTATCCGTAAAATTCTCTACATAATGCTCCAGGAACTCCCGGCTGTAATCATCAATAATACCACGCGCTTTTTCGTCACTTGGATCAGGCGCTTCAATAATGGCCAATTTTTTGAGTTTTTCAGGAAAGCGAAGTGCCATTTTTAAAGCGATTAGCCCACCAAAACTGTAACCCGCCAAATGCACTGTATTTAAATCCAGTGTTTCCATCAGGGCATATAAGTCATCGGTCATGCTATTCAGGTCATAGCCATGGAGTGTTCTTTCGCTCATGCCATGGCTTTTAAGGTCGTACATCACCACATGAAAATGCTCGGCCAGTATTGGGGCTATATTAAAATAATACACAGAGAGGTTGCTAAACATACCATGGATCAGCAGCACAGTTTCAGTAGCTTCTTTGTTAAGCTCCTGAATATGTACATCCCTGTTATTTATCTTAATTATTGGCATTCGTGAATGTAATTGATGATCATACCTAAGTTCAGGTTAATAAGCTGGTCAAGATCCATTGATGATAACCACCCGGTAAAATCGATCTGATCGCCAAAATGTGCCTTTATTTTTTCGGAGAAGGATACAATTTCAATACTATCCATTTCCAGGTCTTTGGTAAAAGAACTTTCAGGGGTGATATCCATCTCTTCAACAAATTCTTCGCCTATTACTTCGGTAATAAATTGTTTCATAAGATCAAAGATCTCGTCGTTGTTCATTTTTGCGGTTGATGCTACTGTGTCCATCCGATTATGTAATTTTTATGTTTTAATGTTTTTATGTAAATGTCATTGATGCGCAGTTCATCGCCCTTGATCTCTTGAACTGTGTATGCCTTCGGTTTACCTTGCAGGCCTTTGCCCAGGTATTTGCCGTAGGCTTCTTTGGCCACCCAAAAACG
>Ga0193717_1002204_pt1 | contig 11378 bp, 8 predicted proteins | sample U2c2metaG_FD_145900 | JGI IMG/M metagenome (GOLD analysis project Ga0193717, IMG submission 145900) | Soil microbial communities from a riparian zone of the East river system, Colorado, United States - U2c2 | ecosystem: Environmental > Terrestrial > Soil > Riparian zone | place: USA: East River...
GCCGAGGCCCAGGCCGCAATCAGACACCACCTCGATGAGCAGGCCGACCACGCGGGTCAGGTCCGCCCGCACAAGGCGCTCGAACTCCGCGCGGGTGAGCAGTCGGTCCGGCAACTCGCCGGGCAACGCGATCTCGACCTGCGGGTGCCGGGACAGCACCTCCTTGGCCGCTCGTACGTCGTCACGGAAGCGCAGCAGCGCGGCCATCTGGTTGGGCCGCAACTGCTGCTGGTCGTCGAGCACGCCGGCGAGCGCCGGCTCGTCAGCCAGGATCCGGTCGATGATCCGCTGGTCGAGGTCGTCCCCGCCGAGATCGGGCAGCCCCGCGCAGCCGGCGACGGTCAGACCGGTCCGCTCCCGCCGGACCACCGCCGCGTCACAGGTGCCGCCGCCGAAGTCGAGCACGCCGATCGACGCGCCGACCGGGAAGTCGTGCCGCCCGGCGAACCACGCCGCCGCGGCGACCGGCTCGGACACTGTGGACAGCCGAGGGGCGAGGGCCTGCGCCGCGGACAGCAGCCCACCGATCCGCGTCGAACCCCAGTTGGCCGGATGGGTCAGCACAAGATGCTGCACCGGTGCGCCCGCCGTCGTGGCGGCCTCGGCGACGACTCGGGCCAGCACCGCGCGCACCAGCGTGAGCGTAGGCACGACGGCGTCCCCGAGCAGCACCTCCGGCTCGGCGATCCGAGACTTGGGGCGTGGCTCCAGCCGGGCCGGTTCGGTCCTGGCCAGCCGCAGCGCGTCGGTGCCGACCGCGGCCTCGCCCCTGCCGGGCCAGAACACGGCGGACGGGAACCACGGCTGTCCGTCGACGGTGACCAACCGCGCGGGCAGCCCGGGACCGGACACCACCGCGACCGTGTGCGAGGTGCCGAAATCCACTGTCGTGGTTACCTGACCCACCCAAACCTCCATGGAGCGACCACGGAGTATGACTGGCTCGCCGCCCCGCACGTTCCACCGGGGCGGCGATTGCGCCGGTCGATTTCTGGTTGGTTGTCCTCCGTGGACTCGCCGTTCCGGCCAGCACGATATCGATCGCCACAGCCGGCGATTCAATCGTTCAGTCGGGACTGTTGTTTGCCTACGCACAGAATTGGGAACGGACGCGTCGCCGAGGTGCTCTCACGGCGGTATCCGAATTCGACCCCCGAGGAGTCCGGTGTCCACGTCCACGTCCGTTCCGCAGTCCGTCCACCGTGCGACGCTCGCAGTCTGGGCGATGCTCGCACTGCTCGTCCTCCGCGCGATCCTGACCTTCGTGTTCCACGACGATCTTGTCGACGCGTGGGTCGGGGACAGCGCGTTGCCGCGGGAGCTAGCTGAGGCAGGCGCCCCGCGCTACTCCGCGGTGGCGATCGGCGTCCTCGTCATCGGCGCCGTGCTCGCCTACGCCGCCATCAACCTCGCCAAGGGCGCGCGGTGGGCGCGCGTCGTCGCCATCGTCTTCGCGGCACTGAGCCTGCTCGGCGTCGCGGTGTCCGTGATCGCACCGACGATCGCGGTGCTCCTGGTCATCAACATCGTCGTCGGGTTGCTGGCGCTGGCCGTCATCGTCCTGCTCACCACCGGCGACACCAGCCGCCACTTCGCGAAATAGCCGACAGACGTACCAAATGTCATTCTCGGTGACTATGTAGTCGAGGCACCCGGGTCGGCGGGTGGTACTGGTGAAAGTCTTTGCTTTCGCTTCGTCGTACGTTGCCGTAGTCATTCCTTGGTTTGTCGTTCGCTGGTCATCAGAGAACTCGGACGAGTCCGGCCGGTGAGGTCGCCAACGCGTCACACATCCAAAGTCGCGTGGCGACCGGAGCCGCTGCCCGGTTCCTGGTGATCCACGCCATAGCCGAAACCTGTCAGGAAGCTGGGCGCTGTCTCGTTCAGACGGCGAGCAACAGACAGGGAGCTTGAACATGAGACACCGCATCATCGTCCTCGGGGCCGGCTACGCAGGAGCCTCCGCCGCCGGGTCCCTTGCCCGCCAGCTCCACCCCGACGACTTCGAGATCACCGTCGTCAACGCCGAAGCCGACTTCGTCGAGCGGATGCGCCTTCACCAACTCGCCGCCGGCGCGGATCTGCGCCGCTATGGCTTGGCGAAGATGTTCGCGGGCACGGGCATCCGGCTGCGGCTGGCGCACGTCACCGCTGTCGACGCCGAGCACCGGACGGTCACCGTCACCGACGGCGATGGCACCGACCGGCTCGAATACGACACCCTCCTCTACTCGCTCGGTAGCACCGCCGCCGACCACGGTGTTCCTGGCGTGGCCGAACACGCCTGCCACGTCGCCGGCCGGTCGGCGGCGCAGCGCCTGCGTGAGCGACTGGATGGCCTCGGCGAGAACGGGACGGTGCTGGTGGTCGGCGGCAACCTGACCGCGATCGAGGTCGCCACCGAGGTCGCCGAGTCCTGGCCGGGGCTCCGGGTCACCCTTGCCACCACCGGCGAGGTGGGCGGATGGCTGGGCGAGAAGGCCCGCGGGCACCTGCTGCGCGCCTTCGGCCGGTTCGGCATCGAACTGCACGAGCACACCACCATCGACCACGTCACGGCGACGGGGGCCGTCGCGGCGGACGGGACCACATTCGTCGCCGACACGACCGTGTGGGCGGCCGGGTTCGCCGTCCACCCCATCGCCGCCGAGGGCGGGCTCACCGTCGAGGGCGACGGTCGGATCACCGTCGACCGCATGTTGCGCTCGGTCTCGCACCCGGAGGTCTACGCCGCGGGTGACAGCGCCCACGTCATCGGCGACAACGGTCAGCCGCTGCCGATGTCCTGCGCTTCGGCGGGGTTCACCAGGATGCAGGCGACGGCCGCGATCATCGGGGACCTGACCGGGCGCAGGATCGCGAAGACCTCGTTGGCCTACTTCGGCAACTGCGTCAGCCTCGGCAGCAAGGACGCGATCTTCCAAGCGGTCGACGGCGACGTGCGGTCGAGATCCTGGTCCCTGCGCGGCCGGACGGCCGCACGCTTCAAGGCGTTCGTGCTCAGAGGTGCCGCGTGGAACCAGCGCCACCCGACCTACGGACTGCCGACCCGCAGACACCGTCTGGCAACCGTGTCCGAGCGCTCCGCCGTCGAGGTCACCGCCTAACGTGACCCGCATGGACACTGCCGCCGTGGCGCGTTTCGAGGCTGACCGGAACCGGTTGGCCTCGATCGCGTACCGCCTGCTCGGCTCGGCGGCCGACGCCGAGGACGCGGTCCAGGACGCGTTCCTGCGCTGGCAGGCGGTCGACCGGGCACACATCGAGGTACCCGAGGCGTGGCTGACCAAAGTGGTCACCAACCTGTCCCTCGACCGGCTCCGTTCTGCGACGACGCGGCGCGAACGCGCGGTCGGCGACTGGCTGCCCGAACCCCTCCTCGAGGGCGACCCCATGCTCGGCCCGGCCGACACCGTCGAGCAGCGCGAGTCGGTGACCTTGGCAGTGTTGATGCTCATGGAACGCCTCTCACCGATCGAGCGCGCCGTCTATGTTCTGCGCGAGGCGTTCTCCTACAGCCATGCCGAGATCGCCGAGATCCTCGACGTCACCGAGTCCGCGAGCCAGCAGCACGCCCACCGGGCCCGGCGCCATGTCACCGCCGAACGCAACGCCCACGAAGTCGACGGCGCCGCCACGCGCCGGATCGTCGAGGCGTTCGTCGACGCCGCGTCCTCCGGCCGCACAGAACGACTGGTGGCGTTGCTGACCGACGACGCGACCGCGATCTCCGACGGCGCCGGGACAGCCAGGAAACTCCTGCGGCTCTCCGCTCCCGAACGGATCGCCGCGGCGGTGCGAGCCGGCTTCAAACCGACTCCCGCGAAGCGGAAACTGGCCGGCGGTTCCCCCTCGATCCACGCCGCCGTGGTCAACGGCTCGCCAGCGATGGTCGCCGTGGTCGACGACCGGGTTCTTGGCGTGCTGGTCCTGGAGATTCGCGACGACAAGATCGCGGCCGTGTGCGGCGTGGCCGCCACGGTCCGACTCGGCCGCCTCACCGAGCAATGGCGGCGACGCGAGCACGATGCTCCCCTCATCGAATCGTGGTGACCGAACACATAGGACTCTTGCCATGTCAGAGAGCGTCAGGAACTTCTGAGCCCGGATCGGCGTGCGGTCACCTCACTCGTTCGGGTGACCGCACGCCGTTCGAATTGCCGTCCTTGATCGACAGTGGGAATGCTGAGCGCTGTATGTGCAGGTAGGAGGCTTGTGACGGCCGTCCGCCGGCATTCCGGTCGTCGGAGGGCGGAAGCGTGCGAGCAGTCGTCGCGTCGGTGGTGGCCGGGCTGGTCGCCGGGCTCGTGGTGGTCGGTGTGGGGAGCGGGACGCCCGCGGACGCCGCGTACGCGAGCGGCGGCACCGGTCTGCACAAGGGCCTGATCGACTGGTTCGAATGGGGCGCCGACGGCACCGCGGTCACCTCGGGAGCCACCCGGACCAACACGCGCACCATCGCCGGGCAGGAGCTGCGCACCACCTGCCGGATCACCGACGTGGCGGGCGCCGTGCGCACCTACCGCCCCGGCAACTGGCAGGGCGACGCCCTCGACGAGCTGTACAACATCGGCGGCACCGGCACCGCGAACCAGTTGGTGTCCGGGCTCGCGAACACCGACCAGGGCACGACGGTCTCGTTCCGCTTCGCCTGCTCGGTGACGCTCGCCGGCGCGCCGGTGCCGCTGGCCGGGCTGGTCGTCGCCGACGCGGAAGCCAGCAACACCAACGAGTTCATGGAGGCCACCCCCGACCAGCCGGCGACCTGGCGGGTCATCGACCGCGACCGGCAGGGGTGCACCACCTCGACGGTGGCCAGGCGCTCCGCCGACAACACGCTGCGGTTCTCCCCGGACAACTCGGAGTGCGCCAACCTCGCGAGCGGTGGCCGCGGTCCGATGGCCGTCGGGTTCATGGAGGGCGCGACCAGCGCCCTGGTCGCGCTGAAGGGCGGCGGTCGCAGCGCGATCGCGCTCGGGGTGGTGCTCGGCACCGACTTCGGTGACGCGCCGCAGAGCTACGGGCAGGCCGGCGCGCTGCTGTCCGCGCCGTGGACCGGCGGTGAGGTCCCGGTCGGCGACACCCCGGTGTCCGCTGGGTTCGCGCTCGGCGCCCCCGGCCAACCCACGCTGCGGCTCGGCGCCGCGATCGACTCGGAAGGCGCCCCGATCTACAGTCCCGGCGCTACCGGCGACGACACCACCGGCGTCGACGACGAGGACTCCGTGACCCCGCCGGACGTGCACGTCACCCCCGGTCAGAGCTACACGCTGCCCGGCGTCGCGTGCACCGGCGGGTTCGTTGCGGGCTGGCTCGACTGGAACCGCGACGGGGTGTTCGGCGCGGCCGAGCGTGCCGGCGCGGTGCCGTGCGCGGGCGGCACCGTCGCGCTGACGTGGTCCGTGCCCGCCGACGCCCGCGACGCGCGCGGCGCCGACAAGACGTTCCTGCGGCTGCGTGTCACCGCGGACGCCGCGGGAGTGGCGGAGCCGACCGGGCTCGCCACCTCCGGCGAGGTCGAGGATCACGCCGTCAACGTCGCCCTGCCCAGGCTGACGCTCACGAAGACGTCCGACGCGAGCGCCGACACCCGGCCCGGCGACACCGTCCGGTACACCGTGACCGCGACCAACGCCGAGACCACCGACTTCACCGACGCGTACCCGGCCGCGATCGTCGACGACCTCACCGGCGTCCTCGACGACGCCACCTACGGCGCCGACGCGAGCGCCGACCGGCCGGGCGTCCTCGGCTACACCGCCCCCCGCCTGAGCTGGACCGGCCCGCTGGCCGCCGGTGACACGCTGACGATCACCTACACGGTCCGCGTCGGCGACCGGAAAGGCGACGGCACCGTCCGCAACGTGGTGTGGTCGCCCGCGGACCCGGACGACCCGGGGGAGACACCGGTCTGCGACCCCGCCGGCCGCCCGTGCGCGGAACACCGGTACCTGCTGCCGAGCCTGTCGGTGACCAAGTCCGCGTCCCTCGCCGAACTGCCGGCCGTCGGTGCGCGGGTCACGTTCACGGTGACGGTCCGGAACGAGGGCCCTGGCGCCTACACCGACACCGCGCCGGCCCGGATGACCGACGACCTCAGCGAGATCCTCGACGACGCCGACCTCGACACGGCGTCGATCACCGCGTCGACCGGCACCGCCGCGTATGACGAGCCGCGGTTGACCTGGACGGGCGCGCTGGCCGCAGGCGCGACCGCGACGATCAGCTACACCGCCACGTTCACCGGCGGTGGCGACCTCGAGCTGTTCAACACCGCGTGCGTGCCGGAGCGGGAGACCGCGCCGACGTTCTCCCCGTGCGACACGGCGACCGTGCCCGCCGCGCGCCTGTCCAGGTGGAAGCAGGCGACCGCGTCGGCTGATCCGGTCGTCGCCGGCTCGACGATCGCCTACACGCTGTACTTCCGCAACGACGGCAGGGCCGACGCGGCGGTCGACGCGGTCGACGACCTGACCCACGTGCTCGACGACGCCGACGTCACCACCGAGCCAACGTCGGCCGACGGACTGACCGTGAGCCGCGACGGGGCCCGCATCGCGGTCACCGGCACGGTGCCCGTCGGCGCGACCCGGACCGTCACCTACACGGTGACCGTGCGTCCGGACGGTGCGCGCGGCGACGACACGGTCGCGAACTTCCTGCTGAACCCGGACGCGTCGCCACCGCCGACGCCCGAGTGCACGCCGGCCGACGTCGAGAAGCCCGACTGCACGACCACCCCGGTCGCGGCGCTTGCCGTCACCAAGTCGGTGTCCGCCTCGGCCGACCCGGTCGACGAGGGCACGGTGCTCACCTACACCGTGACCGTGCGCAGCACCGGCACCGCCGCCACCCCCGTCGCCATCGACGACGACCTGTCCGGCGTGCTCGACGACACCACGTTCGGCGCCGGACCGGACTCCGACACCGGCTCGGTGACCGCCACCGGCCCGGCCAACGACGTGATCAGCATCCGCGGCACGCTCGTCGGCGGGACCACCGCGACCGTGACATACACGGTGACCGTCAACGGCACGGACCGCCGCGGCGACAACCGCGCGGACAACTTCCTGGTCGAACCCGGCGAGAACCCGCCGGCCGAGTGCGTTGCCGACGACCCGACCTGCACGGCCACCTCGTTGCCGAACGTGACCGTGGCGAAGTCGGCCCTCCCCGCGTCGGGCACCGCGGTCGCCGTTGGCGAGGTCGTGACCTACACCGTCGAGTTCACCAACACCGGCAACGGGCCGGGCGCCGTCGACCGGACCGACCACCTGGCCGGCGTGCTCGACGACGCCGACCTGACGGGCGGTCCGGACAGCTCCGACCCGGCGCTGACCGCCGCTCGGAACGGCACGACGATCCGGATGACCGGCACACTCGCGGCCGGCGCCACCGTCCGGGTCACGTACTCGGTGACGGTCCGCGCGGACGGCGAACGCGGCGACAACCTGCTCGGCAACGTCGTGGTGCGCACCGGCGACGAGCCGCCGGAGGTCTGTGCGCCGGACAGCGACACGTGCACCGAGCACCCGGTGCCCTACCTGCGGGACCGCAAGTCCGTCGACCCGGCGTCGGGCACACCGGTGGTCGCGGGCCAGGAGTTGACGTACACGCTCACGTTCACCAACGACGGCCGTGCGCCCGCCGCGGTGGACCGGGCGGACGACCTGACCCACGTCCTCGACGACGCGACCCTGGTGACCGGCCCCACGAGCGACGCGCTGACCGCAACGCTGGCGGGCACCCGGCTCGGCGTCACCGGCACCCTGGCGCCGGGTGCGACGACGTCCTCGCCAACTTCCTGCTCGACCCGGACGACCCGACACCCCCGCCGGACTGTGACGACGGCGACGACGGCGACCACTGCACACACAACCCGGTCGGCGACGTCAGCCCGGCGAAGACGGTGGACCCGGCGTCCGGCAGCACCGTCGGTGTCGGTGACCGGGTGACCTACACACTGTCGTTCCACAACACCGGCCGGGGCGCGGCCCAGGTCGACTACACCGACCACCTGGCCGACGTGCTCGACGACGCCGAGCTGACCGGGTCGCCGACCGCGTCGTTCGGCCTCCTGGCCACCGGACCCATCGACGGCCTGCTGCACGTGACCGGCACGGTCGCCCCCGGCGCGACCGGCACCGTCACGTACGTCGTGACCGTCCGCGGCCACGGGCGACTGACGAACCTCCTCACCACCATCGACACCCGACCGCCGGACACGTGTGTCCCCACCGATCCACTGTGTACGGACAACCCGGTCACGGAGCCGCCCTTGGCCGTCACCGGCGCCCCGGCGCTCGGACTGGTCTCGGTGGCACTGTGGGCGATGCTGGCGGGCGGTTGGCTGCTGGTCGCCATCCGTCGCCGTCCGGGTTCGCGGCGCGACTGACACGCGACTTCGCTGTCAGTGCCGCGGTGACGGCAGCTCCATGGGTGCGCTCTCGGTTGTCTGCACCACCTGAGGGGGCATCACGTCCGTGGGTACCTGCGTGCGTGCGGACGGCCGGGCGAGCACAAAGCCGACGATGACCGCGCCGACCGCGATGACTGTCAGCAAACGGAGGAAGGAGCTGAGGCGAAGTGAGACGTACATCGTAATGGTTCCTTTCCGCTCGTGCTCCGGAGTGCCTTCTGGCGGAAAGGCTCCGGGACCAGCTGGGAGGACCACTCCAGCATCCTTCACAGGAACCCATGGTGCAATCCTCCTATGGGAATCCCACCTGATTGTCCCACTGCTGTCTGGTTTCAGCTCGGCGCTGCTCTGTTCGGGCTAGCCACGCCCGATTGACGTCCTTGGGTGAGGGTGTAGCCTTCGCGCGTGCTGGGAATCCCATCACGCCTTCCCGTCCAGCAACGCCGATCGAAAGTCTTCAAGATGACCTCCTCCACGGGGCCGGTGATGCCGAGGCGACGTCTTGGCACCGAACTGAAGCGGCTGCGGGAGGACTCCGGCCGCACACTGGAGAACGTCGCCGAGGAACTACTGATCTCGACCTCCAAGCTGTCCCGGCTGGAGAACGGCCAGGGCAGCCCGCAACAGCGCGATGTCCGGGACCTGATCAGGCTGTACGGCATCGAGGACAGCGCACTCGCCCACCGCCTCACCCGGTGGGTCAGCAGCGCGCGCAGGCAGGGGTGGTGGGCCGACTACGCCAGCGCGATGGTTCGCGGTCTCGACGGCTACGTCGCCTACGAGACCGAGGCGTCGGTCGCCCGCGTCTACACGATCCCGGTCCTGCCGGTCCTGCTGCAGACCGAGGACTACGCCCGAGCCCAGTATCGCGGTATGGAACCTTGGCGCCCGGCCGAAGAGATCGAAAAGCTTGTCCGGCTCCGCATGCAGCGCCAGGAAGCCCTGGAAGGTGACGACTCCCTCCGGTTGATCGCCGTCTCGCACGAGTGCGCCCTGCATCAGTGGGTCGGCACGCGCGAGACGATGCGGGCCCAGTTGGACCACCTGCTCGATCGGTCGACCAGGGCCAACGTCGAGTTCCGGGTGCTGCCGTTCACCGCGCAGCCACTATTCACCAGCAACTGCATGTACGCGTATTTCGAGTTCCCGGACGACCTCGACCGGGATGTCGTCCACATCGAGACGCACGCCGGTTTTCGGCATCTGGAAACGGCCGATCAAGTCCACGCCTATCGCCGTCACCACGACAACCTGATCAATTCCTCGTTGTCGGTTGATGAATCCAGGTCGATGATCCGATCGGTGCTAGAGCGTACCTTCGCCCTTTAACCTTCCTTGATGGAGTTCGTGTGACACTTGCCCTGCCGCCTGATCGCGACGTGCTCGCCGAGTGCCAGGAGCGGCTCGACCGTTTCGGGTATCTCATCGCCACCGACGTCGAGCTCGGCGTGCCGTTCGGGACGCACTTCGCGGACAACTTCTTCACCAGAAAGCATCTGCGCCGCTACACCGGTGACCTGCCGATTGACCGCCTGCGGGCGCGGGATGTGGTGCGCTACAACCGTTTCGGCGACGATGTCGACCTGACCGAGCATGACACGGTAGAGCTGCCGGACCGGGACAACCCCATGCGGATCAGACTGTTCGACCAAACCGAGGTGCTCAAGGACGAGAAGTTCGTCGCAGTCATCAAGACGTTGCTGAACCTGGTCCCGGAAGGGCGTCGCAAATCGGCGGGCACCTTCGGGATCAACATGTTCCGGACGTTCACCGACGTCGTGACCAAGCCGCACCACGACGACGAGGAATACGTGATCGTTTACGTTGTCGCGAAGACGGCGAAAGGCGGCCGGACGCAGTTGTTGCACAACAACAGCGACGAGATCGTCCTGGACCAGGAATTGCGGCCAGGTCAACTGATTATGTTCCGCGACGACATGTTCCGGCACAGCGCGACCGCGCTGGAAACACCTGCTGAGAAAGGTGCGCACCGGGACGCACTGATCTGCACGGTCGATTATCCGACCACCTACGGGATCGGGCTCGGGTGACTCGAGTCAGTCCTGTCCGGGTTCGGTGGAGAAGTCCGGTGGTGCCTGCAGGTCGTGGGCGCGGAACAGGACGGCGTGCTCGACGCCCATGGCCTTGCCGCTCATGGCGGTGAACATCGGGATGATGTCCTTGGGGGCGGGGTGGTCGGGGAGTGCGGCCAGGTACGCGGCGTGCGCTTCGAGCGAGGCGATGCCGCGGCGCAGCGGTTCACCGGTGACCTCGACGCCGTGGGTCGCGCCGGAGTCGGCGAGCCCGGGGATGATGAGCCAGCGTGCGGAGTGCGGTTCGAGGTCCTCGTCGTCGACCTGTTCCGGGAAGACCCACCGGTTGCCCGCGTCGCGCACCGCGTCGAGCGTCGCGAGCCCGGCCGCGCGGTGGTCGGCCTGGTCGAAGCCATAGGGCGTCTCGATCTCGTATCCGGTGCCGAGTACGACGTCGGGCTTGAAGCGGCGGATCTCCCGGCAGATGTCCCGGCGCAGGTCGAGGCCGTAGACGAGCACGCCGTCCGGATGTTCGAGGACGGTCAGGTGCTTGACGCCGACGACCGCGCAGGCGGCTTGCTGCTCGGCGCCGCGCAGGCGTGCCGTCTCCTCGGGAGGGTTCGGCATGCCGGCCTCGCCGCGGGTGAGCAGCAGATAGCCGACCTCGATGCCGCGCGCGGTCCAGCGAGCGACGGCCGCGGACGTGCCGTACTCCATGTCGTCAGGGTGCGCGACAACGCAGAGCACGCGCTGGAAGGACTCCTCGGGGAGGGCAGGCAATGTCATGTCGGCCATCCTTCCACGTTTGGCGCCCGCCGCCGGCCGAGTGTTTCGGCTACCAGTCACGATCATTTCCGTAGACGGAGACGAAGTCCGCGTCACCGTCCTCGTCGTCCGGCTCGACCGTCGGGCGGGGCGGCGGTGGG
>Ga0193717_1002205_pt1 | contig 11377 bp, 5 predicted proteins | sample U2c2metaG_FD_145900 | JGI IMG/M metagenome (GOLD analysis project Ga0193717, IMG submission 145900) | Soil microbial communities from a riparian zone of the East river system, Colorado, United States - U2c2 | ecosystem: Environmental > Terrestrial > Soil > Riparian zone | place: USA: East River...
AGCCTCGGCGGCACCGAGACACTGATTTCACACCCCGCATCGACCACGCATTCGGGGGTGCCCAAGGAAACCCGCGACCGTATGGGTGTCACCGATGCGTTGATCCGCATCTCCGTCGGTATTGAAAACGCTGACGACCTGATCGCCGACCTCGAGCAGGCCCTTACCAAAATCTAATGGACGCCGCCGCTTCGGCGGCGTTTTCCGTCGTGGGGCGCAGCCCCTGGAAATCTCACGTGCTTTCGAAACCCCACCTATCCTCATGGCATGTCTTCAGCATCTGCCTGGGGGCCTTCGGAATTCAGTTCGGCTTCGCGCTGCCGCAGGCCAATGCCACGCGCATCTTCCAGAATCTCGGCGCTTCGCTCGATAACGTGCCACTGTATTTCCTGGCGGGGCCGATCACCGGACTGATCGTTCAGCCCCTCGTCGGTTACTACTCGGATCGAACCTGGACGCGGTTTGGACGGCGCCAGCCATACTTCCTCGCCGGCGCGGCGCTGGCGGCGGCGACGCTCGTCGCCATGCCGAATGCAACGACTTTGTGGATCGCGGTGCTGATGCTGTGGGTGCTCGACGCCTCGCTCAATTTCACGATGGGTCCGTTCCGCGCCTTCGTCGCGGATCAGATGTCGGCCGAGCAGCGGGCCACGGGCTATCTCATGTACATGTTCTTCGCGAGCGTGGGCGCCGTCGTCGGAAGCCTGCTGCCGTGGATGTTCGCGACGCTCGGCGTCTCGTCACACGCGCCTCCGGGTGAAATCAGTCTGACGGTGAAATACGCATTCGGGGTAGGGGCCGCTTTTATGATCCTGGCGGTTTGCTGGTCTGCCTTCACGACGCGCGAATATCCACCCGAGATGCTCGAGAAATTCGATGGCGCGGACTTCGAACCCGATCCCGACCGATCGCCCGCCAAGATGCGCCGTCATGCTTTCGTCTGGCTCGCACTCGGGTCCGTGGGCCTGATTTTTGCCTGGCTGGCCGGTGTGCGCGCGGCACTGTACGTGCTGGTGTGCGCATCACTTGCCTATGGCGCGTTCCTCCTGGCGGCGAGCCGGATGAAGGGCGACAACGCGTTCACGACCATTCTCGGCGAGCTGGATTCGATGTCCGCATCCATGCGCTGGCTCGCGCTGGTGCAGTTCTGCTCCTGGTTCACATTGTTTGCAGTCTTTGTTTACACGACTCCTGCCGTGGCCAGCATGCACTTCGGCGATAGCAAGCCAGGTTCGATAGGTTACGAGGCCGGGGCCAACTGGGTGGGCGTGTTGTTCGCCACGTACAATGGCCTCGCTGCCGGTGCCGCGTTTTTCATTCCGTATTTCGTGAGGCGCCATGGCTTGCGCATGGTTCACCGCGTCAATCTATGGATAGGGACCGTGGGCCTGTTGTCGATGATGCTGATCCGCGAGCCAGAGTGGCTTCTCGTGTCGATGATCGGCCTCGGGGTTGCCTGGGCCTCTATCATTGCCTTGCCCTACGCGATGCTCGCCAACAGCCTTCCATCGCGGAAGATGGGCGTGAACATCGGCATCTTCAACATCTTCATCGTGATCCCGCAACTCCTTGCCGCGAGCGTGCTGCCGCTACTGCTCGACGTGTTCGCTGGCGGAGACGCTTCCTATGCGCTCGTAATCGGCGCCATCGGCTGGTTCCTCGCCGGCGTCGCGGTGCTTTACGTCAAAGACACGACATCACCGGCCGATCGCGCGGAAGCGCACGGCTAGTCCGCCGCCAGGCGCGAGCGCCGCCTCGATGCGGTCTTTTGCGGTCACCGTGCGCTTTTCGATCACCAGTGCTGTGGGGTTCGTGCGGAAATCCGCATCAGCCGCGTCGCGATAGATCTGCGCTTCGTAACGCCGGCCGCGTTCGAGGAAGTCGAGCGGAATATTGAGCGTGCGCGCCATCTCGTCGGTGGTGGCGCCCAGGTACCAGTCGGCCGCGCCACGCTGTTGACGCGCAACCACCACGTAGTCGCCGATCTCACCTTGCAGCGTGCGCGAGGTTTCCCAGTCTGTGGGTACGTCGCGGATGAACTGAAACGCATCGGGCCGCTTCTCGTAGTTCTCGGGCAGGTCGGCCGCCATCTGTACGGGGCTGTACACGAGCACGTAGAGCGCAAGCTGCGTCGCGAGCGTCGATTGAACGCGCTCTTTCAGCTCGGACTTGCCGAAGGTGATATCGAAGATGCCCGGCGTGTAGTCCATGGGGCCGGCGAGCAGCCGCGTGAACGGCAGGATGGTAAGATGATCGGGAGGATTCGTGGGCCGCCCCCAGGCGTTGAATTCCTGCCCGCGGGCGCCTTCGCGACTCACCATGTTAGGCCAGGTACGCCGCAGGCCGGTGTCCTTCACGGGCTCGTGCGCGACGATCGAGATCTGGTGCCGGGCGGCAACCTCGGCAACCTTGAGTTCGTGTCGCACGCGGTACTGGCCGGCAAACCACTCGTGGCCGATGGCGCCGTCTTCGAGCGTGCGTTCGATGGAGCCACTGGGCTTGACGTAGCCGGTCTTGATCACGCTGACGCCATTCGCGGCGTAGAGCTTCATGGCGGCCTCGAGCTGGCTTTCGTAGTTTTCGACCGCACCCGCGGTCTCATGGTGACCAATGATGCGCACGCCACGCTCACGCGCGTAGGAAGAGAGCAGCGGCAGATCGAAATCCGGGTACGACTCGGTGAAGCTGAAGTGTTTGCCATTGGCGATCCAGTCGCCGTCCCAGCCCCGGTTCCAGCCTTCGACCAGTACGCCGCCGAAGCCGTTTTTCGCCGCGAAGTCGATGTAGCGTTTCACGTTGGCGTTGTTGGCGCCGTGTTTCTCGCCGCTCGCCCAGGTTGATCGGTTGAGATGCATCTCCCACCAGATGCCCACGTACTTGCCGATGTGGATCCACGAGGTGTCGGCGAGGCGGTTCGGCTCGTTGAGGTTCAGCTCGATGCGCGAGTCGGCGAGCGCCATGGGCGAGTCGCACACCAGCACCGTACGCCAGGGTGTGACAAAAGGCCCGCGCTTACGCACGAGCACGCCGTCGGACCACGGCATGAGATCGGCCTTGAGCGTGCGTTCGGCGGTGCGGCGCAGGTTCATGCTGGCGTAGTCGACGAGCGCGGCTTCATGAATCGACAGGTATAGCCCGGGCGACTGCAGCGTCAGCGGCGTTTCCGCGAGGTTCACTTCGTACAGAGGCCCGCGGTGATAAAGATATTCGTCGCGGTCGGCGTGGCGTGCCGGGTACCACCAGGCGGCGAAGTCGTCGGCGAGCCGGAACTCCGTGAGCTCGTCGATGACGGCCACGTCGCGCGCTGCCGCGATCTGGTTGAACTCGTAGCGGAAGCCGAAGCCGTCATCGAAGATGCGCACGGTGACATCGAAGGGTTCGGTGAGCCCGCGGTCGGTGCCCGACAACGTCACCCGCAGTTCGGCGTGCCGGTCCTGGATGATGCGCTGCTCGCCCCAGGGCTGTTCCCAGCGCGCATCGACGGCGCTGCGGCGCGCGTTCGAGATTACGGTGGCGGGCTGATTGCCCAGCCCCTCGAGCACGAGGCCCAGTCGTGCATGCGCGATCACTTGGGCGGTGCCGCGACGCACGTCGTAATAGGGGCCGCGAGCATCGGCAGCCACGCACACCGTCAGCACTTTCTGCGGCGAGTCCACGCAGGTGCCATTGCTCGCCTGCGCCCCGGCCGGGGCCTGCGCCAGGGTGAACAGGACGCCACAAACTGCAGCCGAAGCCAGCTTAGCCATGATCGGTTTCCTCGAGTCTAACTATTGTTGTTCATGCCGCCGTGCACGCGAGCACGTCAGGCGCCGCAGGATTCGCGAATGATCAATTCCGTCGACAGCATTTCCGGGCGGAAATCGCCCGTCCAGTCCAGAAGCTTGGCGACCAGCAGCCGGCCGGCTTTCGGGATGTCCTGTTGCACCGTGCTCAGTGTGGGTGTGCTCAGCCGGCTGAGCAGCATGTTGTCGTAGCCGACCACCGAGACGTCACGCGGCACCTTGCGCCCCGCGCGGCTCAGCGCGCGGATGGCGCCGAGCGCGATGAGGTCGCTGGCGGCAACCACGCCATCGAACGGGATCTTGCGCATCAGGAGCGCGTCGACCGCCGCTTCGGCCGACTCCTCTTCGAATTCCACGCGGCCAATCAGCGCGTCATCGATCTTCAACTTCGCTTCGGTCAGCGCTTCGGTGTAGCCGCGATGGCGCTGCGTCGCCTCCGGGTCGCTGCCGCCCAGGAAGACGATGCGCTTTCGCCCGAGCTTCAGCAGATGTTGAGTGGCGCGTTTGCCACCGAGCATGTTGTCGGTGCCTACCGTGCAATAACGTTGGCCGGGAAACTGCGCGCCCCAGACGACGAAGCGGCTGTCGGTCTGCGCCAGCCGGTTGAACTCATCGTGCAGCATGCCCTGGCCCAGGAATATCACGCCGTTGGCGCGCCCCGTCGTGGTGGCGTGCACCAGGTCTTCGTAGTTAGCCGGCGTCAGGTGGCTCACGGTGAAGTCGCAGCCGCGATCACGCGCCGCCTCGCCGATGCTCGCCAGTAATTCGAGGAAGAAGGGATGCGACAGCGGCAACGGGCGTCCGCGCACGCGCGGCGTCACGATGGTGACGGCACCTTCGGCGCCAATGGGACTGGCCGGCATGTGGCGACGGAATACGTAGCCGTGCTTGCGGGCCAGCGCCCACAGCCGCTTCTTCATGGGGCTGCTGATAGAGGGATGGTCGTTGAGTGCACGCGAGACGGTGGAAACCGACACTTTCGCGAGCTTCGAAAGCTTCTCGAGAGTGACCGCGCCGCCCGCTTCATCCTTTGAAAGATTCATAAAGCCTCAAATCCTTTCACCAAACCGTCAGAAACCGTGGCGGCCGCGCCACGTAGCCCCCGGCCCGCGGTGCAGCGCGTCAACCCGTTTACGCAAATTTACGCAAAAACCTTCTAGGCTATTGCGCAATTTTTTGCAACTTGGGTAGTGTACACGCGTCGCATCGCTGAAATTGTGGAATTAGCGAGCGCAAATATACGCAAAACGATTTCAAGGGGGCTCATGAAAACTCGCAACTGTTGTCAAACCCAAGGGCTTTGTGCCGCGCGCGCCGTGTTCGCGCGGCTGACAAACAAACTGACAGTGGAGGTGATGTCATGAAGCCGATGCAGAACTTCACGTCACGCGCGCTGTTCACCATCGTTGGCGGCAGCGTCCTCATCAATCCCGCATTCGCCCAGGAGCAGCCGGCGGAGGCGGTAGAGGAGGTCATCGTCACTGGGTTGCGTGCATCGCTCGCGACATCGCAGAGCATCAAGCTCGAATCCGACACCTTCGTCGATTCGATCACCGCGACCGACATAGGCGCGTTTCCCGACAAATCCGTGGCCGAAGCGTTGCAACGGGTGCCGGGCATCACAGTCTCGCGGCTGCAGTCGAACGACGACAGCAACCACTTCTCGGCCGAGCCGGCCACTGTGTTGATCCGCGGCCTGACGTTCGTGCGAACGCAGTTCAACGGCCGCGACAGCTTCTCTGCCGACGGCTACCGCGGCCTGAATTTCAACGATATTTCGCCCGAGCTCATGGCGGGCGTCGACACGTACAAGAACCAGACCGCGGAGATGATCGAAGGCGGCATCGCCGGTGTCGTGAACCTGCGCACGCGGATGCCCCTCGATTCGGACGGGCAGCAAATCGCGCTGACTGGCCGCGTCAACTACGGCACCCTCTCCGACGACCCGACGTACGAGGCCTCGGGTGTCTACAGCAACACCTGGGAGACCGACAGCGGCCGCTTCGGCTTCTTGGTCAACGCCGCGTACTCAAACCTCTTGACGCGCACCGAATCGGTCAACATGACGCGCATCTCCACGCACTGCTCGGACTATCCGCAGGCTGGTGGCGCATTCCCGAATGCCAATCTCGATGCCGATGGCAACGTGGTCTGCAACAACAATCCTTATGGCGGCACGGGCTGGCGCTATGCACCCGGGCAGGTGAACTTCTCGCAGGTCGACTACGACCGCACGCGTACCGGCGCGGCGCTCACGCTGCAGTACGAGAATGACGCCAAGAACGTGATGTTGACGCTCACCGGCATCCACTCGAAATACGAAAATCCTTGGATCGAGCGCAGCGCCAACATCGGCTGGCCGGCGGGAGCAGGCTTCGGAACGCCCGTATGGGCGCCGTTCAATGCACCGGCCTGGCGCCCTGTCACCGGGAACTTCGCGTTTGGCGCCGACGGCATGCTCGATTCCGGTGTCATCGGCCAGCCGGCCGACCAACCCGGTTTCTTCGAAGGAACCAACGCCGCGAACATCAACCACGGTTCTGCCGTGCCCGGCCTGCCGTTCGTCAATGGAAGCGAAGCCTGCGGCGGTACGCCGTGCCTCACCGGTTCGAACGTGAGCAACGAGTCGCGCATATTCGATCACGTCGAACAGACGCAAGATTTCTCGTTCAACGTGAAGTGGGACATCAACGAGAACCTGCACACCTCTTTTGACGTGCAGTACATCAAGGCGGAAACCAACAACTACGACATCCTGGTTGCTGCCAACAGCCTCGCGCAGGTCGACTACACCACGGACAGCAATGGCACGCCGAAGATAGCGCTGTCACCCGGGCCGAACACCAACTACGCCGAAGGCTTTCTTTCCAACCCGCACAACTACTGGATGCAGTTCATCCAGGACCACTGGGAAGACAATGACGCCGATGAGGTCGCGGCGCGTGCCGACATCGAATACGACTTGGGCAGCGGCGGCTGGTTGAGCTCGCTCAAGGCGGGCGTGCGTTTTGCCGACCGTGACCAGAAGGTGCGCTACTCGAGCTACAACTGGGCGCCGATCGCGCCGGCCTGGGGCTGCAATGGTCCCGGTTTCAATATCGACAACACGACGCCGGCCCCTTACGGCGCCTGCGGCCCGACTACGTTCAACGGTTATCCCGCGGGTATCTGGGAGAGCGTCAGCCTCGCCGACCATTACGACGGCAGCGTGTTTGACAACTCGCCGCTGGTGTTCCTGAACCGCGCGACGCTCCGCGATTACGATCTGCACACCGAAGGGCTGGCCGATCGCAACGTCAACGCGCCGCAGGGCTGGAACCCGCTCTGCGATCGCACCACCAATGTTCCGGGCGAAGGGTGCTTCACCCAGTCGGAAATTCTCGAAGTTCGCGAGAAAAGCGAGTCGGCCTATCTGATGCTGCGCTTTGGCGGGCCCGAAGCGAACCTCGGCAGCGTCAACGTGGTGGGCAATGTCGGCGTGCGCTTTGTCAAGACAGAGGTGGAGAGCCTTGGCCAAATCGGCTATCCGACCTCGCAGTGGTACACCACCGCGTTGGCCTCTGGCCAGGGTGCATGCAACGCGGCCGACAACGGCGCCAACCAGGCCACCGACATCCAGTGCTGGCTGACGCCGGCGCTGCAGGCGTTCAGCACGGGCACGGGCGAAGCGAACACGCTCGACAAGAGCTACACGAACGTATTGCCGAGCTTCAACGTGCGCTTTGGGTTTACCGACACGCAGTTCATGCGGTTCGGATACTCAAAGGCCATGTCGCGACCGGACTTCGGCCTGTTGCGTAATTCGGTGGCGATCAACGGGCCGCCCATCGACACGAGCAACACCTCGCCGTATCTGATCCGCGACGCGTCTGGGGCGGTCACGGGGTACAACTTCATATTCGCGGCCGAAGCAGGTTATGCGGGGCTCGAGCCCGTTGAAGCCGACAACTTCGACCTCTCGTACGAGGTGTACTTCAACGACAGCAGCTCGTTCACTGCGGGCGTGTTCTACAAGAAGCTGGAGAACACGATCGCCTACGGCCGCGCCACACGTGATCTCACCAACAACGGCGTCACGCAGACCGTGACTATCCGCGGCCCGAGCAACCAACCGGGCAGCGGCGGCACACTCAAGGGCTTGGAGCTCGCCTACCAGACCTTCTTCGACAAACTCCCGGGAGCCTGGGCAGGTCTGGGTGTTCAGCTCAATTACACGCACACGGATCAGGAGGACATCAACAACTCCAACCTTGCGATCCAGGCCGGCTACCTCCCGGGCAGCACCACGGCCTTCGGTGGCGGCAACAACACCTCCACGGGCGGCCAGGGCAATGCCAACAATCCGCTCTCGTTCACCAGCAATGTCATCGACTCGCACCGGCTCGCCGGCATCTCCGACGATTCGTTCAACGTCGTTGGCCTGTACGAGTTCGGCAAGGTGGGGGCGCGGCTGGCCTACAGCTGGCGTTCGGAATTCCTGACGGCCAATCTCGACTGCTGCATCGGGCTTCCGGTCTGGCAGAAGGACAATGGCTATCTGGAAGGTTCCGCGCGCTACTCGATCAATGACAACCTGGAGCTTTCGATCGACGTCTCGAATATCCTCAACACCACAGCCGTGACCCAGCAGCAGGTGTTCGGAGATTCGACGCTGACGCCGGGTGCGAATGCAGTGAAGATCGATTCTGGTTGGGTGCGCAACGATCGGCGATTCCAACTCGGCGTACGATTCAAGTACTAATCGCCGAGGCGGGCGCCGTCGGCCCCCCCGACGGCGTATTGTCAGCGGCTTCGCCGCGAACCAATCGCCGCCCCTTCTAAAAAGAAGGGGCGGCGTCCGTGTTAGTGAGAGGAAGAACTTCATGCAGCCATTGCCTCTGCGCATCGTCATCGTCGGCGGTGGTTCCGCCGGCTGGATGTGCGCTGCCGCCTGCGCGCAGGTGCTGCATCCGGCGCGTTATTCGCTGACTCTCATCGAATCGGATGACATAGGTACCGTGGGCGTGGGCGAAGCCACGTTACCGGCACTGCGCGACTTCAACGAGCTGCTCAAAATTGACGAGATGCAGTTCATGCGCGAGACGCAGGGCACGTTCAAGCTCGGCATCGAGTTTCGCGGCTGGAATCGGCCGGGAGAGCGCTATCTACATCCCTTCGGTGCATTCGGCCAGCTCTGGGGTGGCGTGGAGTTCCAGCACTTCTGGATGCGCGCGCGGCAGCAGGGCCTCAACCCGCCGCCACTGGAAGAATTTTGCTGCGCGGCGCGCGCCTGCGCGCGCAACGCCTTCGAATTTCCCGACACGCATTCCATCCGTTCCACGTTTTATGGCTACGCCTATCATTTCGATGCCGGCCTCTATGCCGAGTTCCTGCGCGAATGGGCGACGTCCCGCGGTGTCACGCGCATCGAGGGGCAGGTGGTCAACGTCGAGCTCGAGAGCACACAGGGTGACATCCAGTCGCTGACGCTGAAATCCGGTCAGCAGATCGCGGGCGACTTCTTCATCGACTGCAGCGGATTCCGCGCGCTGCTGCTCGGCGACAAGCTGGAAGTTCCATGGGAAGACTGGACTCCCTGGCTGCCCTGCGATCGTGCCTGGGCGGTACCCTGCGAACGTTCCGCCGACTTCACGCCCTACACGCGATCCACGGCGCAGAAGGGCGGCTGGATCTGGCGCATTCCACTGCAGCACCGCACCGGCAATGGTCATGTGTTCTCGACGCAGTTCATCAGCGAAGACGAAGCGCGCTCCACGCTGCTGGGGGCGCTCGACGCCAAGGCGCTTGGTGAGCCGCGCCTCCTCAAGTTTCGCGCCGGGCGCCGGGCGCAGGCGTGGAAGCGCAACTGCATCGCGATTGGTCTCGCCAGCGGCTTTCTCGAGCCGCTCGAATCCACGAGCATTTTTCTGGTCCAGAAGGCCATCCAGGACATGTTGCGCCTGCTGCCCTCGCCTGAAGCGCGCGGTGTGGATGAACGGCTGGTGCGGGAATTCAATCGTCGCTCCGACGAGCTCTACGAGCGCATCCGCGACTTCCTGATCCTGCACTACACGGCCAATCAGCGGGTCGGCGAACCGCTATGGGATCACGTGCGCCACTACGAGTTGCCGCAGAGCCTGCGCCACAAGCTCAGTCTGTTCGACGTCCGCGGTCACGTGCCTTACTTCAAGGATGGCTTTTTCTCGCGCGACAGCTGGCTGGCAGTGCTCTTCGGCCAGGGCCTCATGCCGAACGCTTATGACCGGCTTGCCGATTTCATGCCGCGCGAACAACTCGACGCCAAGCTGCGCGACTTGCACGCACGCATCGCCGCGGAAGTTGCCGCCATGCCCACTCATGAGGAGGTCATCGCGCGCTTCTGCAGCCAGCCGCGCTTCACGCCGCGGGTGATGACGTCATGAGTGCCGCGGCAGGCGAACGCGCCCTGCGCGACATCGTCGTGGTCGGGCGGGATGCCCCGGTGTGGCTCTCGGCCTGCGTGCTGCAGTACGCGCTCGGCCCGGCGGGTGTCACGGTGACCGTGGTGGAGCTGCCGCCGCTCGCGCAGCCCGCCGATGTCTGCGTCACGCTTCCGGCGCTCGAGCCGCTGCACACGCGGCTGCGAATCGACGAGGGAAAGCTCATCGCCGCGACGCGCGGTGCGTTCTCGCTGGGCCGCCACTACGTCGATTCCGGTGGGGAGGCGCCTTCGTTCTTTCATGCGCACGGCTCGAACGGCTCACGCATCGACGAGAAGGAATTTCTGCCGCACTGGTTGCTCGCGCGTCGCCAGGGTCTCAATGCGGCGTTCGAAGATTTCTCACTCACCGCCGCGGCCGCGCGCGCCGGCCGCATGTTGCTGCCGGACGCGGCGATCGATCGCTTCGGATTCACCGACTACGCGTACCACCTGCCGGCCATTCCGTATGGCGCGTGGCTGCGCCAGCTTGCCTTGCGGCGCGGTGTGCGCAGCCAGTGGAGTCGCACGCTCGATGTGCGTCTCGACGCCGAAGGTGGCATTGCGGAGTTGCTGCTCGAAGGCGACCGCCGGGTCGCGGGCGATTTCTTCCTCGACGTGACGGGCGGCGAAGCGCTGCTGGCGAACGCGCTGGGCGTGGGACGCGAGAGCTGGCGCGAGGCGTTCGCGGCCGACCGCGTCATGAGCGCGCACTCGGCACCCCTGTCGCCCGTGCCCATCTACTCCGAGATTCGCGCCCATGCCAGAGGCTGGGTGGCGCTGGCCGCGAGCCAGGTGTGCATTCATGTGCAACAGGCGTACTGCAGCGATCTTGCGCCCGAGCCCAAGGATCTCGCCGCCGCCGCCGGCATCCCGCTGCAAGGCGTGGTGATCCGCGAGCGGCACCCGGGGCGCCGCCTGCGCGCCTGGGAAAAGAACTGCGTAGTCCTGGGTGAAGCTGCGTGTGTGTTCGATCCGCTGCACTTTCTCGACCTGCATGCCGTGCAGGTAGGCCTGGTGCATCTGCTGCCCTTGTTTCCGGTACAGCCCGACTTCAGCGTCGAGCGCGACGAATACAACAAGAACGTGCGCGCAGCCTTCGAACGCATGCGCGACTTCCAGAGCGCACATTACCTGTTGAATCGTTACGGCGGATCAT
>Ga0193717_1002206_pt1 | contig 11375 bp, 6 predicted proteins | sample U2c2metaG_FD_145900 | JGI IMG/M metagenome (GOLD analysis project Ga0193717, IMG submission 145900) | Soil microbial communities from a riparian zone of the East river system, Colorado, United States - U2c2 | ecosystem: Environmental > Terrestrial > Soil > Riparian zone | place: USA: East River...
GGCGATATTCTTCGACAGCGTCTCGTAGAAAGCGCCCACGGTTTCATAGTCAGTGGGCATGGGGGTCACGCGCGGCCGCGCATCGCCGCGCTTGAACAGGAACTCGGGTGCGAAGCCGTCGCCCTCGGGCTCGCTCGAGCAGGTGGGCCGCTCGAGATAGATGAAGTGCTGCAGCACCGCTTCGCTGAACGGCGCCAGCCTGACTACCACGTTGGCCGGAAGGCCGCCGGGGTCGAGCGGAAAATTCATGCGGCCAAAGCGCGGGCTTCCGCCGAGCGCCGCCGTGATGTTCCACACCGCGGTGAGGTGGCCCATCTCTTCGACCGCGACCTTGAGAATCGCGCGGCGCCAGCGCGCTGTGGCGGCGGCTTCGGCCGCGCTCAATCCTTCCTCGGTGCCACTGCGCAGGCTGAACGCCGCGTACAGGTACGTGCACATGAGGTTGTGCTCGAGCTCGGCCGCTTCGTACAACTGGTGTACGAGCGCCTCGCGCGAAATGAACGCCGCGGAATCGGCGGCGGGTGCCGGGGTCATCATGCTGTTCATGGGTTCGCCTTTTCCAAGTCTTGCGACGGCGCTCCCCACAACACCGCCACGCCGATGATGGCCGAAAGTACCGACGCCGCAAAGACCGCGATTTTCGCTGCAGCAAAATCGGCCGCCCCCGGGAAAGCCTGGCCGGCGATAAACAACGACATCGTGAAGCCGATGCCCGCCAGCGCCCCCGCGCCGGACAGCTGCCGCCAGGAGTAGGCCGCCGGCTTCTCGGCGACCCCGAGCTTTACCGCGAGCCAGGACGCCAGGAGGAACCCGGCCGGCTTGCCGATGGCGAGGCCGCAGATGATGGCCGCCATCAGGCGCCCGTGACCCGCTATTACCTCAGCGGCGATCACCACGCCGGCGTTCGCGAGCGCAAAAATCGGCAGTACCAGGTAACTCGAGCGCGGCGCCACGCCGCGCAACAACCGGTCCGCGGGAGATTCCAGTCGATCGTGAATCTCGTCGAGCTCGCGCAACGCGGGCTCGGAAGGACCGAAGCGGAATTGCTCGCCGCCATGACTGGCCTCGGCCGCGAGAATGGCTTCGGCCTGCAGCGCCAGCGCGCGATAGTCCGGCGGTTTGCGCGTCGGGATGAACGCGGCTAACAACACGCCGGCGAGCGTCGCGTGCAGCCCGCCCTCATGCACGCAGATCCACAACAGGATGCCGGTTATCACGTACGGCGTGACGCGATACACGCCGGAGCGATTGAGCACCAGCAGGAAGCCCGTCGCCGCCAGCGCGCCGAGCAGCGCCCACAAGTTGAGCGCGTCGGAGTAGAAAATGGCCACCACGATGATGGCCCCGATGTCATCGACAATGGCCGCTGCGGTCAGAAAGATGCGCAGCTCCACCGGTACGCGTGCGCCCATGATGGCAATCAGCGCCACGGCGAATGCCGTATCCGTGGCCATGGGTACGCCCCAGCCCATGGCCCAGGGCCCGCCGGGCACCAGCGACACATATATAAGAGCGGGAACCACCATGCCGCCGATCGCGGCCGCGATGGGCAGGGCGGCGCTGCGCCGTGTGGCGAGATGCCCAACGGTGAATTCGCGTTTTATCTCGAGGCCCACTACCAGGAAGAACACGGTCAACAGCGCGTCGTTCACCCACTGCACCAGCGACAGGCTGAAGGCGGCATCGCCGAAGCCCAGCGACAGCGGCGTTTCCCAGAATCGCGTGAAGGCCGCGCCCGCGTCGGTGTTGGTGAGGATGACGGCCGCGAGAGTCGCCAGGATCAGCAGCAGACCTGTGCCAGGCGCCCAGCCCGCGAAGCCCAGCGCCGCGATGCGCACGCGATGGCCGAGTGAGCCCAGCATGGCGTCGGTGAAGGAAGCCTCGTCCCAGGGTCCGTCGTAGCGGCGACTGTTGATGAAAAACGTGGGCGTGAAGCGCACGCCGCTCGCGTGCGAGCTTGCGACGTCCTCATCCACTCGTTCGCGCGCGCGCGCCACGAGTGTCGCGGCGGTTTCGGGCGCGTTCTCGCCCAGGCGCAGGTCGTCGGCCACCGCGCGCAGATCGTCCTCGGTCAGCGTGCGCGAGCGGGTCATCAGCGAAACGTGCGCACTCCAGAATTCGTCGGGCGTCGATGCCTGCTCGACCAGCTCCGCGGCGCGGCGGGCCAGTTCGCTACCCGAGATCGGGCGATGGCGGAATACGTATCGAACCCGTTCGCCCAGCTGTTCGCGGACCTCGCCGATACGCGCATTGGCGGCTCGACAGTGCGGACAATCGTAGCTCCCGTACTCGACCAGGGTGATTTCGGCGCGGGCGGGTCCCAACGTGTGGTCGCGCACAGGATCGAACGCGCGGTCGAGGCGATTGTTCATGGGGCAATTAGAACACGTAGAATCCCGCGGCATTCCAGGGGAGCGTTCGCATGGAAGTTGAGCGTGAATTGCGGCCTTTCCGCAATCTCGTATACGCAATCGCGCTCTTTACGCTGTGCGCGGTGGCGATTCTCGTCGCGCGTGCGGACGAAGATCCGCTCCTGCACGTCTTTTTCGACGCCGGTATCGTCGTGGTCAGTGGCGTTCTTGCTCTGCTGTTGTGGGACATGGGCTCACGCGCCGACGACCGCCTTTCGCGCCTGCTCGCCGTCGCACTCGGAATCACGGCCGCGTTTGAACTATTCCACGTTCTTCCCGCGCTGGATTTTTCGAGGGATGCCATCGACGCCGCGAAAATTGCCGGCCTGTTGCGACCCGTGACCTGGCCGCCCGCTGCTTTCTTGCTGCCGGTCGGCGTCGGCGCGGCCTATCTATTGCGCAAGCAGAGTACGAACGTGCTGCCTGCGTTCGCCATCGGCTTGTTGCTCTTCGGCGTGGGGCTGCTCCTGATCTTCGACCGCTTTCCTCCATATTCAGACGCGACCTGGCTTGGCATTACCCGACCGTCACTGGTGCTGTTGCCGTTCCTGTCACTTTTCGTCGGAGTCATCTATTGGCGCATCCGTGGTTCCGAGCGCCTCGGGGCCATAATCGCATTGCTGTCGATTCTCGCGGTCGTCAGTAGCTGCCTCATGTTGTATTCGAAGGCGCCTTCCGATCGTTTTGCGATGCTTGCGCACGCCGCCCGATTCGCGAATGGGCTCTTCCTGTTGTTCACGCTGACGCAGATGGGCACGATCGACACCGCGCGCAGAATGCGTGCGGAGCGGGAACTCACTCGGGTCAATGAAGCGCTGGAAGACCGCGTTCGCGCGAGAACCGCCGACCTCGAAGCGGCGAATTCCGCGCTGCGTGCCGAGGCGGCCACGCGCGCACTCGCCGAGCGCAACACACTCGCGCAACTCAGCCGCTTGCGGCTCCTGCATCAGACGACCCACGCCATCGCCGAACGTCAGGACCTCGCCAGCATTTTTCAGGTGGTGGTAGGTAGCCTCGAAGACCATCTCAATGTGGATTTCGCCTGCCTGTGCCAATACGACCAGGTCGAGCGCCAGATGACCGTCGCGCGCGTCGGCGCAAACAGCGCAAGGCTCGCGGTCGCGCTCGAGCTGAGTGATGGGGCGAGAGTCGAGATCGATGACAGCGGCCTGGGCCGCTGCGTTCGCGGCGAGCTGGTGTACGAGCCCGATGTCGCCGCCGCGGATTTTCCATTCGCGCGGCGCCTCGCGCGTTGCGGTCTGCTCTCTTTCGTCGCGGTTCCATTGGTCGTCGAACAGCGCAGCGGCGTCTTCGGAGCTCTGCTCGTGGCCCGCATGCGTATAGACGGCTTCAGCGGCAGTGACCGCGAATTCCTCGAACAGCTTGCCGAAAATGTCGCGCTGGCGAGCAACCAGGCGCGGCTGCACTTCGCGCTTCAGAATGCCTACGAGGAGCTGCGCGATACACAGCACGCGGTTCTGCAGCAGGAGCGTTTGCGTGCACTCGGTCAGATGGCGAGTGGCATTGCGCATGACATCAACAATGCGATCTCACCGGCAACGCTGTACGTGGAATCGATCCTCCTTCGGGCACCCGGTCTGGATGCGAGGACACGAAGTCAACTCGAGACCGTTCAGCGCGCGATCGGTGATGTGGCGCAGACGGTTGCCCGAATGGGTGAGTTCTATCGACAGCGCGAATCGAAGGTCGCTCTGACCCCTGTGAACGTCAACGTCATCCTCGGCCACATACCCGACCTCACGCGAGCACGCTGGAGCGACCTGGCGCAGGCGCGCGGCGCCGCCATCGAGATGCGCGTCGAAGAGGCGCCCGATGCGCCGACGATCATGGCCAACGAGAGTGAGGTGCGCGAGGCGCTCATCAACCTGGTGTTCAACGCCGCCGACGCTTTGACGGACGGCGGAACCATCACGCTGCGCGCGCGTCACTCGGCCGGTGATGCGTCATTCACGAGACCTTCGGTCATCATCGAGGTCAGTGATGATGGCGTTGGCATGGACGAAACGACCCGCACCCACTGCCTCGAGCCGTTCTTCACCACCAAGGGAGAGCGCGGCACAGGGCTCGGTCTGGCCATGGTGTATGGAATTGCGCAGCGTCATGGAGCCGAGGTGCAGGTAGACAGTAACCTTGGCAAGGGCACGACGATTCGCCTGGTGTTTCCGGATTCGGCGGGTGCGGCAGTCGTCGCGGAAAAACGCGATGGCCAGCCTGCAACACAAGTCCTGAAGCTTCTGCTGGTCGACGACGATGCGCTGATCCTTCAGTCATTGCGCAATGCGCTCGAATTCGAAGGGCACCAGGTGACGTGCGCACACGGCGGACAAGCCGGCATCGACATGTTTCGTGCCGCGTGGGATCGCAACGAGCCGTTTTCCGCGGTCATCACCGATCTTGGAATGCCGCATGTGGATGGACGCCAGGTTGCGGCGGCTATCAAGGCAATCGAGCGGACGGCGAGAGTGATCATGCTGACCGGTTGGGGGCAGCGCATGGCAGATGGCGGTGAGGCGCCCGCCCACGTCGACAGAATTCTGAGCAAACCTCCTAATATGTGGGAGCTGCGCGAAGCACTGGCGCAACCCGTAAAGACATAGGAGAGCCTTGCTGTGTGCGGTAGCAGACAGTCCGGAACCCGGCTTGCGCATAGGGTCACGACTCGAACGTAGACCTATCCGAGGCGATTGGCTGTGCTGCACAACTTCCTGAAAACCAATGAGCGCGAAATCCTGGCCGCCTGCGAAGCCAAATCGGAGGAGCTTGGCGGCATGCGGATTTCATCCGATGAGCTGAAGACAGGACTGCCTATCTTCTTCACCCAGCTGATGACCGTACTGGAACAAACTCCGGAGGAGCCGGAGGAATCGTCGGTCGATCGACCGGCCATGGCTCGCGCGGCCAGCGCCAGCGACGAACCCGCGATCGCACGTGCCGCCGGTCGTCCATTCGAAGCGGTGGTCGCCCTTGCCGCCGGCAATCACGGTGGCGAACTGCAAAAACGCGGTTACACCCTTTCTCACGTGGTGCACGCATACGGGTCGATGTGCCAGGCGATCACGGAGCTGGCGATCGAGAAGAAGGAACCCATTGCTCTGGTCGAGTTCAAGAAACTGAATCGCTGCCTGGATGTGGCGATTGCCGGTGCGGTGACGACGTTCCAGGCGCGGCACATCAGCGTGGACAGCAGTCGCGAGGTTCAGCACCTGGGATTCCTCGCGCATGAGCTGCGCAACGCGCTCACCACGGTGAATGTCTCGCTGCGTCTCATCAAGAACGGCGTGGTGGGATTTGGCGGAAGCACGGGTCAGGTTCTGGACCGCGGACTGAAGCACATACAAGAGCTCATCGATCGGTCGCTGACCGAAGTCAGGCTGCGCGTCGACCCGAAAGTGCACGCCGAACCGGCCTTCTTGTTGCAATTGGTCGACCAGATCGCGGTGACAGCCGAAGTCGAGGCGCAGGCCAAGAACCACAAACTGGAGATCCGCATCGATCCCACGGTGGTCATCGAAGCGGACCCGTACCTGCTCTACTCGGCGCTGTCCAACATCATTCAGAACGCGATCAAGTACACGCACACTGGCGGTGTTATCCAGGTGCGCGGAAACCTCGTTGGCGACCAGGCGATCATCGAGGTGGAAGATCAATGCGGCGGCTTGCCATCCGGCACACCCAATGACCTTTTTCAAGCCTTCGAGCAGCAGCACAAAGATCGCGATGGAATCGGTCTGGGTCTGACCATTGCGCACCGGGCCATTACGCTCAATCACGGGACGATCGAGGTGGAAAACCTTCCGGGGCGCGGGTGCATCTTCCGGATCAAATTGCCGAAGGCGAGCAGCCGAAAAACGATCGAGCCAATCGGCTCCGGCGCCACATCCAACTACACCAAGAAGCCGAACGGAGCCCATTCAACGAAGCCGTGACCGGTCGAGGCCTCGTTGTCGTCGCGCTCGTGAGCGCGATCCTCCCCAGCACGCGCCAGGAGCCTTGTGGATAGACATCGCCCGCCGAGGTCCGGACGCGATCTGGTCGTCGCCCTGGCCGTGAGCGGGCTGGCGGCGATCGCCGTCGCGTTTGCCTCGAGCCGCGATTTCCCGTCTCTGCATGCGATTCTCGATACCAGCGCATTTCTGATCAGCGGCGCGCTCGTGCTGGTTTTGCGCGATCTGGGTAAGCGCACCCGGCGTCACCTGCTGACACGTATGGCGGTCGCTTTTGGCATCGTCGCCGTCTTTGAGCTCATTCACGTGTTGAGTTCCCTCGGGATGACGGCCGAGTCAGCCGCGATCCGTCAGTTCTCAATTCCGCTGTATCCCGGGACCTGGCCGCCGACGGCCTATCTACTTCCACTGGCGCTGGGCGCGGCAATGTGGCTCAAGCCCCCGTGGCTCGAATCGAGCAGGGCGTTCGGCGTCGCCCTGCTGGCGACCGGAATATGGTTGGTAGCGCTGTTTCAATGGCTGCCTCCATACACGCAGCCTCCATGGTTCGCCATCACACGTGCACCGGTCGTTCTCGTGCCGCTGCTGTGGGTTGTGGTCGGGATGGGCTATTGGCGGGATCGCGCCGAAGGCGGCATCGCGTCCCTGGTCGGCCTGCTCGCCGTGCTGGCGATCCCGGCGAACTGCGCGATGTTTTTCTCGATGGCGCCCGCCGATTCCGCCGCGATAATCGCGCACGCGGGCAAAGTCGTCGGCGAGCTGTTCCTGCTGTTCAGCCTCATGCGGATGGGCACGCTCGAATCGAGTCAGGGGATACGCGAGCGACTCGATCTCACCGTGCTCAATGAAGCTCTCGAAGTGAGGGTGATGGCTCGAACCGATGAGCTCGGAACCGCAAATGTGGCGCTGCGCTCGGAAATCGGGAAAACGCTGACGCACCTCTCGCGCATGGAGTTGCTGAACAAGATCGTGCGCGCGATCGGTGAACGACGGGACATTGCCAGCATTTTCGAGGCGGTGGTCGGCAACCTCGAAGAACATCTTCCAGTCGATCTGGCCTGCGTGATTCAATGCGCACCGCAAGATGGCCGCCTCACGGTGTGTGCCGTCGGCCCGAAGAGCGCGCCGTTGGCGCTGGAGGTGGGCCTGCCGCTGCATGCCACCGTCGAATCCGCGGACGACGGGCTCGGCCTGTGCGCAAGCCGCGTCCTGGTGTACCAATCCGAGATCGGAACGCTGCAGTTCCCGCTTCCGCAGCGGCTGGCGCGTGGCGGATTGCGCGGCATAGTCGTCGCCCCGTTGCTGGTCGAACACACCGGCGAATTGTTCGGCGCGCTGCTGGTCGCCCGCCGTGACCCGACAGGCTTCAGCGCCAGCGATTGCGAATTCCTGAGGCAGCTCGGAGAACATGTGGAGCTCGCCACCAACCACGCCAAGCTGTACGCGGATCTGCAATCGGCCTACGACGACCTGCGCTTGTCGCAGCAGCGCGTCACGCAGCACGAAAGGTTGCGCGCACTCGGGCAGATGGCGAGCGGCATCGCGCACGACATCAACAACGCGATCTCGCCGATAACGCTCTACACCGAGGCGTTGCTCACACATGAACACGGGCTGAGTCCACGCGCGCGCAAACAACTCGAAACGATTCAGCGCGCGATCGACGACGTGGCTCATACGGTGGCACGTATGGGTGAGTTCTATCGCCGCCACGAAACACTGGCATTGCGCGCGGTATTTGCCAACAAGCTGCTCCAGGAAGTTCTGGACATGACACGTGCTCGCTGGAGCGACATGGCGCAGCAGCGGGGCATCGTCATTGACACCCGGGTGGAGGAGTCTGCCGGCAACCCAATCATCATGGCCGTGGAAAGCGAAGTTCGCGAAGCACTCATCAACCTGGTCCTGAACGCGTCGGATGCCATGCCCGAAGGTGGCACGTTGACGTTGCGCACGCGGATCGAAGCGCAGCGAGTGATTCTCGAAGTGAGCGATACCGGCAGTGGCATGGACGAGCCGACGCGGCTGCGTTGTTTTGAGCCGTTTTTCACCACCAAGGGTGAGCGTGGTTCGGGGTTGGGTCTCGCGATGGTGTACGGAATCGCGCAGCGTCACGGCGCGGTCGTCGACATTGCCAGCATCGTTGGCAAGGGCACGACCTTCAGGCTTGTTTTCCCCATCGGCCATACGATCGTGGAAGCCGCTGAGCGGACCGGCATTGCCGCCGACGCGGACGTCACCCGAATTCTCCTCATCGATGACGAGCCGCGATTGTTACAGGCGTTGAGCGAGGTGCTCCAGGCCGACGGACACTTCGTGCAGACTGCGCACGACGGCCAGGCCGGAATTGACGCCTTTCTCGTGGCCAGGATCAGCGGCGCGCCTTTCACGATCGTCATCACCGATCTGGGAATGCCACACATGGACGGTCACCAGGTAGCCGCTGCTATCAAGGCCAGCGCACCCGCAACGACAGTACTGATGTTGACCGGTTGGGGACAGCGTCTGGCCGCCACGGGTGAAAGACCGCCCAACGTCGATCGCGTTCTCGGCAAGCCGCCGAACATGCGCGAGCTGCGCGAATTGATCGCCTCGCGACTGGAATACACCGATGTCCTGCAGCCTGAGATCGGGCCCTACCCGGCGGCGATGACATAGCGGAACAAGCAGCATTCTTCACCAGCTGGGGCCAGCGCCACCGGGCAGTCCGACGCTTGATCTTGACGGCTGGCGGCCCGATGCCGTGTACTCCGGCGTCCGGGTTTTCGGTCTAATACAGAGGGGCGCTTTCATGCTTAGCAGACGTTCATTTCTCGTGTCCGCGGGAGCTGGCATGGCGGCCGGTTCACTGGTTTCACCCTTCGCCTTCGCCAATCATCACATCAAGATTCCGCTGGGCATCCAGTTGTGGACGGTGAAGACCGAAGCCGAGAAAGATCTCGAAGGCACGCTGCGCAAGCTGTACGCGTTCGGCTTCCGCGAAATCGAATTCGCCGGCTACTACGGCAAGCCCGCCGCCGACGTCGGCAAACTGCTGAAGACCATCGGCTTGACGCCGGTGAGCACGCACGCCGGCGCGGACGACATCGCCGTGAAGGCGGACCAGATCATCGCCGACGCGAAAACTCTGGGCCTCAAATACATCATCTGCTCCTCGCCCATGTCGGGTGCCGCCAAGGCCAAGCTCGAGTGGGCCAAGAAGATGGACGCTCTCGATCCGGGCGACTGGAAGCTCAACGCGCAGTTGTTCAACAAGTTCGGCAAGCAGGTGAAGGACGCCGGCATGATGTTCGGTTATCACAACCACCACGTCGAATTCAAAAAGTTCGGCGACAAGACCGCGTTCGACACCTTGTTTGCCGAGACGGATGCGAGCCTCGTGAAAATCGAGCTCGACGTGGGCTGGGCCGTGGCCGCGGACCAGGATCCGGTCGCCCTCCTGAATCAGTACAAGGGTCGCGTGGTCGCGCTGCACGTCAAGGACATCGGCAAGCTCGATCCCGATCCGCACAAGGCCACGACTACCGCGGTGGGCGAAGGCACCATCGACTGGAAGAAAGTCATCGGCACGGCGCACGCCAACGGCGTCAAACACTATTTCTATGAGCAGGAAGAGCCGTTCACGCGTCCGATTCTCGAGTCCGCGAAGATGAGCGCGGACTACCTGAGCAAGCTCGCATTCTAACTGGCCACCATTGCCTGACTAGAAACGTGGGGCGCGCGTGAAAACCATCAAGGGACCTGCGGTGTTCCTGGCGCAGTTCGCGGGCGGTGGCCCGCATCTGCAGAATCTCAACGACATGGCCAAGTGGGCCAAGGAATGCGGCTTCATCGGCGTGCAGCTGCCGAGCTGGGACGGCCGCGTCATGGACCTCAAGAAGGCCGCCGAGAGCAAGACGTATTGCGATGAGCTCAAGGGCGCGATGGCCAAACACGGCATCGAACCCACGGAGCTCTCGGCGCATCTGCAGGGGCAGCTGGTCGCGGTGCATCCCGCCTACGATCTGCAGTTCGACAACTTTGCGCCGGCCGAAGTGCACGGCAACCCGAATGCGCGCCAGGCCTGGGCCGTGCAGCAGATGGAATACGTGGCCAAGGCCAGCATGAACCTGGGGCTCAAGAACGTGGCCGCGTTCCCGGGCGCGCTCGCCTGGCCTTATCTATATCCGTGGCCGCAGCGTCCGCCGGGCCTCATCGAAGCCGCATTCGATGAGCTCGCCAAGCGCTGGAAACCCATCCTCGACATTTTCGAAGCCAACGGGCAGAACTGCTGCTTCGAAGTCCATCCGGGCGAAGACATTTTCGACGGCGAAACCTTCGAGATGTTTCTCGAGCGCGTGAAAGGGCACAAGGCCTGTCACATTCTTTATGACCCTTCGCACTTCGTGCTCCAGCAGCTCGACTACCTCGCGTACATCGACATCTACAAAGACCGCATCAAGATGTTCCATGTGAAGGACGCCGAATTCCGTCCCACGGGCAAGCAGGGCGTGTACTCGGGTTATGCGCCCTGGGTGAATCGCGCCGGCCGCTTCCGTTCGCTCGGTGATGGGCAGGTGGACTTCAACGGCATCTTCTCAAAGATGGCCGCCAACAACTTCGAAGGGTGGGCAGTGCTCGAATGGGAATGCGCGCTCAAGCATCCGGAAGATGGTGCGCGTGAAGGCTCGGTCTTCATCAAGAAGCACATCATCCGCGTGACCGAAAAGGCCTTCGACGATTTCGCGGCCGGTGGTGACACCTCCGTGGCGCTGCGCACGCTGGGGCTCAAGTAGATGCGGCAGCTTCGCTGGGGGATGATCGGCGGCGGTGAGGGTGCCTTCATCGGCGCCGTGCATCGAATGGCCGCGCGCCTGGATGGGCGCTATCAACTCGTCGCGGGCGTGTTCTCGTCGGATGCGGAAAAGACGAAGCGTTCGGCGGCTGCACTCGGGGTCGACCCGGCGCGTGCGTATCCCTCCGTCGAAGCCATGATCGCCGCCGAGGCAAAGCGCTCCGA
>Ga0193717_1002207_pt1 | contig 11375 bp, 3 predicted proteins | sample U2c2metaG_FD_145900 | JGI IMG/M metagenome (GOLD analysis project Ga0193717, IMG submission 145900) | Soil microbial communities from a riparian zone of the East river system, Colorado, United States - U2c2 | ecosystem: Environmental > Terrestrial > Soil > Riparian zone | place: USA: East River...
CTTACCGTTTTTGGCGTATAATATCTTTCGCCTCCATCGGTTATAAAGTGATGACCTATCACCAGCTCGCTGAACATCATTTGAAAAACGACATTCAGGTCCCGGCGGCACGACAGATCAGGCAGAAAAACAGCATACTTCTTTTTTATGGCAGGCCAGTTGGCGCCATGCATGCCGGGATCGTAAAAATAATCGCGGTTAACGCGCCATGCTTCATCAAAAATATCGGCCCACTCCGCCGTCGGATCAATCTTTACCTGTATGGCGGTGACATCCAGCTTGCCTTTGTTCGGGACCGGCTTTTCGCCCGCGTCGCCGATAAACCAGCTGCCGCCGGCAAGATACAGGATTTTCTTTCCGTTGGCGCTGAGCAGATACCCATTCAGATCCAGTACTTCTTCATCCGTCCTTTTCTTCATGCTGAATTTATGCAACTTGCCTGACCCGTCCGTAGAATTGCCATTGTCGACATACAGCAAAAGATCGTCGCCGGCAAAGCCCAATTGCGAATAATTACCCGCCTTTACCGGCAGGTCAACTATCCGGTTTTCCATGCCTTCCAGATCGATCGATATGCTTCCCGGTTTTTTGGTCGTATCTTCTTTAGCTTTGACCTCCTCGTCATTCTCTTTTACAAAAGGCGAGATGGTCTTATTCTGCAATGTTACCAGGTAGATCGAGCTGGTCTTACGCATGTCGATATTGCTCTGATCAAACCAGTTGACGACGGGGCCTGCATCCGTCGAAGCAAGAAAGAAAAGGTATTTGCCGCTGTGGTCAAACACCGGTTCGCTGGCATCGCTGAGGCCGTCTGTAACAGGATATGACTTCTGTTTGTCCAGCGAATACAGGTACACCCTTTTGAATTGGTTGGAAGTAACTTTGGTATAAACGATCCATTTGGAATCATAGGACCAATCCCCCAGGATCTGCCGGTAATCCCCCGGGGTATAAAGCTCATCGCTGTCCACTTTTGTAATGGCGCCGCTGGCAACATCGATTATGAACAGGCTGCGGGAGTTGTCAGTATAACAGATCTTCTTACTGTCCGGCGACCATTTGGGAAAAGCATAAAAGCCCGCACCGTTCAGTTTGAACGTCCTGACCGTGCCTTTGCCGTCCTGTGATTTTATATGCAGCTCATACTCGCCCGACGCGTCTGAAAAATACGCGATGGACTTGCCATCCGGCGACCATCCGGGATCTTTTTCATGTATGCCCGTGCTGAGCGTAATGTTGGTATAATCACCTTTTTCGGCCGGTACGGTAATGATATCACCCCTGAAATCAAAGACCGCCCTTGCGCCCGACGGCGAAATATCGGCATTGCGTATATACTGTGGGCCCTTTACAAAACGCGGTCTCAGCTCAAGCAGATCTGCTGCAATGCCCACGGTTAGCCTGCGCGGCTGCGAACCATCAATAGTATTGAACAAGTGAATATGGCCGGCCTGGTCAAAAACGACCTTACCATTACCGGCGCCGGTGCCCATTACGGGAAAGTCAGCAAACTGCGTAAGCTGTTTGACCTGTTTGCCCGCAATATCGTATGCAAACAGGTTGTATTCTCCATTTCTGTCGCTCCTGAAATAAATGGTGCCGCCCTGCCATAGCGGTTGCATATCGTTGCAGCCACCTTCCGGCTGGGGTATCTGTATTGTCAACTTATCGGCAAACGAAAAAATAAGTATCCGGCTTATCATGCCGCCCCTGTAGTGTTTCCACTGCGCAGACGCATCACCAAGCGGCGTATAGGCTATGTATTTGCCATCCGGGGAATATGTTCCGTCGTTCGCATTGGGCAACTCAAGCTGTGTCTCATTGCCACCGGTCACCGGTACCGTAAAAAATTGGGTGTAGCGCCGGGTAAATACGGCCCTTTGCGATGCAAACAATATGTTTTTGCCATCGGGTGTAAAGCCCCTGACTATGTCGGCGCCGGGATGCCAGGTAAGCCTTTTGGGCACGCCGCCTTCCACCGGTATGAGATAGACATCTGTATTGCCATCGTATTGTGCGCTAAAGGCGATAAATTTGCCGTCGGGAGAGAATTTTGGGTTTGACTCCACGCCCTCATCGACCGTCAGCCTGCGCGGCTGCGAGCCATCGATACCCGCGACCCAAAGGTCTTCCGCATATACAAAGGCGATATTGTTCGCGCTGACAGCGGGCTGGGAGGAGAGCATCCGGGTGTCTTTGGTGTCAATGGCGAAGGCGGGTGTGGCAAGGGCAAGTATGCAATATAACGGCAGCCAGTTGGTTACTATTTTTTTCATGGTTGGTTTATAACTCGTAATTTAAGTTTATGTGGTCACTAATATAGTGATAATTCTTAATTGCCCCCATATTCGCTTGGGGTCTTCCCAAACTGTTTCTTAAACTCCCTGCTGAAGTATTTGCTATTCTCGTACCCCACCATATAGGCCACCTCATAAACGGTATACCTATTCTCCTGCAGCAGCTGTGATGCCTTTTTCAATCGTAAGGACTTCACAAAATCATTGGCGGACATACCGGTGATGGCCTTTATTTTTTTGAAGAGCACGGGTTGGCTCATCGCGGCCTTTTTTGACAGCATGGCAATTCCAAATGCAGTGTCTTCCATATGTTGTTCGGTAATCTGTATGATGTTGTTTAAAAAAGCCGCGTCAAGCGGGTGCAGTTGTGCAGGCCCGAGATCCTTTGTTGCAGATGGCTCCGTCATCGCGGGATCTGCCATCGCGGGCTCCGTATAATTCTTTTGGAACTGCTTCCATAACCTGCCGCGTGCTGCAAACAGGTTTTGTATCTGCAGCGCCAATACCCGGATGCTAAAAGGCTTGGTCAGGTAGATGTCCGCACCTGTTTGCAGGCCATCGACATGATGCGAAACCGCCGTCTTCGCAGTAAGCAGTATTACCGGTATATGGCTGGTCCTTGGATCCGACTTTATCTTACTGCAAAATAGAAGGCCGTCCATTACCGGCATCATCACATCGCTTATGATAAGGTCGGGGATGGCCTCGATAGCGTATTCAAAACCTTCATGCCCATTGCTGCTTTCGAGGATATTATATCCTGTCTGTAAGGCCTCCTTTATAAAGGCTCTTATGGCGACGTTGTCTTCTACAATAAGTATGGAATACCTTGCGGAGCCGGTTAAGGTAGCCGATACGGGGGCTGGCGCGGGGGCTGGTTGCTCATTAGCAGAAGCTGCAACCTGCGCCATGTCAAATTGCGCCTTGTCAAAATGCCCCTTGCCTTTTAATAATACAACGCTGAAACAGGTGGTGTTTTCTTTATCTGCCGTCCCTGTGCTGCTCGTAACGCCTAAACTTCCTTTATGCATCTCTACAATGCTTTTAGACAAGGCAAGGCCAATGCCATAACCGGTGTTCTGCCTGCCATAGTCATTTTCCTGAAAATAGTTGTCGAACAATTTTCCCATATTTTCTTTGGCTATGCCTTTGCCATTATCGGTAACACTGATCTCTACCGACGTTGTTCTTTCTTCGATGCTTACAGATACGTAACCTCCGTCCTGCGTAAATTTGAAGGCGTTAAAAATAAGGTTGTAAAACACTTTTTTCAATTGTTCCTTATCGAACCATGCCCCGATATTGTCCGACGATGTAATAAAGTCTGCCTGGATATTCCGGGATAAGGAAATATCATGGAAGGAACTGTATATCGACTGGACAAAGGGGACGAGGTTCCAGTTGGCGACATGCAGGGAAAGGTGACCGCTTTCTGCTTTTCTAAAGTCCATGAGCTCATTTACCAATTGCAGGAGATTTTCCGAATTGTTCCTTATCGTTTGCAGCTGTTGTTTATCGTACCCATCCTCCTTGCTGGCAAGTATCAGCTTTTCCGTAGGTCCTATGATCAGGGAAAGATGTGTGCGGATCTCATGCGAGATATTGGTAAAAAAGTTCAGCTTCAATTGCGTCAGCTCGTTGTTCCTTTTGAGCAAAGCCCGTAAAAAGAAGAATCTTGCAATAAAAAATACCAACACTCCCATCATCGACACATAGAGGCCCCAGGCCCACCACGTTCTCCAGAAAGGGGGGGATATATTTATCTTTAGCATTTTGGGGTTACTCCAGACCCCATCGTTGTTGGCGCCTTTAGTAAAAAAGATATAATCGCCCGGAGGTACATTTGTATAGGCTGCAGACGGGGTCGCGGTATAGTTCCAGTTTTTGTCGAACCCTTCCAACTTATACGCATACCTGTTCTTGGTCGGCTTGATATAATTGAGCGCGGCAAAATCGAGCGCAAATACATTCTGGTCATATCTCAGCCGGATATCTTTGGTGCCATTGATATTCCTGGAAAGGATTTTATTGTCATCGCCTAAACCCACCGTTTTGTTGAACAATCTGAAAGCGGTGAGGACCACCGGCGGTACCGCTGTGTTTTCGTATACCTGGTTTGGGAAAAAACTGGTCAACCCGTTGTACCCACCGAAGAATAGCTCGCCTTTTTTGGTCTTATAGTAGGAATTGTTGTTAAAAACATTTCCCGGCAAGCCATCCAGTTCTGTAAATAACTTGAAAAGCTCCGTTTTTGGATCAAACTTTACCAGGCCGTTACCCGTACTTATCCATAGGTTTCCGGTGGTCTCATCCTGGAGGATACCGAGTACATTGTTGTCAGCAAGCCCGTCTTTTTCTTTGTATACCGCCATCAAAGAGCCCTCTTTGTCATACTTGAAAAGACCGTTATAATAGGAGCCTGCCCAGATATTCCGTTGGGTATCTTCAAACAGGCAGTTAAAATAATTAGCCCGGGCCTTTCCTGTTTTATCCGGGTCCGGTACAAAATGAAGGAGGCTGCCTTTCAATATATACAATCCATTTTGAGTACTGATCCAGATATTTCCCCGTGAATCCTCCAGGAGAGCCAATATGTATTTGTCTTTTAAAGGACTTACCATATTACTCCTGATGCTGTCGGTTTCCAATAAAGGAATTGTTTTTTTGTAAACACTCAGGCCATTCTGTGTACCTATCCAAAAAAGGCCCTGACTGTCTTCCAGGAGGCAGGTGATTTCCGAGCCTGATGTCACCGGGTCATTGTCCTTATAGAAGTACCTGGTAAAATCACCGGTTCCCGGGTTGAAAAGGTTAAGCCCGCCACCGTGAGTGCCTGCCCATATAAACCCCTGTCGGTCCCTGTAAACAACCTTCACAAGGTTGGAGCCTAAACTGGAAGGGACCAGGGGATTGTTCCGGTAGTAGCTAACCCTGCCTGTACTTCTGTCCAGGTAGTCCAGTCCGCCGCCCTCTGTACCCAACCACAGATTCATTTTTTCATCCTCTATCACCGAACTGATCACATTATTGCTAAGCCTGGACACGGATGATTTATTATTATAGACGGTAAACGGGGAATGAAGCAGAAAACAACTGTTGATCCCACCAAAGAAAGTTCCCATCCATATTGTCCCGGCATTGTCTTTATACATGCAATAAATGGAGTTTTGGCTCAAACTGTTCCTGTCCCATGGGTCATTTGTATAAGATGTTATTTTCCGGGAGGGTATATTCAGTACCGACAAGCCTTCCTGGGTACCTATCCATAAATTCCCATCGCCTGGCACGAGGAGAGTGCGGACATGGTTGTTGATGAGGCCGCTTTTATCCTTATCTGAGTAGAAGAAGTGGAGAAAATTGTTCCTGGATGAATTATACAAGTTCACACCACCATTGCGTGTACCTACCCAGATCTGCTTTTGTCTGTCTTCTACGATGCTGACTACCTGGTCGTCACTAAGGCTCGCAGGGTCAGCTTTGTCAAACCGCAGTGTCTCCATCTCTACCTTCGCGCCCCTGAACCTGATCCTGGTGAGCCCCCGGGTTGTCCCCACCCATAGAATGCCTTCATGATCTTCAAAGATGCATTGTACATGGCTGCCTTCGAGGTTTTTGCCAGTACCGGAAGGAAGAAAAGGAGTGAACAGGCTTTTTTTCCTGTCTGTAAGAAGGTTTAACCCGTTTGCGGTCCCTACCCACAAACGTCCCTTCGTATCTTCATAAATACAATAAATCGTTTTATTCGCTTCTCCTGACCGGGAAGTTGCCGTAGGGGCGGTTTCGAAACGGTCGTTTGCAGCGTCATACCTGTTCAACCCTCCCAATGTGCCAATCCAGAGTGTTTTCTTGCTGTCGCAGAAAAGTGAAACAATGTAATTACTGGAAATGGTTCCTGTCTGCCCGGGGACGTTCTGGTATACGGTAAATCTGCGGGAATCGTATTTATTCAGGCCATGACTGGTCCCGTACCACATAAAGCCATTGCTGTCCTGGGCGATGGACAGAACAGCGTTTTGCGATAGGCCGTCCTCCACAGTCAGGTGATTGAAGGAAATGGGTTGTGTCTTTGCGGCTATAATGGGGCTAAAGAATAAAAAAAGTAGAATGAGGCGTTGGCTCATGCAGCAACTGGTTAAAAATCAATTGGATGAATGCATTTTAGTGAAATTTACAACTTTTCCCCGATTCCCTGTCCATGCAGGAACTTTTTAAAAAACCGCCCTATCTGTTTTATTTTTTCACCCCTGATATAGAATGATTTACTTCAATTTTGTCCGAATATCTAATTGATTGTTTATGCCAATACTAAAATGCTATCCTTCCCTTAGGATCCCACTGCTGATTTTATTCCTTTTTTCTCCGGGTCTGCTTTTCTCCCAAACAAAAATTACCGGTTCGGTGTCAGATGACAAAGGGAAATCTTTGCCGGGTGTCTCTGTCTCCGTCAAAGAAAAGGGCTTAACGACACAAACCGATTTGACGGGGCGTTTTACGGTAAAAGCCGATATGGGTAATACCCTCGTTTTCTCCTCCGTTGGTCATGAAACCTTCCAGGCAAAGGTGGACAACAGGAGCGAATATCGTATTGTCCTGAAGAGTAAAGCGAAGGAACTGGATGATGTGATTGTGATCGGCTATGGTACGCAGCGGAAAAAAGACGTTACCGGAGCCATGGATAAGGTGAACGTAACGGACATGCAAAAAGCACCGGTACGATCGTTCGACGAAGCGCTGGCAGGACGTGTTGCCGGTGTACAGGTCAATTCATCCGACGGGCAGCCGGGCTCCAGTATCAATGTGACGGTCAGGGGGTACAACTCTGTCACGCAGAACAACGGCCCGTTGTATGTAATAGACGGCTTTCCCATTGAAAACCCCAATAATAATGTCATTAACCCGGATGACATAGAGTCGATGGAAGTGTTGAAAGACGCATCTGCTACGGCTATTTATGGGGCAAGGGGCGCAAACGGCGTTATCCTTATTACCACCAAAAAGGGCAAGGCAGGGCCTGCTGTTGTTAATTTCACCAGCTCGTACGGCATCCAGAAGATCATCAAGCGGGCCGATATGATGGGCCCATACGATTTTGTAAGGTACCAGCTGGAGGTTGATTCGATTGGCGCTAAACTGGCGTATTTACAAAACGGCCGCACCCTGGATTATTATAAAACAGAGCCAAGCCTCGACTGGCAGTCGAAAGTATTCCGGACTGCGCCTATTCAAAACTATAACATCTCTGTAAGCGGCGGGTCCGAAAAAACCAGGTACAGCTTATCCGGCTCGGTCTTTAAACAGGACGGCATCATCATCGCCTCGGATTATACGCGTTACCAGGGCCGTTCGACGCTGGACCAGATCGTCAGCGATAAGCTGAAAGTAGGGGCCAACATCAATTACAGCTATTTGATGCAAAGAGGGCTAAGCCCGGTGCAGGTGTCTACGCTCGCATCCAGCAATGCCATGTACAGCGTTTGGGGTTCCAGGCCGACTACGGGGTTGAACAATGATTCCGTCGCCAATCTTTTGTTCGATCCTTCCACCGATCTTAACAGCGATTACAAAATTAACCCTCAAAAAAATATCAGCAACGCCGTAAGGAACAACCGTACCAATAGCCTTGCCGCAAACGTGTATATGGAATACGAACTGGTAAAAGACCTGAAACTCAGAGTTACCGGTGGTGTTTCCCTCAATACCTTGAGACAGGAGACGTTCAATAATTCAAATACTATTTTTGGCAGCCTGTTGACCAATGTTGGAAAGTCCAATGGCGTCAACGGTTCGCTTATCTATACCGAGAACAATTCATGGCTCAATGAAAATACCCTTACGTGGACGAAGCGTTTCTGGCAGGACCACACGTTGACTATTCTTGCCGGGATGACCGAACAGAAGAACTTCTCTTCCAGTTACGGGCAAGCGGCCACCTTTCTGCCTAATGAATCTTTGGGCACAAGCGGCCTGGACGAGGGTACGCCGCAACAGGTCATTGCCTCAAGATCCCTATGGTCGCTGGCTTCTTTCCTGGGCAGGATCAATTATTCGTATCAATCAAAATATCTGCTTACGGCGTCTTTCCGGGACGACGGCTCTTCAAAATTCTCACCCGGGAAAAGATGGGGTTATTTCCCGTCCGGGGCCCTTGCCTGGCGGTTTACACAGGAAAAGTTTTTTAAAGGGCTGAATTTCCTTACTGATGGAAAGCTGCGTGTCAGCTATGGCAAAACAGGCAATAACCGGGTAAATGACTTTGCTTACCTGTCGGTGATTACCCTCCCTATCGGTTCTTCTTATGTCGTCAATAACAATTACGTAAGAGGAAGCAATGTAACGGCCATTGGAAACCCCGACCTTAAATGGGAAACTACCGACCAAACGAATGTAGGTTTAGACCTGTCTTTTTTCAATAGTCGTGTGAACGTTACCGCAGATGTTTACCGAAAGAAAACACACGATCTTTTATTATATGCCAACCTGCCTCTGTCCCTTGGTTACGACAACGCGTTTAAAAACATCGGCAGCGTGCAGAACGACGGGGCTGAATTTACCATCAACACCCTTACTTATCAAAGCAAAAATTTTACCTGGAACACCAATTTCAATATTTCCTTTTACAGGAACAAAGTGCTGAAGCTGGCCGAAAACCAGAATACATTGAATAGTACCATCGGCTGGGACTTTAATTACACCGGTTTACCTGCTTATATTGCACAGACGGGTCAGCCTTTAGGTCTGATGTACGGCTATAAATGGGACGGTGTTTACCAATATTCTGATTTTAATAAAGGTACCAATGGAGGGTATGTGCTGAAAGACAATGTAGCTACCAATGGGAATACCCGCGCGCTCATACAGCCCGGCGATATAAAATACCGTGATATCAATGGCGATAAGGTGGTGGATGCGCAGGACTATACGGTAATAGGAAGAGGCTTGCCTATTCACGCAGGTGGTCTTACCAATAACTTCCGGTATAAAAATTTCGACCTGAGCATTTTCTTCCAGTGGTCATATGGGAATGACCTGTTGAATGTGAACCGAATGGTATTTGAAGGAAACTCCCTGAACCGGAACAGTCTTAACCAATATGAAAGTTATGTCAACAGGTGGTCACCTGATAATCAGGGCAGCAATATTCCCCGTGCGAAGGGCGTACCCAGCAACAGTCCCTATTCATCGAGGTATGTGGAAGATGGCTCTTACCTGCGGCTGAAAACCGTGAATGTAGGGTATAGCCTGCCGGCAGCCTTTTTGAGGAAGGCAAAAATAAGGGAACTGCGTTTTTGGTTGGCAGGCCAGAACCTTGTTACCTGGACAAAATATTCAGGTCTGGACCCTGAAGTCAATACCTATCCTTCCGTGCTTACGCCCGGGTTCGACTATTCGGCTTATCCGAGGGCGAGGACTTTTACCGGAGGCGTCTCCATTTCTTTCTAACGATAAAAAGGCAAATATGAAAAATAGCTTCATCTTACTATTATTAACCCTGACCTGTGCATGCGGATGTAATAAATTCCTGGACACAAAACCGGTGGATACCTTAACCCCGAATCAGTATTACACTACCGAAGACCAGCTGAACACGGCCCTGATAGGGGTATATGACATTATCGGCCAGGAAACGGTCTATGGTTCTGCCATATTCTACGGATTCGACGCCTGTACCGATGAAGACTGGTATGCCCGCAGTTCGCTGACAGCCGGTATGCAGGTGTACAACCTGGATTATAGTGATGCCAGTGTCAGAAGTTTCTGGCGCTCGTTATACCAGGGCATCGAGCGGGCCAACCTGGTAATCGCCAACATCAATAAGCCCGTAATGGATTCTGCAAAAAGGCAGATTATATTGGGGCAGGCGCTTTTCCTTCGCGGTTATTATCATTTCCTGCTGGTAAGCAATTTCGGGGATGTGCCGCTGCGCCTGGCGCCTACGGCTTCTGTGAATAATACGAATATACCAAGGACCCCGGCAAAGGATGTATATGCCCAGATCATAAAGGATATGACAGATGCCGAGGGGAAAGTACAAACGATCACGGCTATTGGCAATAGTTCCAGCCGTATATCCAGGACAACGGTAGAAGGAATACTGGCAAGGGTCTGCCTCTACATGGCCGGTTATCCATTGCATGATCAATCAAAATATGCCGATGCCCTGGGCTGGGCGTCAAAGGTCGTAGCCAGCGGGGAACATGCCTTACGTACGACTTACGATGCAACGCTGACCAATTCGGCCTACAGCCAGATCTTTATCAACGAAGCAAGGAATGTTTACGATGTAAAAGAATGTATGTGGGAAGCCGATTTCTTTGGGAATTTTACTGATGCCTACAGGGAAGACGGCAGGGTGGGCAATGCAAACGGCATTGCCTTTAGCGGTTCCAATGCTGCCGATACCGGGTACTCGTATGGCTTCCTGAATATTACGGGCAGGCTTTACCGGTCATATGAAACCGCCGATAAGAGAAGGGACTGGGCCATTGCGCCTTATTATTACAGTGGCAACTCCAGGGTCACCTGGCCCGCAACCACCTCTGTATACAATCGGAATATCGGCAAATGGAGAAGGTCTTACGAACTGCCTGCCAGCGGGGGGAAAAACCAGAACTATACTCCCGAGAACTTTCCCATACTCAGATATGCCGATGTCTTGTTGATGCTGGCCGAGGCTGAAAACGAGGTCAACGGCCCCACGATCGTTGCGCACAATGCGCTGAACCTGGTAAGGGCGAGGGCCGGCGCTTCGCAATTTACGGGCGCCACCGCTATTACCGATCAGGCCACCTTCCGGCAGACGATCCAAAACGAGCGATCCAGGGAGTTGTGTTTCGAGGGCTTGCGCAGACCCGACCTGATCCGCTGGGGGATCTTCATACCTACTATGAAAGCGATGGCTGCCCAGTTTGCTATCGATGTCCCCTATCCCGCCGGTATATCTTATGGCGTATTAGGGTATAATAATGTAGCGGACCGTAACCTGCTTTTTCCTATTCCCGCTTCCGAGATATCGGTGAACCATGCCATGACGCAAAATCCGGGATGGTAATTCTTCAACTTAATAAGCTAGAAATATGA
>Ga0193717_1002208_pt1 | contig 11374 bp, 10 predicted proteins | sample U2c2metaG_FD_145900 | JGI IMG/M metagenome (GOLD analysis project Ga0193717, IMG submission 145900) | Soil microbial communities from a riparian zone of the East river system, Colorado, United States - U2c2 | ecosystem: Environmental > Terrestrial > Soil > Riparian zone | place: USA: East River...
TGGCGGCGGTGCGGGCAGCGTGGGAGACGACCGGCGGCCGCGTCATCGGGTTCGCCCCGTCCGCCGTCGCCGCTCAAGTACTGGGCGATGAACTCGGTGTCCGTGCGGACACCCTGCACAGCTTGCTCACCAAACGCATCACTGGTGGGGAGATCGACGTGCGGGCCGGGGACATGTTGCTCGTCGACGAGGCGGGCATGGCCGGCACCCTCATCCTGGACGATCTGTGCTCGCTCGCCGAGGAACGCGGCGCGGTTGTGCGGCTCGTCGGGGACTACCGACAACTCGCCGCGGTGGAGGCCGGTGGCGCGCTGCGTCTGCTGCACACCGACGCGGGCGGTGTCGAACTCTCCGAAGTGCATCGCTTTGCCGACCCCGACGAGGCGACCGCGGTGCTGCAGGTCCGCGTCGGTGACGAAACAGCACTCGACTTCTACACCGACCACAACCGGCTCGCTGGCGGCACGCGCACGGTCATGCTCGACCAGCTCTACCAAGCATGGAAGAACGACACCGACACCGGCCGCGCCGCGATCATGATCTCGGACAACAACGACGTCGCCCGCGAATTGTCCGCGCTGGCCCAGACCGAACGACGAGCCTCCGGCGATGTCGACGACCACGGCGTCCGACTGCACGACGGCACCGTCGCCGGAGTGGGGGACCGCGTCGTGACCCGCCGCAACAAGCGCCGGCTCACCTTGTTCGCAGGCCGCGACTTCGTCAAGAACGGCGACTTGTGGTCCGTGGTCAAACGTTATCCCGACGGCCGGCTCACTGTTCGACACCTGCGCCACGGCGGTTCGATCATCCTCCCGGCCGACTACGTCGCCAACCACGTCGAACTCGGCTACGCCGCCACGATCCACCGCAGCCAAGGCCTCACCGTCGAGATCGTCCGCGCGTTCCTGTCCACCACCGCCGTCCGAGAAGCCGCGCTCGTCGCGCTCTCCCGCGGCACCCACGGCAACTTCGCCTACCTCGACACCACCGAACTTCTCCACCCCGACGAACCCGAAACGCTGCCTGGAGACCTGTACTACCGGCACCGCAACACCGCCCCGACTGAGGAAGCCCTGCGCGGGATCCTGCGCCGCGAAAGCGCGGAACTGTCCGCGACCGACACCCTCCGCGCTGCTCTCGAACACCCTCACCTGATGTCCACGCTGGTACTGCAGTACGAGTACGCCCTCCACCTTCACCGCGGACCACACGCCAACGAGATCGCCGAACAGTGGGTGCACGCCGCCGTGCCGCACCTAATCGACGAGATCGTCGACGACGACGCCTGGCCCGAACTCGCTCGTGTGCTGCACGAACTCCACGAAGACGGCGTCAACGTGACACAACTCATCGCGGCGCGGGCCGGTCAACGCGCCTTTCACGAGGACCACGTCGACCCGTCGCGATCAGTCAAGCAGGTCCTGCACTGGCGCATCGTCGCCGACCTGCCGCCACCGTCCGTGGACAACAATCGGCCCGTCTTGCTCCCCGGCTGGGTGCCCTCCGCGCCGACACGGCCAACCACGTCCGCCGAATCGGTCCGGCGTGCGGCGGCCGCATCAGCCTCGACTGACTCCGCGCTCATCCCGCTGGACGACCCTGTTGCTGCTGCTGAGTACACCCAACTCCGCGGCTGGCTCCACCACCACGCCCAGCAGATCGCCGACCGTGTCCTCCACCTCGGTGAACGCGCGCTCGACCAACAACCGGCCTGGACCACAGACCTTGGGCCGATCCCGACCGATCCGCTCGATCGTGAACAGTGGATCCACTGCGCCGGCCACGTCGCCGCCTACCGCGAACGCTGGCACATCCCCGACACTGACCCAGACCTCCTACCGCCGCCTCCGCACCAAGGGCTGCAATCCCGCGCACACGCGTGGGTCACTGACTACGTACACGACCACCCGCCACGCGGCGCCGGCGACCGCGCCACCGCCGCGCGCGCAACAGCCGCCGCCAACGAGGAACAACAACGCGCTGAAGCCCGCGCGGCGTGGGAACAAGACGCGGCTCACCAGGCCCACCAACAGCACCTACGCGAACAACGCGCACAGGAACGAGACCGCCAACGCGACCACGCGGCCACCCTCCTGCGCGAGGTATGGCGTCACGACCCCGACCTCGTCGACACCATCATCGCCGCAGCCGGATTCGACACTCTCGCCGCTCGCATCGCCGACGTGACCGAAGCCGGCCACGACATCCACGAGGTCCTTGCCGAAGTCCCACTCCACCGTGTCGTGGCTCATCACATCCGACAACCCGCCACCTACGCGGTCACGCTCGTCGACATCGCCGTCGAACGCGTCCGCTCCGGCCAAGCCCAACACGACGCCGACCGCCGTGCCCAACAACGCGCCGAACACGAGGCGTTCGCCCAAATGTGTGACCAGGCCGCCGATCTGATCCGCGAACACTGGGAAGCCCGCCCAGACCTCGCCGACACCGTGATCAACTCAACCGGCTTCGACGCATTGGTCCGCCGACTCGACTACTACGACACCGCAGGCTTGGGCGTCCGCGCCCTCCTCGACGCGGTCCCCCTCGCGAAGATCGACGCGCCTGACATCCGCCACAAGCCCGAGTTCGCCATCTACCTCCTCACCCAACACGCCACCCGAGCACTCCGCGACCTCGACGACCAACAACAAGCCGCCGCTGCCCACGCCGAACGCCTCGCACGCCGCGACGGTGCCGCCGCCATCCTCCGCCAAGCCTGGGCCAACCACCCCAAACTCGCCGATCTCGTCATCAACGGAGCCGCGTTCCGCCACCTCGCCGACCGCATGTTCACCGCCCAACAGGCCGGCCACAAAACTTACGACCTTCTCCGCGGACTCAACCCGCTCATGCTCACCGCACCCCATGTGCTGAACCCCGCCGGCACCGCCGCCTTCGCCTTCACCCAAGCCCTCGCACGCAACAACCCCGAGCCAAGCCGAGCGCCGACCCGCCCAACACGAGCCACCACACCATCGCTCCAACCACCCGCACAGGCTCCCAACCAGCCACAAACCCCCGAACCCAACCCGCCGCACTGGACACAAAGGACATTCGGCGACCTCGCTGACGAAGAGCTACACAACCGCACAGCAGACCGGCAACACGCTCTTCAGCAACTTATCCACGAACGCCAGCGTGCCGAACAGGGCGCAGCGCAACTCCGCGCCGTCAACGAAGCGGGACGTAGCCCGCATGTCCTTGCCGTCGACCACGAACTCGCCCACCTGCAACACCAACTCCGACGTGCACGACAACTCGACGAACTCCAAACCCAGTGGAACGCCGCCACCAATCGTCTGGCCGACGCCGCCGAGCAACGCAGCCGCGCTGAGTCCGAACTCGACAGACTCGGCCGCCTCACCCGAAGTCGGCGCGAATCGCTCACCCAACAGATCGACAATCTGCGCTCAGTCGAACACCGCGAACACCTGGCCACGAGAGAGTTCGCCACCCAGATCGCACGGTTCCGCGAACAGTCAGTCGACGACGTATACAACCTGCACCAGCTCGAAGACCGCGCCGCTGCTGCCGAACTGACCTACCCGGCCGTTCGAGAAGCCGCTGATCAACGCGCCCATGAGACTGCCGACCGGGCACTCGGTCGCGCTCTCGAACTGAAACAACAAGAACCAGAACTCACGCGTTACCTTCGCGAGCTTCACGCCGAAGCCGGTGTGCGCGACCACTTACCCGGTCCGGCGCGGCAACAGGAAGAGCGCGAGCGGACACTCAAAGCACCCCTCACCCGCGAACAAACCGAGCTGCCGAACCCTCTGCCCGCACCGGCACCAGAAGATCCTCAACCCGACCTGATCACCGACCGCGACGTCGTAGCCGATGCGGTTGAAGCCCACCCTGGCGGCGAGTTGGAAGCCTAGACCCGAACAGGATGGGCACCGCGATTCCGATGCACCCGATCTACGTGCACAACGGACATGCGGTCTGCGCAATCGGTGTCATCAAGAGCTACCCGACTGACTCGGCGCCGGCGAGCGCCCGGGACTGTAAAACGAACGGCTCTGGCGCACTTCCGGTGGTGGTTATCCGAGGAGTATGCGGTGGCGCAGGCGAGCGAAGCTGGCTCTTCCGTACATCTGGCGTTTGAGCAGCTTCGTCTTGGTGTTCACACCTTCGGTGCGCCCGTTGTGGTGCTTGAGGGTGATCGCGGCGGTGACGGCGTCGATGTCCTGGTCGATGCCTCGGGCGAAGGAGTGCACGTGGGGTAGGTCCGCCTCGCGTGCGGCCGCGGTCCACGCCGCCAGCCGGGTCGGGTTGTCCTTGCAGGGAGCGAGCAAGGTGGCGAAGGACCGGACAACTCGATCCGAGCGCATCCGAACCAGCGCGACCACCGGCAGGTCCGCCAACAGGAACGCCAGCCGGGGACCGTCATAGCCCGCATCGGCTACCAGCATGATCTCCGGGTCGCTGGGCTGCCAGTGGCCGGCCTCGATCAGCCGGGTCACGACCCGATCGGCGGTTTGGCTGGCTCGCCGCCGGTCCTACGATGATCTTTTCTCTGATCACTCACCGAGGGAGAGCGATGTCTGAAGAGCCTGGTCGAGATCCGGCAGGCCGGGTGTTCAGTGGCGGGCAGCTCGTTGGGCACCCGACCAAACCGGGTCGGCCAACAAGAACGAATCGAGTTCTGTGGATCGCCGGTGCGGTCGTTTTGGTGGTTGCGATCGTGGTGGTCGTCGTGATCAGCGTGTCCGGAGAAGACGACATCGACCCGAATGACCCCACAGGCGTCGCGAACGCGGTGGTCAACGCTTTGAATGCCGAAGACGAGGCCTTGATGAGGCCGCTGATGTGCGAGCCCCGTGTCCCGAACGTGCTCGTCAACATGAAGGCGAAGTCCGACGAGGTCGAATATCAGGCCAGGCTTGAGGGATCTGCCACGGTCACCAACTACTCCGCAACCGTGCAGGTGGTCATCAACGCCTCTGATGCGCAGGGGAACACCGACCTCGATTTCACCCTGTATTTGGCCAAGCGCGGCAGCGGTTGGTGTGCCGATCAATTCTCCGGGCCAGCGAGCTACACCCGCCTGTGACTCTGACGTCCGCTCGTCGGCATGAGGGTGCGTTCAGTCTCGGATAAATCCCTTGATATCTTCCTCATGTCGTGGTAACTCAACGACAAGGAGGTGGCGAGTTGTTTTCGTCCTCCCTCCGTTTCCTGGGAGTTGCGCGTATGGCGCAACTTGGCCGAATCGCGGCAGGGACCAGACCGTAAGCTGGGTTGGTTGTGGGCATTACTCGCACCCAGGGCACTCCGGCGGAGAACAATTCCGGGCAGACGTGGACCAGCACGCGATCTGAGAGGCCACGGTGAGGACTCGTTGTACGACGAGTCCTCACCACTTAACCCGCCAAGAGGCCGAGTTCTCTCGGCGGCAGAAGAGTGCGTTCGGAGGCGTGTCGGTCAGCTGGACAGGCCACGTCGCTGACCGGATTGGCGACGTGAGCGATCTGCCGACGATTCATCAGATCATGAAGGCAAGGACCAGCAACAGCGGCGCCAGCACGAGCAGTACATAGCCCATCAAGCGAGTCTTGTCCGCAGCGATCAGTGTTTTCCTGGCCCTGTTGCGTAGCAGGTACTCGGGCTGCATGGACAGGATGAAAGGCCCACCGTCGAGTGGTTTGCCGATGGTGACGAAGTGTTCGTCCGCGTCATGCGCCTCGCCGTGTACGAAGATCGTTGTGCCGGCCGGCAGCGCGTACTCCGTGTGGACCAGCTTGGTCGTGACGGATTCCTGGCCCGGCCTCGGGCTCTCCGGTTCGAAACCCTCCCGCCGGGAGCGCACCGTGGGAGCGCCGATGACCTCGACGTCAGTCGCACGCACGAGCAAGGTGCCTGTCTCGTCGGTGAGAGTGAAAGCACTCCGACTCCAGTCGTGACCGATTCGCTCGGTCCGGTCGCGCCACTCACCGTCGACCCACTCCTTGTAATACCGAATCTTCTCGCTTCGCCACCACACACATTCGACACCGCTACCGGGGGCGGTCAGCAACCCGTCCCTGCCCGGGCCGACCGCCGCGACAATCCCCACCTGGCGGCGCAACCCAATCCCGATCTCCTCACTGCCCTCACGCAGCGCCTCGATCTCTTCAACCGTCCATGTTTCGGTGCCCGGCACCGGATCGACCACCGGAGGCTCGTCCTGCAACCGCTCCAGGACCCACATACCCGAACCGGCCGAGAAGGCCGCCCCCAGCAACATCGCTCCCGTCAACGCCCCAGACAACTCGCCGCCCCCTCAGATCGAACCCAGCCCCACCCACCACAGCATGTGCGACAAACCAGGTTACGGCCCGCCAACTCCTCAACCTGTTCTGACAGGCGAGTCATCGAATGCTCATCGGCATGAGCGCGCGTTCTGAGGTCGCTGAGGCCACGCGTCGCCTACGCGCGGCGGGGTGTTTCGAGGCGGTCGTTGCAACCTTCGCCCACGAGGTGACCGCTACCGGAAATCGTCGGTAGTGGTCGGCCTTCGAGCGGGTTGCTTCCAGGTGCGGTTCAGTGCTCTGAGCTGCGGTTACTCGCAGTTGAGTGCAGTTGGAGCATGGTTGGAAGAGTTCTACTGTGTCAACGTAGATCAAGAAGTGCGCTGACCTGCAAGAATGTGACTCTGGCAGGTCGCGCACGGATGTTGAGAGCGGTTGGGTGCAGTTCGCTTCCGTTCGATGCCCAGTCTGGCTCCCAATCTGCTCCCACGGTCCGCTCCCAGGCGCTCCTCGGAACCGTATGTGTTCGACACGACCGCTCTGCGGCATCAGAGCGCAACGACAGCGGCAAGCGTCATGGTTGTTCCCGCGCCGGGTAGCGGCTGTGTGGGGTCGGCGGTCCACTGGCTTGCGTGAACCAGCCCCGGGGGTAGCAACTCGCAGTCCTTCAGGAGCTGGGTGAGTTCTGCTCTGGTGCGGAGCACGGCTTGACCGCTGGCGCGTTGGTACACGCGTTCGACGCTGTCAGCTGTGGGGTCGACGTCCGGACGCGCACCGTGTGAGAAGGCCAGCAAGCTCCCGGTTGGGACCAGTCGACGCAATTGCTGGATGATCGCCACTGGATCGTCCTCATCGCTTACGAAGTTGAAGACTGCTAAGGCGAGTACTCCGATCGGACGGGTGACGTCGATCATTCGTGTACGGCGGGGTCGGCGACGAGTTGCGCGAGTTGGCGGACATCGCCGCGCAGGCAGATCGCGGTGTCCACGTCGGCCAGCAGTTCTCGGCTGCGGGTGACGACGTCGGGGTCGTAGTCGACGTAGACCACCCGTGAACCGGGTGCGATGTCTGCGAGGATTTCGTGAACGTTGCGACGCGTCGGCAGACCGCTGCCCAGATCGAGGAACTGGGTTATCCCGCGTGCGGCGAGGAAGGTGACCGCGCGCTCGAGGAAGCCGCGGTTCTCCAGCACCGCGGCCCGGACGTGCGGCGCCGCGGCGAGCACCGTCTCCGCTGCGTCCCGGTCCACCGCGTGGGCTTCTGTTCCACCCAGGTAGTAGTCGTACATCCTGGCCACGTTCGGCGTGACGTCGTTCATAAGGACATTGTGCGGGCATACCGCTCAGGGCTGTTTCACCAGCACGGCTCGGGTGTAGAGCAGATCGAAACCCTGGCGCTGGGCGTTCTGCTGCGACTTGGACCCCGGCTGGGTCGTGATGACGGCGACGTCGCAGCCCGCGGCCTTGGCGTCGGTGAGCCGGGCCGACAGCAGAGCGGTCTGGACGCTGCGGCGGCGGTACGCGGGTGCGGTCGCCGCACCGGGTGAACTGTGCGATGCCCTCCGACAGACGCAGGCCGGCCCCACCGACGAAGACACCGTCGCGCACGGCGATGTAGCGCTTCACGCCGCCCGCCGCGGCATGGCGTTGGGCCCGCAGGTAGGTCTCGCGAGGGAACTCCTCGTGCCAGGGGCAGTCCCTGGGTGTCCGGGTGGGCGGCGCCGTCGGCCACGACGTCGAGCCAGCGTTCGAACTCGTCGCCGCTGGGCCGGACCACCATCCCGGGTGAGGCAACCGGTTCGTACTCGCCGTCGAGCGCGAGGTCGAGCACGTTCTCGAACGATTCGAGTCGATAGCCGCGCCCGGTGAGCGGGACCCCGATCGCGGGGTCGGCGAGGTGGGCCAGCTCGATCTGCACGGCGGCACCGTTGGCGGCGAACGCCTTGTCGACCTCGTTCAGGTCGTCCGCGCTCGGCACGCCGTGGGAGCCGAGGCCCGCGCCCTTGCTGTACGGCGAGCCTTCCTCGGCGAAGCCGGCCACACCGCCGGCGAGGGAACACACGAAACCCGCGCTGTCCGCGTCGCGGCGACGGGCGGCATCGCAGCATTCGGCCATGAACCGCGCCTCGACCCGTTCGATCCGCTCGGCGAGTGCGGTGTCGCAGAAAAGGGGTGTCCGGTCGGCGTTCATGTGTTTTACCTGCGCTCGCTTCGAGGGCGTCCCGTCACCGGAAGGCAACGGCCGCGTTCACTGTGCCCGAGCCGGACCGGGCTGCGACAGCGACTTACGTGAGGCTTTTGGTGGCAGGATCGACGCGAAATCCGGGTGAACTGTTGAGCTTCTGCGGTTCCTGAAGCGCCTCCCGAAGGTGCCGCAGATAGGTCCCGTGTTGCGCGGGCTCGTACAGCGAAGCAAATGAAGCCAGCGCCGGAGACTTCGGGATGAGGGCGGGCGTCGCCGAACCATCTGCCGTGTCATCGTCAACGTTGGGATCGTTCACCAGTTGCTGGTCATCGTCTGGGTTGGCCATCCACATTCCTCGGCTGCTTCGTTGTGGCCTCACTCCGTTCGGCGGCCAACGCGCCGGACAGGCTCCCAGTGTGAGGCGGTGCGCCGCCGGAACCGGCGCAGGTCATGGCGCCAGCGACAGTCAGGAAGTCCAGTGAGTGGGCCAGCGTATCCGCCATCCGGATGAGCGTATGTCGGGGCATTCGTGGCTTGGGAGGTCGGCGGGTTGCGTGCGGTCTCCCGCGCCGTGCCAGGATTTCTGTCGAGCGGTTCGCCGATCCGCGTGGCGGCCCAGCGAGCGGGAGCAGACAGCTCTTGCCGGCGAGCACGTCGTCTGCCCACGCCACCGAAGACATCGCCGTCGGAGGACGTAACACTAGCGACGAAACAGCGACTTGATGTTCGTCGCGGGACTCCGCGACGAACATCCGCTGAATGAGGAGGGTCCAGATGTTGGCCTGGGCGGTCTCGAACACGCCGCCTCCTGCGGCGGCAAGCGTGGCGCCATGGTGGGGTGTCCCAGTAATCGCCGGAGCGTTCTTGTTGACGGGTGCGCTTATCGCCTTCATTTCAACTTCAATCAGTGACCGCAGGAAACTCGCCAGGGAAGATCGGCGTCAATGGGACCGAGAAATTAGGGACTCTTATATTGAAATATCAAACCAGGTCAATCTGATCAACAACTACCAATACCGATCCATCGGCGAGTCCGATAAAATCAAGCGAGCCCGCTACGAAGCAGGAGCGGCCGCTCTCGGAACCATCCGCCAAGAGGTCGAGCGCCTGGAGATCATCGCCATCGACCTGGTGATATCGCGAGCGAGGGACCTTGAGTCCAGTTGCCAAACGATTGTCTCCCGGTGGCACGACGGGATCAATGGCGACAAGTTCGATTACCGCTCGATGCGCGGCGGGCTTGGCGAGCTCCGCCATGCGGTGAAAGACGGCATTCGACTCAAGCGATACAAGCCGTACATCCGTCCGCCGATGACTCGGAGAACACGGTTTAAGCTCTTCTTATTACGACGGCGGGCGGCGCTGATCGGGGTTGTTCGTAAGCGGTTCGCTCGAACGCGCCCTTGACACCGTTGTGCTGCCGCCAAGTTTGCCGTCAGCCGTACTGCCGGCGGCCCGCGATGGTGCGGGATCAGTTCAACTCGTGGTCTGCATAATGGCAGCCAGTGAGTCACCCGTACGAGAGCGCATGGCCCGGGTCGAGGCGGTCACGCAGCTCTCCAGGAGACAGTTCTTCACCCGAACGGATCGGGGATGTTGAGGACTGCGGATTCCCGTTCGCCCGGCGGTCGACTGCCCTACGGCCTGTCGGAACCGTTCCCCTCTGTGGATCCTGCTGATCGCGTGGCCGAGACACCACGTCCATGCCGACGAAGTCTCTGCGGCATGACCGCGTTGCGCGCACCGCAGGGCGCCCGACCCGCGGCATGAGCGGACGTCTTCACGCGAGGCACGACGACCATGTGAGGTTGCTATGTGTCAGGTGGCTTGAGGGGCACTGGGCGCCATCGCGGACGCGCGTTACACCCTCCACACTGCGACCGGCCGTGTTCACGATCCATTGATGGCGTTGGTTGCGCCGGTCAGGGCGCGCATGTCCAGGTGGTCGGTCGCCACGGCGTGCCGCCGGTGCCGAACGAGCTTGTCGTCCTCGGTCACGTCGTAGACGTTCAGCACCGAGCCGAAGTCGCCGAGGAACGTGCCGTTGCGCCAGACGCCCAGCGTGCTGGAACCGCTGCTCGGGAAGTACCAGACAGCGAGCAGGCCGTTGCCGTTCGCGCCCACCGCAGTGTAGGGAACTCGGCGAGGAGATCCTGTCCCGTGTGGCGCGACAACCACCAGGTCTACGGAGCACGGAAGACTTGGATCGCGTTGCGCCACAAGGGGATCACGGTCGCCCGATGCACGGTGGAGCGGCTGATGCGCGAACTGGACATCACCGGCGTGGTGCGCGGCCGTCCCCGCCGCACCACGATCCCCGCGAAGGACGGGCGCCGCGCCGGCGACCTGGTCGACCGGGACTTTACCGCCGGGCGGCCCAACGCGTTGTGCGTGGCGGACTTCACCCACGTGCCGACCTGGTCGGGCACCGTCTACATCGCGTTCGTCATCGACGTGTTCTCTCGCCGGATCGTGGGCTGGAAGGCCGACACCTCCATGCGCACCGCGCTGGTGCTCGAAGCGCTGGAGATGGCGTTGTGAGCCTGCGGGCACACAGGTCACCCCGATCGCGGCGGGGTTGATCCACCACCCGACGCGGGCAGCCAATATACGTCTTTCGCCTTCACTGACCACCTTCTCGCGGCTGGGATCGACGCCTCGATCGGCTCCGTCGGTGATGCCTACGACAACGCCCTGGCCGAGTCGACCATCGGGCTCTACAAGACCGAGTTACTAAGCCGATCGAAAGTAGGTCGACTGTTTAGGTGGTGATGTAGCGCAGGTGTGGGTCGGCGAAGAATGCGCGGACGAGGGCGGGGAGCTTCTGGAGTCGGCGTAGTGCGCCGATGGCTTTGGTCTTGAGGTCGCGTCTGCTGGTGACGCCGGTTTTGCCGATGCGGTCGTGTTTGACGTTCTTCCAGACCCATTCGTCGGGGTTGATTTCGGGTGAG
>Ga0193717_1002209_pt1 | contig 11368 bp, 8 predicted proteins | sample U2c2metaG_FD_145900 | JGI IMG/M metagenome (GOLD analysis project Ga0193717, IMG submission 145900) | Soil microbial communities from a riparian zone of the East river system, Colorado, United States - U2c2 | ecosystem: Environmental > Terrestrial > Soil > Riparian zone | place: USA: East River...
TACACGTTCGATGCGTTGCCCAAAGACGTTTTGCCGTAACGGAAGAATGTATCGTGACAGAGGGTCAGCTCGGCCGGGCTTCGTTGGCCGGCCCGGCCAAACCTTACCGCCCGATGATGGGGATCACCCTCTGGCGGCAAGCCACGTTACCCAAAGGCGGGATCGCAAGGAAGCGCTTAATGCCGGACCACCAGCACCGAACATTTCGCGTAGCGCACCACGTGTCCGGCGTTTGAGCCGAGAAAATAGCTCTGCATCGAGGGCCGGTGCGACGTCATCACGATCAGATCGGCGCCGATGTCGGCAGCTTCCTCGAGCACCTCGTGATAGATGCCGCCCTGCCGCACGGCGACCGAGATGCGCTTGCTCTCGATTCCGGATTCCCGCGCCACGATGGCCAGCGCCTCTTCCGACGATTGCCGCTGCTGAATCTCGAAATCAGGCGGGACATATTCCGCCAGCATCACCGGCGTGATCGGCATCACGTTGACCAGCCGCACGGTGCCGCCGGAGGATTTCGACAGGGAGGCCGCCGTCTCGATGGCCGGCTTTGCGAGGTCGGTGTCGGCAAGGTCGATGGGCACGAGGATGGACTGAAACATCGGTCTCTCCGGTCGGGGGCCAGGAACTGCTGAAGAACTGCTTACGGCGAACTATTGCCTACGATGAATTCGTTGGAGGCAGGATGCAAGGCGCTTGCTTTGGCATGATCTAATCCGAAAACCGGTGCCCACTTTTCGGGATCATGCCTTAGTCGCTGTCGGACTCTTCCCTCAGAAGCTTCGGGCTGGCGAAGCGTTCGAGCCGCCCGCTGCGGAATCGGACGTCGTCCCAGTCGTCGGTTTTGAAATCGATCACCGCGACGCCGGCGGTCGGCAGGTTGGCGGCCAGTCCGCGTCGGCCCGCCGCATCGCCACTGGCGATCAGGGCGAGCGCGAGCTCATGCAGGCCGGGATTGTGCGCCAGGATCATCAGGCAATGCGGGTCCGTCGCCGTGAGACCATGAATGGTGCTCAGCAGTTCGGATGTATCGGCGCCGTACAACGCGGGCAGATGCTTGGCCCGCGTGGACGGCAGGGCAGGACGAAGCAGTTCCCAGGTTTCCTGGGTGCGCACCGCACTTGATACCAGCGCGAGGTCGGGACGATAGCCATGGAGCGCCAGCCATCGGCCGATCTCCGCGCTGTCCTGATGGCCGCGTTCGTCGAGGCGGCGGTCCTGATCCTTTCCCGAGGGGGCGTTCCGCTCGGTCTTGGCGTGGCGCAGCAGGATCAGACGGCGCATATCGCGATCTCGTTTCGGTGGACCTTTGGATTTCCGACACTAGTGTCCTCGAATCCGAAGTTCGCTTTGCTTTGCAGCATCTTCCGTAGCGAACTTCGGGTTCGGAGGGACATTAGAAAATATGATTCTAGTGTGGTTTTGGTTCGCAAGTCCGCAGACGGAGTGTGCAGGATAATAATGCGGACTTGCGAACCACCACACTAGGGCACGACCCGAAATAGTGTACAAGCTTGCGTGGAATAATGTGATGGCGGCAGGCGCTGTTACACCCATAAAATATACGCGTCGAGACAGACGGTTTCCGGAACAGTGGGCATGGACGGGTCTTCGGTAAACTCTTCAGCAGATATATCCGTCCGTGAACGGCTGACCTTCGATCTGGATGTGGACATCTGTGTGATCGGGGGAGGACTCGCCGGTCTCACGATGGCACGGGAAGCGGCCAGGATGGGCGCGAGCGTCGCGTTGCTCGAAGGCCGCAGCATCGGGTGGAACGCATCGGGCCATAATCTCGGCACCGTCATGCCGGGCTACGGCGTTGCGGTTTCGGGTCTGATCGAACGCGTCGGCTTCGACGATGCCCGCGCGCTATGGGCGCTCGCGCAGGAAGGCGCCGACTATGTCCGCGCCACCGTCACCGGCCATGCCATGCCTAGAGTTGTGCTGACCGATGGCGCGCTCGAAGTCTCCAAGGTCGATGCGGGCGATGAACTCATCAGCCGGTTGCAGACGCTGGGAGAAGATTTCGGCACCGAGGTCGAAGGCTGGCAGATCGATCGCGTGCGCGATGTGCTGAAGACGGATCGCTATTTCCATGCGATCCATTTTCCGAAAGCGTTTCAGATCGACGGACGGCAATATGTTCACGGCCTCGCGGCGCTTGCGGAAGACGCCGGCGTCAGGATCTTTGAAGACACGCCGGTGGTCAGCATCGATCCGGCCGGCATCCGCAAGCGGGTTGCGACGCCGTCCGCGAAATTGCGTTGCGCTCACATCGTGTTCGCCGGCAACGCGCATCTTGGTGCGCCGGGCAGGCGTCTCACGGCAACACTGCTGCCGACCTGGCGCTACGTTGGTTTAACTGAGCCGCTCGGCGAGCGGGTCGCGGAGGCGATCACCTTTCGCGGATCGGTGCACGACACGCACGACATCGATCATTTCCGCGTCGTCGATAGCGACCGGCTGCTGTGGTCGAGTCCGGAGACGACATGGCAGGGCGATCCGCAGCGTTATGCGAAGCGCATTCAAAGCCGCATTGCCGCGATTTTCCCCAAACTCGGTCCGGTGAAGATTGCTGAAACCTGGAGCGGCATGTTCGGGCAGACCGTGCACGGCATGCCGCAGATCGGTGAGCTGCAACCTGGCCTTTGGGTTCTCAGCGGCTTCGGCCGTCAGGGCCTGAACACCACGGCGATGGGCGGTCAGCTTGTGGCGCGGGCCATTCAGCAGGGCGACGATCGCTGGCGGTTGTTCTCTCCGTTCGAACTGGTCTGGGCTGGCGGGTCGATGGGGCGTGTCGCAGGGCAGGCGGTCAACGTTTGGTCGCGGGGAAGTTCCGCGGCGGCTGGCGCGTTGTCTCGCTGGCGCGAGCGTGCGCGCGGCCGCGAGCAGGCGCGGGAACGCGCTCAGGAGGCGCGGATGGCGGCTGCGAAGGCGCAGGCCAAGGCGGCGGTGCGGCGTACTCCTGCCGCGATGCAGCGTCATGAAACCAGGAACGGTCCGCCGAGTGGGGCTTGAATAACGCAGTGATGGCGGGGTTACCTATCAAGTCGGGATCGGCATGACGAACTCGCGGGAAAGTGAGCCCGCTGTCGCTGGGGGACTGTAACTTTTCGCGAACGGGACCGTAGATCGTGATGGACAGCCTGTTTTCCGACCTGCACGGAGCTTTGACCATGATCGACCGCCGTATCCTGCTTGCATCCGCCACGACTCTGGCCGCGTTCTCGGCATTCCGCTGGCTCGGGCTCGGCGGAGATGCGAACGCAGCCGAAAAATCGAGCGCGGAAAAGTTTGAGATCGAAAAGACGCCGGAGGAATGGAAGAAGCAGCTCTCCGCTGCCCAGTATAATGTCCTGCGCGAAGCGGGCACCGAGCGTCCGTTCTCCAGTCCGCTGAACAAGGAGAAGCGCAAAGGAACCTTCGCCTGCGCGGGCTGCGATCTGCCGCTGTTCTCGTCCGACACGAAATTCGAGAGCGGCACCGGCTGGCCGAGCTTTTATCAGGCGCTGCCCAACGCCATCCTCGAGAAGTCCGATCGCACTTTCATGATGGTGCGGACGGAGACCCTGTGCCGCCGGTGTGGCGGTCATCTCGGCCACGTTTTCGACGACGGCCCGAAGCCCACCGGATTGCGTTACTGCATGAACGGACTGGCGCTGTCGTTCAAACCGGCGGCCGGATCGACAACCTGAAGTGAGCGGCAATTCTTGCCCGCTAGGCAATTGTGCCCCGGTCGTCTGACCGGGGCATTTCTTTTAAGCCATTGATTTTACGATAATAATTACTTGGCATAGGGCTTGCGATCTCTTCTTCGACACGGCCGCGATTATGGACACACGGGCAGGCCGCCCGGATCGAAGTTGGAGATAATGTAATGGGTCTCTTTGGCGCTCTCACCACGTCCGTCGCGGGTCTTCGTGCTCAAGCCTACGCGCTGGAAAACATCTCCGGAAACATCGCGAACTCGCAGACGACGGCGTTCAAGCGCATCGATACGAGTTTCCTCGACCTCATTCCCGAAACCGGCAACACCAACCAGCTCGCCGGCAGCGTAGCGACCGCATCGCGCGAAACCAACACGGTGCAGGGCGACGTTCAGAAGGCGGCCGTTGCCACCTACATGGCGATCAGCGGCGACGGCTTCTTCGTGGTTCAGAAGCCAGGCAGCTTCACCGACAACAACCCGGTCTTCAACGGCGTCAATAACTACACGCGTCGTGGCGACTTCACGCTCGACAAGAACGGCTATCTCGTGAACGGCGCCGGTTACTACCTCGAAGGCATTCCAATCGATCCGACGACGGGCAACGTCACCGGCAGTAACCCGCAGGTTCTGAAATTCGGCGGCGACTTCCTTCCGGCTCAGCCCACCACCACCGTAACCTATCGCGCCAATCTGGCCTCGTATCCGCTGACCACGAAGAGCGACAAGTCCGTTCCGGGTTCTGAACTGCTGAACGTCGGCGACTTCACCGTCAATCCCAGCACGGTCGGCACGCCGCCGCTGCCATATCTCGACAACGCAGGCAGCGGCTCCTCGGTCAACAGCGCGTTGACCACGGCGACCAAGATCAATGGTTCGACCGCCTTGTCGGGCGCACCAAATACGAATTCGCTCGCAGCAAGCTTCGCTGCCGGCGACACCATTACGGTGAACGGAACCCCGATTACGTTCACCGACGCATCCAGCGTCCCTCCGAACCAGAATGATGCGACCCATATTCCGATCGGCAGCACCATCGATCAGCTCCTCGACAAGATTGACGGATTGAACGGCAACTCTGCGCTGTCCTCGACCGTCGTTAACGGTTCCGTTCAGTTGCATACGGGCCTCGCGAACAATCTGGTTATCAGCTCGAGCAACGCCACGGCCTTTGCTGCTCTTGGCTTCTCAGGCACCGTGACTGTGAACAGGCTGGGCGGTGGCACGGCGGGCGTTGGAACGGTCATTGGCTCCGACGCCGCGACATTCGTTTCGGAATCGATCGCGGGTGGCGCCACGACCGGCTACGACATCTCCGGTTCGCCGGTGAGCATCCAGTTCCGTTGGGCGAAGATGGACAGTTCAACACTCGGTCCGGGTCATACCGACAAGTGGAACATGTTCTACCAAGTCGATCCAAACGCAACGGGCGGAGCGACGGCCTGGCAGAACGTCGGCACCGATTTCACTTTCAGTGCAAACGGTCAGCTCACACCGGCGGTGGCATCGGTTACACTCACCACTCCGACGATCAGCGGCGTTACGCTAGGCAACGTCACCGTCAACTTCGGTGTGAGCGGCCTGACCTCATTCGCTGACGCTAACGGCAATGCGCAGGTCAACGACATTCATCAGGACGGTTTCCCGGCAGGTTCGCTGCAGACGGTTTCGATCGGCGACAATGGTCGCGTCGTCGGCAATTATTCCAACGGCCGCAATATCGATCTCGCGCAGATTACGCTGGCGACTTTTAACGGCGCGAACTTCCTGAAGCGCCTTGATGGTGGTGCGTTCGAGGAGACCGACCAGTCCGGTGGAGCGATCTTTGGAAAAGCCGGCACCATCACGGGCTCGGCGCTTGAAGGTTCCAACAGCGATATCGCAGATGAATTCACCAAGCTGATCGTCACTCAGCAAGCCTATTCGGCAAACACCAAGGTCATCACGACCGCAAACCAGATGGCGCAGGATCTGCTGAACGTGGTGCGATAATCGCGAACGCAACGTCGCGATCTGAGATGGACAGTATGTCATGGGTCTGAGCGCAGCACTTTCGACCGCGATGGCCGGCTTGCGGGCAAACCAGGCGGCGCTGGCGCTGGTTTCGTCCAACGTGGCGAACGCGGAAACGCCGGGCTATGTCCGCAAGACAACCAATCAGGTTCAGACCGTAATTGGCAACGGCGCGGGCGTCGAAACCGTCGGCGTCAATCGTGTCCTTGACGACTACATCCAGAGCCAGTTGCGGACGGAAACCTCAGGTGCGTCTTACGCCAAAACGCGGGCGAATTTCCTGAGCAACCTGCAGAGCGTCTACGGCGATCCGGATTCGTCGGCGACGATTGAATCGGCATTCAATTCGCTCACGACCGCGCTTCAGGCTCTCTCCACAAGCCCGGACTCGCAGTCGGCGCGTACAGGTGTGATCAATGCAGCGCAGGCGCTGGCGCAGCAGTTGAATTCAACGTCGCAAGGCATTCAGGCCCTGCGCAACAGTGCTGAAACAGGAATAACCAACGCCGTATCAACGGCGAACAGCGCGCTGACCCAGATCGCCAAGATCAACAAGCAATTGCAGGGTTACACCAACCAGGATGCAGCGTCGGCCGCGCTGCAGGATCAGCGCGATCAGTACATCACGCAGTTATCGCAATTGATGGACGTGCGCGTCGTCACCGGCGACGGCAATCAGGTTTCCGTTTACACGACCTCGGGCGTGCAACTCGTCGGCGGTTCCGATGCCGCGCAGTTGTCTTTCAACACGCAAGGCACCGTCACGCCGAGTTCGCAATGGAATGCCGATCCGTCGAAAAGCACGCTCGGTACGATCTCCATTTCTTATCCGAATGGCGGAAGCATCGATCTTGTTTCCAGCGGAGCGATCCGCTCCGGATCGATCGCGGCCTATCTCGAATTGCGCGACAAGACGCTGGTGCAGGCACAGGACCAGGTCGACCAGCTCGCAGCGGCAATGGCGAGTGCATTGTCCGACAAGACGACGGGTGGCGTGGCCTATCCGCCAGCCACGCCGGCTCCGCCGCCGGGCACGCCAGCGGGCTTCGATCTCGACCTCACGGGACTTCAGGCCGGCAACGTCGTTCATCTCACGTATACCGACAACATCACGGGCACCCAGCGCAGTATTTCAATCGTCCGCGTGGACGATCCGAGCGCGTTGCCGCTGAAGGACACGGCGACAATCGATCCGAACGACAAGGTGATCGGCGTCGATTTCTCAGGCGGCATGTCGTCGGTCGTATCGCAACTCAACGCCGCGCTTGGCGGCGCCAACATCCAGTTCTCGAATCCGTCGGGATCGACGCTGCGTGTGGTTGACGACGGCGCAGGCGGCTTGTCTGACGTGAACGCGGCGTCGGTGACGACGACAGCGACATCGCTGACCGGCGGTGGTCCGCAGGTTGCGTTATTCACGGATGGCGGAAACCCTTACACGGGAGCGATCACTGCTTCCGGTTCTCAGCAAACCGGACTGGCGGGACGCATCACCGTCAATGCCGGGCTGCTGGCGGACTCATCACGTCTGATCGTTTACAGCACAAGCCCCACGACACCGGCCGGCGACACCACCCGCTCCGATTTCATCCTGTCGCAACTGACGACGGGCACCTTCAGCTATTCCTCAACGACGGGCATCGGTTCGAGCACCACGCCCTATAAAGGAACGCTGCTCAGCTTCACCCAGCAGTTCACGAACATGCAGGCCAACGCCGCGAGTTCCGCGCAGCAACTCTCCGACGGTCAGGACGTGGTTCTCAACACGTTGCAGAACAAAATGGATGCGACCTCGGGCGTGGATATCGACACGGAAATGGCCAGCCTGCTGGCGTTGCAGAACGCCTACTCGGCGAATGCCCGTGTGATGTCCACTGTCAATTCGATGTTCCAGTCATTGATGCAGATAATGTGAGGGGTTCATGACAATCGATGGCGTTAGCGGCCGGACATCATTTCTCGGCTCGTCGATTCTCAATATCAAGAGTCAACTCGACGCTCTGACGGAGCAGCTTGCTTCGGGAAAGAAGTCGACGACCTATGCCGGCCTCGGCGTCGACTCAGGTACGGCGACGGGTCTGCGCGCACAGATTTCGGCAATAGCAGGTTACGCAAATACCGGCACGCTCCTGGATACGCGTATCAACGTCGCGAACCTGTCCTTGCAGGGCATTAGCGATGCCGGCAGCCAGGTCAAGGGCGCCGCAGCGGGTGCGACGCTGACGCTCGACAGCAACGGTCAGACTGCCGGACAAGCAACCGCGATGGCGTCGTTCACGCAAGTCATCGCACTCCTCAATACCGAGGTCGGCGGCCGTTACATGTTTTCCGGCCGCGCCACCGACAGTCCGGCGACGGTGTCGGCCGATGTGATTCTCAACGGCAGCGGCACCCAGGCTGGATTGAAGCAGATCATCGATGAGCGCGCTCAGGCCGATGGCACCACCGGTCTCGGCCGCACGGTCATCACATCGTCTTCACCGACATCGGTGACGATCGGTGAAGACGTCGCGGGATCGCCGTTCGGCCTCAAGCTGAGCGCGATCACAACGACGTCGGCTGGTGCGACAGTGACCGGCCCCGCGCCTCCGGCGGCGCCTCCCGGCGCGCCTTCGGAAATGTCGGTCGATTTGGGGACCACCAATCCGAGCAATGGCGACAAGTTCCGATTTACGTTCAATCTTCCGGACGGGACGTCTGAAACGATCGAACTGACGGCCTCGACGACAACGCCGACGCCTGCGGGAAGCTTTCCCATTGGTGCGGATTCGACGGCGACCGCCGCCAATCTGAAATCCGCGCTCAATACCGCAGTCGGCACTTTGGCCAACACGTCGCTGGTCGCTGCCTCGGCCATGGAGGCCTCCGACAACTTCTTCAGTTCGTCGCCGCCATTGCGTGTCGATACGTCTTCCAATCCGCCAGTCGCGTTGCGAAACGGAACGCCGACCGACACCGTGTCCTGGTATACCGGCGAGAACGGCACCGATCCGGCGCGTGGAACGGCTGTCGCCGGCATCGATCAATCGATCACCGTGCAATACGGTGCGCGCGCCAACGAAGATGCGTTCGTTGCGCAGTTGAAGAACATCGCGGTCTATGCCGCGGTCACGACCAATGCGAGCAATCCGAACGCGAACGGGCAATTGACCGCGCTGAACTCGCGCATCGTCGATAACCTTGCCGTGCATCCGGGAACGCAATCGATCGAGGACATCCAGGCCGATTTCGCCGGCGCGCAGAGCGCCGTCGCCACGGCCAAAGACCGGCAGACCCAGACCGGATCGATCGCGCAGTCGATGCTGGATTCGATTCAGGGCATCAACGACAACGAGGTCGCCACCAAAATTCTGGCGCTGCAAACCAGCCTGCAGGCGTCATACCAGACGACCGCGTCGCTCTATCAACTGAGCCTGCTGAAATTCCTGCCGGCGCCTTAACGCCTGACGATGCTTTCCTCACGCTGAAACGAAAAAGGCTCCCTTCTGGGAGCCTGTTTGCATTGGTCTGCGTGTGGTCTCAAGCGGCAGCCTGCTCGCCTCTGGCGCGGTCGAGAAGCTGCTTTTCGTAAGCGATCAGTTTTTTCGATTCCTTGAGCGCTCTATAGTAGTCGCCGCTTAAGATGTGGTTATTGATTTCCTCAACCATGCCGGCAGCGCTCGGCACGATGCTGAGGAAATCGCGCATCACATCGAAGTAGACCGCATGCTGTTCCTGCGGATCGTGCGAGATGTACATGAGCTGGACCGCCAGATAGATCAGTTTTGCTGGCGTGTCGGCGGTGTCCGGGGTCAGGATATCTTTCTCTCGCAAGACAGGAAGCCTCTCTCCTTCGATCAGGAATTTCGCGCGCTGATCGGTATTCGTGATGACGCACGACCCGACGATGATCTTCTCGTGCGGCTTGAGTTCGACCTTCAAAGCCATGGCAGTTCTCCCGTGCGGGCCGATGCCGGTCTGGTCGGCAACTGTGACGATCCTTTCCCAACATGGTTAACGCGAGGTAAACGGCGGTGTAATCGTCCGGACGCCGTGTTTGAGAAATACCCTGATAAATCAATGAAATCGCAAATCTCCGAGCCTCACAGGCCGTGGCGTTATGCGGACAGTTGAGCAAATCCGGTTCACACCTTTTTAGATTGTTGGTTCCAATGTCCGGCGGCTCGCTGATCGAAGCTATCAGCGGCACGCTTGTACACGTTGCTTTTGCGTTCACACCAGAAAGGTACGTCCATGTCTGATATCGTTCTATCGTCGTCGGTTCGTCAGAACCTGCTCTCGCTGCAGTCGACCGCCGACCTCCTGTCGACCACCCAGACCCGCCTTGCCACCGGCAAAAAGGTCAACTCGGCCCTCGACAATCCGACCAACTTCTTCACTGCCGCCGGCCTCGACTCCCGCGCCAGCGACATCAACAATCTCCTCGACGGCATCGGCAACGGCGTGCAGGTTCTGCAGGCTGCCAACACCGGCATCACCTCGCTGCAGAAGCTGGTCGATACCGCGAAGTCGATCGCCAACCAGGCGCTCCAGACTCCCGTTGGCTACACCAAGTCGACCGTAACGTCGCTTGCGACGACCGGCGCGACGGCTGACAACCTGATCGGTACGCCGGACACGGCTGCGACGCGCACCGGCACTGCTACCGGTACTATCGCGGCTGCTTCGGCTCTGACCGGTGCGACTGGCGGCAGCTTTGTTGCTGGCGACACCATCATCGTCAACGGCACCACGATCAAGGTCACGGCTGCCGGCGCGGGCACTGCGACCGTCACCACCGATCCTGACGGCACCATCAATCTGAACACCACCGCGACCACTGCTGCGACCACGACCGACTTGACCAACTCGATCAAGACGGCTCTTGGCGGCGGTACCGCTGCTGCGTCGATCGCCACCAACCAGCTCGCGATTACGGCTGGCAACACCTCGGACAGCATCACCCTTGGCGGCACTGCGCTGGCCAAGGTCGGCCTCACCGCCGGCACGACGGCTCCGACTTCGACGGTGACGGGCAAGACGCTGACCATCGGCGCAACCGGTGGCGGCACTGCGACCAACATCACGTTCGGCACGGGCACCGGTCAGGTCTCGACCCTGAACCAGCTCAATGCGGCTCTGGCGTCCAACAACCTGCAGGCGTCGATTGACACCACTGGCAAGCTCTCCATCACCACCTCCAACGATGCCGCGTCAGCGAACATCGGAACGATCGGTGGCACGGCGGCGGCATTTGCCGGCGCGACAGCCTCTGCGGCGGTTGCTGATCCGAACTCGCAGGCGACTCGTACCAGCCTGGTGAACCAGTACAACAACGTCATCGACCAGATCCGCACGACGGCTCAGGATGCGTCCTTCAACGGCGTCAACCTGCTGAACGGCGACCAGCTCAAGCTGGTGTTCAACGAAACCGGCAAGTCGACGCTCAACATCACCGGCGTCAACTTCAACCCGGCTGGTCTCGGTCTGTCCACGCTGACCGCGGGCACCGACTTCGTCGATAACGCGGCGACCAACAAGGTCCTGTCATCCCTCAATGACGCCAGCACCACGCTGCGTTCGCAGGCGTCGGCCTTGGGTTCGAACCTGTCGGTCGTGCAGATCCGTCAGGACTTCTCGAAGAGCCTGATCAACGTGCTGCAGACC